>Ga0136641_1000877_pt1 | contig 12754 bp, 20 predicted proteins | sample EliLak1302023Y_FD_115312 | JGI IMG/M metagenome (GOLD analysis project Ga0136641, IMG submission 115312) | Freshwater microbial communities from Elizabeth Lake, Yosemite National Park, California, USA - 13020-23Y | ecosystem: Environmental > Aquatic > Freshwater > Lake ...
GTATGTGACAGCAACTTTGCTGTCCATGTATTTATTATACAGTGTACAAGACTGTGTGTAAAGCTGAATGACTTATTTTTTAAACTTGTTTACTCTTTCTTTAACAAGTCGAACAACGGAGTCACTCAGCACAACTTCATAGTGGTTGTAGTCCACGTCTATCAGTTCCATATCTGCATGATGCCTTTGGCTAGCGATCGTTACTACACCGTCGTTGGGCTCATGCATAAACGGACTTTGTCCTTTTACAGTAACAATATTAGTCCAAGGATGTTGTATTTTGATGTGGTCAGCTTGTTTCATTGCCCACGAACTAGGCCCGATGTCACGCATTAGTCTGCTGAATGGCAAGAAGAACTTAACAACTTCCGCTACTTCGGCGCCACCATAAGGCGTGCTCAAAGTAACAGCACCAACCACTTGTTCAGGTATAGCATTGGCAATGTGTAAAGAATATATGCCCCCAAGACTATGTGCTACAAATGCTATATCTTCAACATCTTGTAACTGCTCAATCATTTCTTTTAGGTTGTTCTCAAACCCATTACGACTGTCGTAATTGATATCTATGCCCTTGCCCAGTTTGCTTCTAATGTAATTGAAACTTTCACTGGTGGCACTGGCTCCATGAATGTAAACAATGTTCATGGCCTACTTCCACGGAGTTGGATCAGGGATTGCACAAGGACCTTCGGCAGGCTCTGTTCCGTAGTCGGCTGGCGTGATGATTTCCAAATACTCCATATCTGGGCTGTAGTCGTACAAATAGTGTACAATACCTGGGCGTTGCTGTACACAGTCGCCCGCTTCAACCAAATGGATTTTGTCTTCATACATAAACTTGGCCCAACCTTTTAACATGTAAACGATTTGGAATTCAGCCACATGAATGTGCCAGCCTGTACCGCCTGAACCTTCTGGGGGCAAGTTGGCCTTGGTGATATGGGCAAGTACTCGCCCGTTAGTTGCATCTGCCACGCCAAGATCTTTGTATAGGAAAAAGTCGCGTAATCCGCCACCTTTAAACTCCGCTTCAGAACCTTTGACGTGTGAAAATTTTGTAGTCATCTATAAGACTCCTTCTGTGTGTATGTATATATGCCTTGCGGCGCAAGAATTACTGTGCTATAACTAGATAAATCACCATTGCCGCAATCGCCCATGCGGCCGCCCGTTCACCGTATTTGTGCTCAAATTCTTGAACAGCTTCAAATACCTTAGTTGCCATAAAGTGCCTTGGCCTCTGCTACTCTACCTTGACGGGCAAGATAGCTGGCATGACGAGCTTCGCCAACTGAAACCAAGATCGTCCAAATTGAGTTAAGAATGGTTTTCATAGTCCACGTCCCCAGTGTTTGGCTTCCGATTCGTATTGACGTTGCCAATAGTCCACATCTGCCGCATTGGCTGGATTTTTACTATTGATGTACATTTCCAAACGACTTGGTTGTTGTGGAAACATTTCTGCTAGTCTTTCTAGCATAGAAAGCATTTTATTTGATATTGATGTCATTTTGTGACTCCTGTATGTGTTAGTAGATACTCATGGTTTCTACTGAGTATTTAGCAAGTATACGTGGCACTGCACAAATAATCAACTAGATTGATCTAATGATAACTAGACTGTACAATCAAATAAATAACACATAACGAGAAAGAACATGCGTAAAAGCACACGTAGCATATTACAAGAATTAAGTGACGTCGGACTCAGTCGTGATACAGATCACGTGATTGAAAGCCGCGGCTCAAACATTATCCAAAGTGCAATCAATCTGCTGGAAATGATACGTGAAAGCTATGATGTTGAAACTGCCGCAGAGTTGGAACGAAGATTCATCAACAGCATCAAAGCCAATGATGTTACCAAATTCAAACGTGGTATCAAACGCATACAGGAATCAAAAGAATGAGCGGTAATGCACTTAAAAAATTGGGCATTGACAATGCTGAAAATACTCCAACCAAGGGTGTGCTGGTACGTTTAACGCCAGCACAATTCCTAGAAGTCAAACGAGCACTGGTACCAGTGCTGGAGTCCATAGGCGATGCTGGTTTTTGGCGGGCAGGTGGAGCAGGATCTTTTGACCCAGAACATCGCTATGCTCACAAGGGCACTACCAAAATTGATTCAGGTGATGTGGACGTGTTTGTTGATACTAATCGTGTTAAACACAAGTTGAAGTTGGCCCCTGGCACAGACGATGCAGGTGTGCGGAAAGCCATACTACACCACATGAGCCAGCACTATCCTGCACTGCAAATAGGCAAGAATGTGCATATTGGCTTCCCCACAGGACAGGAGATCAACGGGTTACCCACATACTTTCAAGTGGACTTGATGTGCATGGAACATGCACATGAAATAGGTCAGCATCATGAGCATGATTACAGTGTAAAAAACACTCCCTACACTGGGCAAGACCAGCAAATGGCCATGGCCAGCGTTATCAACACCATTCCTGGACATGCTCCTCGCACATTTCAATACAATGGATTCGGAGGCGCATTGCAGAATCGTGCCACCGGCGAAGTAATCACACGCAACATTGACCAAGTGGCTGAAATTGCCTTGGGTAAAGGTGCCACTGCCGAAGATCTTGGCAATGCAGAAGCCATCATAGCCCGGGTTGGCGGCATCAACAGCCCACGTTTAGAGCAATTCCGTCAGGACATGGCCAAAAAGTACCCACAGCTCAAAGAAGGCTCCATTGACTGGTTCAAACTAATCAGTCAAAAATTGGCCATATAATAGCCAAAACTCCAATTGGGACTAAATAATATTACAAAGGCCTTATAAGAAGGTCGCTCGAAGAGTTCGAGCAGTATGGTAAGATTAGGAGAATATTATGCCATCATTAATAAACACAACAGTCGCCGCTAACTACGGCGCAATGTCAAAGCAAGACACATACGGTACAGGCGCAGCCTTTAGCGCATTCGGCACACGCCCACTACGTTTGCTCAAAGTTGTACTATCAAGCGGTTCATTGAACGATCTACGTTATCAAGACGGTACAACAAGCTCAACATCATATGCTGATGCCAACAGCTTGTTTGGTCAAGTGGTTCGCGCTATGCAAACCAACGCTGAAATCTATTTTGTTGGTCAACCTGACGCAACATCATTCTTGGCACTAGTTGCTGGCGATACAGTTGATGATGCTGCCACAAGTAGTAACACAGCTGGTACAACATATGGTCAATTGGCCGCAACAATCAAAGCTACTATTGACAATCGTACTGCCGCTAGTCATGGTGCAGGTGCCGCTGGTACAGCTACTACTGTAACAATTACAGCTAGTGGTACTGCCGCTAACACCAACTTCTTCGTTGGTGCCGCACTAGGTACATTCGCTTAATAGTAAGTTTATTCTCAGGGATGGGAAGACTAAGCCTACTTTTATAGTAGGCTTTTTTACGACTGTTAAATAGTGTATGGAATACAAGTTATACACACTGGTCGATATTACTCATACTGGGCAACATAGAACTGAGCCGGGCAAAGAATCTCTACGATGGAAAGAACAAAACTTTCAAACAGTCATACAAACCCTGGGCATAAGATCCAACATAATCTACAACACTGCCCCTATTGCATCTGAAGTTGCTGGCAAACTGATTGGATTTGATACTGATAAAATCATACGTGTTTGGCGTTTTGATTTTGGTACAGACCGAGATCATGTTTACGAATCAAATGGCAATCCAGTTGGCGCACTGATAGAAGATTTTATGATGGTGCCTTACATAGCAGGCCTGGACGAAGACATGACTCAACGGTATGCAGTATTCAATACAGAAGATCCGGGCAAGAACATTGTGTTTTTTAAAAAGTGATAGTTTAATAATCAACAACTTGTAATAAATAAAGTTGTAGGCAAAATATCATAATCTAGGCACTTTAAATCACAACCAATCATACAATAGGCACGGCTTGGAGCAAGCACAAGACTTATAACATTGGAGAGCCCAGAGATGGCCACAAAAGAAGCAGTAGCGCAATTAGCCGCATTACCAGAGCGTGTAGCGGTTGTAGAAACCAAAGTAGATGGCATGATAGTCTGCATCGAATCCATCAAAGACTCTCAAAAAGACATTCGAAGCGATGTCAAAGACATGCATGACTGCTTGGACAACACCCGCGATATTTTGGCAGAAAAACTGGAAAAGATGCAGGCAGAGTATCGTGCCAACAGCACCAAATTTTTTGAACATGCTGAAAAACTACACGCAGAAGATCAAGCTACAGATGAGAAGCTGGCCGCCAAAATAGCTGAATTAGAAAAAGTCAAAAGCAAATTTACCATGTATGCCATGGCGGCCCTGGCATTTGCCGCTGGTACTGGCTGGCTCAATGCCACAAACTTTCCACACGTATTAAAGTTCTTAGGCTTGTAATTCTGTTAAATACAGAATGTACTTCCAAGAACTATACATTGATCCAAACCCCCATCACCATGAGTTGAACCCAGTACTCTGGGACAACAACCATATGCGTACAGAAGTACGACTCAAGCTGTTAAAGATAGCCAAGAACTTTGTGGATTTCCTTGGACAACCCAACTTGCGACTCAAAGATGTCACACTCAGCGGATCCAGTGCTGGCTACAACTACAGCGATTACAGCGACATGGATCTGCACCTTGTGGTCAACAGCCCAGACACATTCACAGCTGAAAAAACACAGTACAACAACACCTACGATTTAAAAATTCGAGGCATTCCAGTGGAGCTGTATGTACAACCAGCTGATCAGCCGCATCACAGTGCTGGCATTTACAGTGTGCTGGACAACAAATGGATCACCGAACCCGCGCACGAAGAACCCACAGTTCCAGTCAAAGACATCAAGAGCAAGGCACGTAACTATGCTGGCAAGATCAATGCCGCCATGCGTAGCGGTGATTTGGCCAAGTGTCGTGAAACCATGGAAGATCTAAAGAGATTGCGCCGTGCTGGCCTAGAAGCCAATGGCGAACAAAGTGTGGAAAACCTAGCTTTCAAGCTACTCAGAGCTAGAGGACAAATTGACAAATTGCGTAAATACATACACAAATTAGAAAGTGCTGAATTAAGCCTTGGAGAACACAATGAAGATTAAAGACATATTGGGCGAAGCGGAAGTTACACTAAAGCCCATGCCCGGCGCACAGGAAGTGGACATCGACGGCAAGGCTGTAGGAACTGCCACTACACCAGCTGCCGCAACTGCCATTTCAGACTTGGCCAAGAAAGGCGAGTTTACTCCAGCAGGCGACGAACAAACAACCAGCGAAGATACTGAAACTCCTTACTATGTGGATACAAGTTCGGGCAAGCCCATGATCAAGAGTGGCAATGGCCTAACGCCAGTTCAGCCCAGCAAGTTGTGGTTTGAATTGACTCCAGAAGTTGAAGCCAAAGCACACAGCCAGGGATTCAGAAAAATCATGATTTCAGTAAATGGCAAACAACTGCCTGGATTGGAAGGCGGTGGCAAAGTGATTGTTTCTCCAAGAGATTTCCAAGCCATGAGCATGACCAAGGAAGTGCAAAGCCCTTTCCCAAGCCGTAATCCAGGAACACCAGCTGCCGCTGATGCTGCCGCACAGGCCAACGCTCCAGCCAAACCAGTACAGTCAGCGGTGTATCCAAGTCGCAACACTCCTACTCAAGAAGGACACAAAGATTTAATTAGACAAGGCAATAAAGATGTAGGCGGTGATGCAACTGATCGTTTTATCAAACAAATACGTGATACAGAGTTTGAAAAAGCCAACAAGCATGGTGGATCTGGAAGCCGTAGCCCACTGAGCGAAAAAGACGAACTAATGAAATGGCTTACCATTGCAGGAATCAAATAATGAAATCATTTAGACAATACCTAATAGAAGCGGAACAACCAGCGGTTGATCAAAGCACTGTGGATGTAATGCGCAGTGCAGTTACTAGTGCATTTACAAATAGTGAATTGACACCAGAACAAAAACAAGCCGCGCAAAGTTTAATTGTTAAAGATGCCGACGGTGATGTGGATGCAGATAAAACACTTATTAATTGCCTCAAAGCATTACCTAAAGCAATGGAAGAAATAGTAAAAATGTTTAAACAAGTTGTAGAAATTGGCGAAACTTACATGAGCGGATCACATACATTTGAACCCAAGTTTGCCTCATTGCCTCCAGAAGATCAAACAAAGTATAAACAAGACATTGCAGATTTAAAAGTACAGTTGGCCAAACTTGTTCAACAAATACAACAGCAAAAACCAGAGATGGATAAGTCCATGAACGGTTTGCAAAATACTCTAGCGCAGGCCACTCCTCAAAAGCCCGCGCCGGCCACAGTGCAAGAAGATGCTGAACTAGAACGTTGGCGCAAGATTGCAGGGCTTGCATGAAAATAAGCGAATTAATGGCTGACCTTGAACAGCCTAGCACTAAAGGTACCAAGTACAGTATACTGGACGGATTTAGTATTTGGATGAGCAACGAGGAAGCTGAGTTGCTGGAGCGTTTGAAATACCCTACCAAGTTGAGCAATCTCAGTGAGCACGATCAAGTCAGAGTTCAAGGCCTGATTCGCAAAAGTCTGGTAAGTAAGATAGGATTGCAAGATCCTACAATAGTTGCCAATGAAAAATCAAAAACCTAAACAATCCAAAGCCAAAGCGATCAAAGAGCTAGCCACGCAATTTGAAGAAGACTTTAAAAAAACCCTTCCCATAAGTGTACAGCCCAACGGCAGCATAGTTTATAAGAACTATCTAATCAAGATCAACCATCAAGGCAACTGGGCAATACACAAGCCTGGTTTACTAGATCCGCTGGGAACGTACTATCTTAAAACCAGTGCGCTCATGGCCGCAAGAGCATACGATGCAAATGATTTGAATAGGATGTTTGAGATTGAGCGCATGGATACTGATTACAGAAACAATCATACAGACAGCTTGGTATACGCCAACAACATCAAAAAAGCCAAGGATTTTGGCCGATTCATGGTGTTGCTAAACAGACTGGAATACAGTCGAGAACGCACTGAGCATTTCAAGGACAAAATTTCCAAGATGTTTAAGTGGAGTTTCGTATAAATACATACAATAGAAGCTTAGGATACCACCATGCAAATTAGAGAATTATCAAAGCCAGTAACTGCCAAAAGACTCAACGAAAGTCTAGCAAAACAGTTTGGCTATAAATTAAACCTAGAACAATTCAGCGATGTTCAACTGGAAGATGCACGTAACAAACTACGTACCAAGTTAAGTCAGTTTGAAGTCAGCGAAAGTTTTGAAAGTATGCAGACCAGTACTACCTACCAAAAGACTCGTGCCATGCTGGACTGCATCAATCAAGAATTGTTAGAGCGTGCGGACAAGCCTGACTACATCGATTTAGACAAAGACGGCGATGAAGAAGAATCAATGAAAAAAGCCGCCAAAGACAAAAAAAAGGAAAAGGCCGTGGAAGAAAATTACGTTAATAAAACTTTCCGTACAAGAGCTTCACAACTATCAATTCCTACAAGCTGGATCAATGCCGCTTTGGAAAGAGTTGAATTAGGCGAAAGCGATCGTACAGAACTAAAGGCAGAACTAACAACACGTTATGATCTAAGTGAGTCTCAAGCTAGCTATGTATTGCTAGAAGGCGAAGAAGAAAAAGCTGAGAACATTATGGCCAGCAAAGACATGGTCGAACAGATTACTGGTTGGCTAGAAGATACTGCGGCCTTGAAAGCAGAACAGCTTTTAGAATTAGTAGACTCTATAAGAGAAACACAAGGCAGTGATGTTGCGCAACAATATCAAGATTCAGTCAAAGCCGCATTAGAATCATTATACACAGCATTAGAGACAAGTCGCCAAGGTTTGTCAAAAGGACTAGCAATTATTTCAGGCGGAGATGTGGACACAATGGGCTCAGCTCCAGCACCAGCAGGCGGCGCAATGCCAGATGCTAGCGGTATGGCTGCTCCAGCAATGGGTGCCGGAGAAGAAGGCGCAGAAATGGGTGGTGCACCAGAAGGCACAGTAGGTCGTGAAAAACGTGAGAGTGTCGACTACAGTCGTCGACTAGGCATGATCCTAGCAAGCAATCAATCAAAAAAAAAGTAAATGAAAGCGTGGACCCCTTAGTTTTAACACTAAGGGCTCTACAAGCCAGTGCTAACAATCAGCACGTTGAAGCTCCCATGTCATGGGATGCAATTAATCACATCGGTGAGAAGTACGGTAGTCCAGACATTGACTATGATCGTTTTGCCAAACGTTGGGAACAAGATCCAATGATGAAACAGCTGGTATCGCGTTTTGATGGCCGTGGGCTTGTTGTCAAAACCAACAAACACGAACCACAGCCAGAACAAGGCGAACCAAAGAAAAGTATGAAAGCCAGTTCTGCCATGAGTGCAGTAAAACGAACAAAGAAGGCTTGACAATGTAAGGTTATATAGTTTATTATACTGTATGACCTTATTAATTGAAAGATACGACTACACTACTTTGAATAGAGAAAGTGTAGAGGGCAAGCGATTATACGCTACTCCAGACGGAGGTAAACTACCATCCGTTACAACAATCCTAGACAAAACTAAACCTTGGGAAAAGGTGCAGGCCTTGCTCAATTGGAAAAAGTCAGTAGGTGAAAAGAAAGCACAAGAAATTGTAACCGAAGCCGCAGGACGTGGAACACGTATGCACAAGTTTCTAGAAGATTATATCACACAAGGTGTAATCAATCCTCCCGGCACCAATCCCTACAGTGTGCAGAGCCATAAAATGGCCAAACACATTATCGAACATGGACTTAAGAATGTTAACGAAGTATGGGGAGTAGAGGTTGGCTTGTACTATCCTGGATTGTATGCAGGCACTACAGACTGTGTTGGGCTTCATTTGAATGATCCTGCAATCATGGACCATAAACAAACCAACAAGCCCAAGAAACAAGAATGGATTGAAGATTACTATTTGCAAATGGTTGCTTATGCTCTGGCGCATAACCAAGTACACAAAACCAACATTCGTAAAGGTGTGGTGTTTATGTGCGTAAAACCTCCCGAAATCACACCCATGGTGTGGGGAGAACCAGCTTATCAGGAGTTTATCTTAACTCCAGACATGTTTGATCACTGGGAAAAACAGTGGTGGAATAGGGTGGAACAATACTACAGAGAGAACTGATAAATGCCAGTCGTACAGATAAATAACTGTATGCACATTTATAAGATAACAAACAAAATTAACGGCAAATGGTATATAGGTAAGCACAACGGTACTGATCCTAATTACTTTGGCAGTGGAAAATTACTAAAACAAGCCGTAGAGAAATACGGCAAAGAAAACTTTGAGCGCATTATACTCGAAGAAGTTGAGACCGATATCAATGCTCGTGAGCAATCTTGGATCAGTAGTACCGATGCCGTTAATGATCCAATGTCCTATAATCTAGCTATTGGCGGCGAAGGTGGCGATTTAAGTAAATTTATTGACTATACCGCCCGTGGAAATCAGACTGATAACTTTTCTAAAGCAACACAATGGTATCAAAATTTAAATAGAGATGAGCAAACAGCGTGGCATGCTAAACAAGCATTGAAACGTACTAAAGGCTGGTATGTTAGCCGCGTAGACGATCCTACAGAAACATACATACAAAATATATCCAAGTGGTGTGAAGAACATGGTGTAGATAAATCAATGCCTACAAATCTTAATAACATTAACAGTCGATTATTTCAAAAACAAACAAAAGGCTGGAGAATACGCAGGGCAGATATGCCAGAATTACCGCCTTACAAAAACCGTAGATTTGAACCCACTAATAACAAGTGTGCTGGTCGTACCTGGAAATTGGTAAATGGCAAACGTGTTTGGTTCGATAAATATACTATAGAGGATTAAAATTATGGCCGTGGTTCAAATAAGTCGTATACAAGTAAGACGTGGTAAAGCAAACGATGGTACAGGATTACCACAGTTGGCATCCGGCGAAATGGCATGGGCTGTAGATACCCAGCAGTTGTACATTGGTAACGGTGCAGTAAGCGAGGGATCACCTGCGGTTGGCAACACACGTTTACTAACACAAAACGATCTCAGCAGTTATGGCAACTTGTTGGCTCTGTTGCAATACACCTACAAAGTCAACGATACTACCATTGTTACAGGACCCAGTGCCAACACTCCTATTCAGCGCACTTTTCAAACACGCCTGGATGATTTATCTACCACAGCAAACTTTGGAGCATTGGGCAATGCAGTAAACGATGATACTGCGGCCTTGCAACGTGCTATCAATCAACTGTTTTTGAATCCAAGTCAACCCAGCAGTACCTACAGTGGCAGCTATCCAACTGGTACGCCCGATGCCGTAAGAACCCGTGTGGTGTTGACCATACCCCCAGGACTGTATTCCACATCCAGCACCATTTTTATTCCAAGTTACGCAACTTTGGAAGGCGCCGGTGCTGACAAAACAATTATATATTACAACAGTGTGTCAGCACAAATTGGTGCAACCACCAACAGCAGTCCAGTCATCACAATGTCCACTGCCACAGCAGACATGCTGGGTGCAACCATATCGGGAACCAATATTAACGCTGGTGCTAAAATTATATCAGTGGTACCAGGGCAAAATATTACCGTGGATGTGAATGCAGTCGCCACAGCCACCAACATAACATTCACCATTGGCAAGACTGGGCCAGCCATACAGTTTGTTAACGATTCAAGCACACCCACTGTGCAAAGTCCAATAGTCAACACACTCGGAGTTACTCAACCACGCAATATCACAATGTCCGGCATCACAATACGTTCAGTCAGCGGTGTTACTGCCTGTATGCAAGTGGACAGTGTGAGAGACAGTTTGTTTACTGACATGATTTTACAGGGTGACTGGGCCAACAATTTGACTTCAACTTGTGTGGGCCTGCTGATGAACGCTACCGGTGGTCTTGTAACTTGCGAGCATAATGTTTTTAGAAACATCAAGTTCAAAGCCTTTAGTTACAGTGTGTTTGCCAAATATGACATCATGAACAACATATTTGAAAATTGTGTGTTTGACGATGCCTACCAAGCCATTAGTTTAGGCTACGGATCCAATGGTGTAACCAATGAACAGTTTTACGGTCCACGACAGACACAAATTGTAAATTGCAAATTCAATAATATCAAACAGTACGCAGTATACGTTGCTAGAGGATACGGCAACAGCACAGTCAATTGCAAGTATGCCAACGTGGGATGCAACGGTGCTGGTAACTTGCAGGCAGTGTATCCGCAAGTGTATTTCTCAACATTTGGCAACACCAGCACAAACGATTGGTCTGATAGAATTGGCAGTTTCTTAAACACCAATTTGGCCAGCCCATATGTTCCTGAATTGAGCGGGCATGGTGTGTACACCAGTTTTGGCAGTCAGCAAGTCACAATTGGTTATGCTACAAGTCCAGTGTTCATATTTAGATTACCAGTAAGTACAGATTTAGCTGGCAACCCAGCTGGCACAGTTAACTATGTTATTGATTACATGTATCAAAGTTCTATCAAGAGCTTTAGTCGAAGAGGCACCATGACCATCAGTGCCAATATTGGATCTGCCAAAATTCAACTCAGCGATGAATATGATTTTGCCGGCACTGATAATGACAATACCAATGCCACACTACTGGATTTTTCAGTCAAGTTTTTAGACATATTGGGTGTTGTCTACACTGGTGCAGTTGGCCAAACTCCATATTCGATAGCCATTTATTATACCAACACATACACAAATGATGCTGGCTATTTCAATTTTTCATATCAATCTAACATGTAATCAAACTCATAGACAAAACAGATAAATGCGTATATAATTTGTTTTGCCACTATGATAAAATATATCCATCGACTACATCAGATCCCGTTCAAACCTGGTTGAAATCGCCGACTATGAAAGAGTTAGCGATCGGTTTAGTCACCACTAAATACTCTACCTAAACCACAACACAGAACCGAACAACCATAAGAAAGAGCAATGACCAAGATTACAGTTATTAAGAGAGATGGAAGCAGAGAGCCCCTAGCAGTAGAAAAATGGCAAGCCCAAGTAGCAAAAGTTTGTAAAGGTATTGCAGATGTCAGTCAAAGCATGATTGAAATCAAAAGCCAACCGCACTTTTACGACGGTATCACCACAAACGAAATCGACAACATTACCCTACGTGCTATCGTTGATTTGATTGACGTGGAATCAAATCCAGATGTGGGTCACACCAACTATCAGTATGTAGCCGGAAAACAACGCCTAAGTATTTTGCGTAAAGATGTATACGGACAATACCAAGTACCCAGTTTATATTCCATCGTGGTAAAAAATGTGGCCACGGGCCTATACACTCCAGAACTATTAGAATGGTATTCAGAAGACGACTGGAACCGTATGGATGCCATGTTGGATCATGAAAAAGATGAGCAATACGGATATGCCAGTATTGAACAGTTGATTGAAAAATACCTAGTAAAAAATCGTGCAACCAAACAAACATATGAAACACCGCAGATCAGATACATGGTTGCGGCCGCTACTGTGTTTCACAAAGAAGAACCCAACTCAGCGAGAATGCGCTACATCAAAGAGTACTACCAAGCGGCAAGTGATGGGCTATTTACTCTTGCTACTCCTGTTCTTGCTGGGCTTGGCACTCCTACGAAACAATTTAGCAGTTGCGTTCTTATTAGATCAGATGATGATCTGGATAGTATTTTCGCGTCTGGTGA
>Ga0136641_1000878_pt1 | contig 12743 bp, 12 predicted proteins | sample EliLak1302023Y_FD_115312 | JGI IMG/M metagenome (GOLD analysis project Ga0136641, IMG submission 115312) | Freshwater microbial communities from Elizabeth Lake, Yosemite National Park, California, USA - 13020-23Y | ecosystem: Environmental > Aquatic > Freshwater > Lake ...
GAACGAGTTCGGCGTCGAACACCTCGGTGTAGAACGCGATCAGGCGATCGAGGTCAGAGGTGATGAACGCGACGTGGTTGAGTCCCTTGGTGAGCATGGGAGTAGTCAACCAGCGTTGCGGGCTTCTTCCACGCGCCGTTCGGCCAATGCGACGTACTCGGGATCGAGTTCCATGCCTAGGTAATGGCGCCCGGTGCGCAGGGCGGCAATGGCGGTTTGGCCTGCGCCCATGAAGGGGTCGAGCACCGTGTCGCCGACGTAGGTGAAGAGTTCAATGCAGCGGCGAGGAAGCTCAGCGGGAAATGGCGCCGGGTGACCAACCCGCTTGGCGGATTCGGGCGCGATCTTCCACGTGTCGAGGGTCCAGGCCATGAAATCGTCGGGGTCGATGGAATTCTCGAATGGCAGACCATTTTTTTCCCGCACCGAACGCTTTTGCGCACGATCGAATCGACCCTTCGACGCAATCACGATGCGTTCGGTGAGGTCACGCAGAACAGGGTTGGCGGCTGAGGCATACGAGCCCCACGCGCAATTGCCACTGGCGCCCTCGGCTTTGATCCAGACGATTTCGCCCCGCAACAGGAATCCCAGATCGTTCTGCAAAATCGTCGTGACATCGCTGGCCAGCGAACGGAACGGTTTGCGACCAAGGTTCGCAATGTTCACTGCGATGCGACCACCGGGCTCAAGTACTCGCCAGCATTCGGCAAAGACATCGCGCAACATCACGAGATAGTCGAGATACGACGCGGGAACTGCGCCCTCGCCCATTTCCGTTTCGTAGGCCTTGCCCGCGAAGTACGGAGGAGAGGTAACGACTAGCGCGATCGAGTTATCGGGAATCGCTGAAAGGTCACGAGAGTCGCCGCACAGAATTTTGTCTTTGACAGGACAGGACACAACCGTGTCGTCGTCAAGCAACGTTGGGGCCGGGAAGCGCTCATAGAACGACGTTGAGTCGTGGTTCTCGCGCTTAGACACTCCGAACTCGGAGGTCGCGGTGCCCTCTCGGGTGCGTCGCTCGGCCATGGGGGTCAAACCCTAATGAAAGCGGCGCGCGACCGCCTTTCCGGGCCGCAACCATTGAGGTCCTACGATGCGCAGGCCCGGACGATCCACGCCCGGAACCCATGATGGACTCGGTGTGGCCGAAGCTCCTGCGTGAGAACGCTATGAAACTTTTCAAGATGGACGGAGTTCCCTGATGTCAATCGCCGTTGTTACCGGAGCAGGCCAAGGATTAGGTCGCGCTGATTGTTTGCGCCTCGCCGAAGATGGATTCGACGTGATGTGTCTCGACCTCAATCTCGATGCCGCGCGTGAAACCGCCGAATTGTGTGGCGGTACTGCGTTCCAACTCGATGTCACTGACCGTGCCGCAGTGTTCGCGGTTGCTGACCAGATCTCTGAGTGCTTCGCGTTGGTGAACAACGCAGGCATTTGGAACTTTCCGTCGATCCTTGATGTCACCGAGCAGCAGATGCAGTCAGTCATTGAAGTGAACGTAAAAGGAATCGTCTGGTGTTGCCAAGCGTTTGTTCCGAAGATGCGCGCCGGTGGTGGCGGAAGCATCGTGAATATGTCCTCGGGTGCAGCGTGGACGAACTCGCCGGAGATTGGCATTTACCCCGCGACGAAAGCGGCAGTTGAATCACTGACGAAAACGCTGGCGCTCGAACTTGGCGTCGACAACATTCGTTCGAACGCGATTGGGCCTGGCCTCATTGTGAGTGATGGCACTGCGGGGAACTTTGAAGGCGCGCGGGCAAACGAACGAGCCCAAGGCGTGCCGATGAAACGCGTTGGTTCGCCGGCAGATATTGCCGACGTGGTGTCGTTCCTTTGTGGCAATGATTCTCGTTATGTGAGCGGTCAGGTCATTTACGTCGACGGTGCCATCACCGCTGGCGCAATGAAGCGCTGATGGTTGACGACACGCTTGGGCAATTGCTTGAGCGTCGAGTGGCGCGCGATTCATCTTCGGTAGTCACACAAGATGTTGTTGATCTGTGGACATCAGCGTTCGGAACTGGTTGGCCAGAATGCATTGGTGATGTTGTTCCATCGATCATGTACACGACCTTTGCGCGACCACCGGTGCCGCCTGCCCCGGGGGAAGCAGCGCCCACTGGCGTCGTGTTGCACGATGACCTGAAGACGTTGCTCGAGCTTCCCCTTGCCATCGCAGTTGGTTATGAGCTCAAGCTCAGTGGCGTGGTTCGTATCGGCGATCAACTGTTGTCGGAAGAACGCATTGCCGAACTTGGGCCTGAGCGTTCGACAAAGTTTGGGCCGGGTCGCGACTGGGTGATTGAAGTCGCAACGTCGACGGATGCGGGTGCGTTGGTGGGTGTCGAAAAGTTTCGAATGCTCGGCTACCGGCCTGGCGAATCAGGGTCCGCACCGCCGCGAATTACTCAGGAGCCGATGTCGTTCACGTGGACTGAAGACTTCATCGTGAGCACCGACTCCATTCGGCGGGATGCAGCAGCGAACCATGTGTGGGCAGGGGCGCATCATCACACCGAGGCTGCCCAAAATGCTGGGCTGACGGACATCATTCTCGACACGTCCTCGCAGGTCGCCCGTTTGGCGGGCGCAGCACAACGACATCGCCCGAAGGATCGAATTGTGAGCGTCGACCTAGCGATGAAGCGCTCGATCCTTTCCGGTGCCATGGTGACGATGGACGGAATTGAGGACGGTCGAACGACGGTCGTGTCGGCAATTGTCGACGGCCGCGAGACGAGTCGAGCAACGGTGACCTTTGGCGCGTGACGTAGCGTTTGGGCATGACGCCTGAACCCTTCACGATCGCTATTCCCGACGAGGTCATCGACGATCTCAACCGTCGCCTCGACAACGTTCGGTGGCCCGATCAGGCGCCCGGTGAACCATGGTCGCTGGGTATTCCGCTCACTGAAGTGAAAGCCGCAGTCGGCTACTGGCGCAACCAATACGACTGGCGCGCCCGCGAAGCACGCATGAATGCATGGCCCAACTTCATGACCACTGCCGCTGGCGAACAGGTGCATTTCATCCACGCTCGTTCAAAGCACGAAGATGCAACGCCAATCGTCCTCACGCATGGTTGGCCGGGCTCGTTTGTTGAATTCCTCGATGTGATTGGTCCGCTCACTGACCCCGAGGCCTATGGCGGCAGTGCTTCCGACGCGTTTCACGTCGTCGTTCCGTCAATGCCGGGTTACGGATTCTCCGGACCAACCGTGCAACCGGAATTTCATGTGAATCGTGTTGCCGATGCGATTGCCGAAGTGATGCAGCAGCTCGGCTACGACCGCTACATCGCGCAGGGCGGTGACTGGGGAGCGATCGTGACGCGCCGACTCGGAGAGGCCTACGGCGATCGACTGCTTGGCATCCACCTCAACATGATCTTTGCGTTCCCGAGTTCTGACGACCCCGACCCGATGGCTGGCGTGACTGATGCCGACAATGCACGTTTTGCCGAAGCGGGCGCGCGCATCGCCGACGGAACGGGCTACATGGCGATTCAAAGCACGAAGCCGCAGACGCTTACCTATGGCCTTACCGATTCACCGACGGGCCTGGCTGCGTGGATTCTTGAGAAGTTCAATGCTTGGAGCGATCTCGACAACAACAGCATCGCGGACACCTATTCATGGGACCGAGTGCTCGACAACATCATGATCTACTGGGTGACCAACACCGTTGGTTCTGCAGCACGTCTTTATGCTGAATCGCAGCGAGCGAATAATGGCGCTGCTCAAGGTTGGTCGGGCCGCGTTGAAGTTCCTACCGGACATGCGCAGTACCCGTTCGAGTTGTTGCAGACACCGCGCGCGTGGGCCGAAAAGAAATACAACGTCGTGTATTGGTCGGAGCAAGAACGCGGCGGACATTTCGCTGCTTTCGAACGACCAGACTCGTTTATCAACGATCTCCGATCGTTTAAGAACGCGCTTTCCGTCTAAGCGTTTGCTGACTTTGCCGCTTGGGTGGGGTCAAAGTATTCACGCTGACGACAAATCATTCCGTCGCGAAAACTGAAGACCGCGATGTAGCGGTTCTCGTACGGCGCGCCGTTGGGCAGGTACGAACCCGAACCGGTGAACTCAACGATGAGTTCGTCGGGATCGAGACACGCGTGCACATCGCTGATGGCCAGATCGAACTGAAACACTTTGAACGCATTGGTAAGACGTTCGTGCACAGCAGTGCGCCCGGGTACGACAGTGGGCGGATCGGTAAACGGGAACTCGAGAACGATGTCCTCGGTGTAGTTGACAACCTGCGCATCGGCATCGCCGGCACCAACAGCAGCAAACGCACGCAATACAGCGTCGAAATTGCGCTGGCGGTGATCGTCAAGAGGCGTAGTGGCCATCGTTCCCCCCGGAGTATCGGTTTTTCGTTGGTGAACGAACAGGTCAGTCGCGAATCTTGCCGGTGCGGGTGCGGTCGGGCACGAGGCCAACGAGACGAGCGCCGACGACACTGATGACCTCGTCAGAGGGCGTGGAGTCGTTCTCGACAAGGTCGACAAGCGCACGGTGCTCGTCGGGGGTGAGGGCAAGGAGGCGGCCCTGGTAACGGGCGGCACTGATGCGGGTGAAGACACGTGGCGAGCGCAGCTTGTTGGCGACTGCATCAAGCACGTCTTCGTCGGCATCGCCGGGTGCATCGTTTAGAAGATCAAGAAGTTCCCAAATCTGTCGGGGCGTAAGCACAACACCGAGCAGCTCTTCTTCTTCGGTCGTCGTTGTCATGGAGTGTGACTCTCCGGAAGGGTTGAGGCGAATTGTCAGGACGTGACGGAAACAGAGCCGCCGGTCGATAAGGAAGCCCGGTCGTCCACCGACGGCTTCCTCGAATGTCCGACATGAGTTTTAGTTCGGCCGGGGCCCCGAATGCACATCCGGGAGAAAAATGGTCCGAAAGTGCACATTTGCCGCGGCCGAGTGCGTTTCACTTGGAGCCGACGCCCCTGTCGGTGGCGACCTCTACGATCGGCGACGGCGATGAAGATCCTCCACACCTCCGACTGGCACCTGGGCCGCAGTTTTGGCTCGGTGTCGCTACACGAGACGCAGGTCGCTTTCTGCGCGTGGCTGCTCGAGGTCGCAGTGGCCGAGAAGGTCGAGCTGCTTGTGGTGGCGGGCGATCTCTACGACCGTTCAATTCCGCCTCAGGAATCAGTGGTGTTGTGGCGTGAGACCCTCACTGCGTTCCATGCGGCCGGAATCACCGTGGTGGCCATTGCTGGCAACCACGACGGTGCTGACCGGGTGGCGGCCTTCGACGGACTCACCGATGGCGCCCGCATCTTTGTGCGGGGTGGTTACGGCCGGGCCGGCGAGATCCTGACCCTCGACTTCGCCGATGGGCCGCTCGATATCGCCCTTGTTCCCTTCCTCGATCCCCAGTTGGCCCCGCCCGAATGGAAGGCCGAATTGGCCGAGGCGGACATTCGGCCCACCCACGAGTCCGTGCTTCAGAAGGCGCTGGATCAAGCTCGGGCTACGTCGGCCGCTTCTCGTTCACTCGCCGTGGTCCACGCCTTTGTGGGCGGATCAACCACTGCTGAGTCTGAACGACAACTGACGGTTGGTGGGACCGATCAAGTGGCGGCCATCGCGCTCGAAGGCTTTTCCTATGTCGCGTTGGGTCATCTCCACACACCGCAGGTGATCGGTGGATCCGAACAGGTTCGCTATTCCGGAACGCCGATCGCCTATTCGTTTTCTGAAACTGGGTCGAAGTCCGTGGTGCTCATCGACATGGCAGCAGATGGCGCCTGTTCAGTCGACGCACTGCCAGTGCCTGTGGGTCGAGGTGTCATCACCATTACGGGAACGATCGAAGAGCTGCTTGCGCCAGGCGCACATCCTGAGGCCGCCGACAAGTATATAAAAGCCGTGCTCACCGACAATGCCTATGTGGTCGATGCAAAGTCGCGTCTGCTCGAGGTCTATCCCTATTGCACTGATGTCGTTATGAAGATGGCAGGCACATCAACAGCCATTGGCCCGAACGATGAAATTCGCTCAGCACTTGCACCGCGAGACGCAGCGGAGAAGTTCTGGGAAGACATCGTGAACGAACCCCTGAGCGATCTGCAACGCGACACCGTGATTGCTGCGATCGACAAGGTCTTCATCACCAACGAGGTGACGCGATGAAGCCGCTCAGTCTTGAGTTCACCGCCTTTGGTTCGTACCCGGGCACACAATCGGTTGATTTCACTTCGCTGGCGGAACTGGGTCTCTATGTCGTGACCGGTCCGACTGGTTCTGGCAAGACAACAATTTTCGATGCGATGGCGTATGCGCTGTACGGAGAAGTTCCTGGAGCGCGAGACAAGGGTGATGTTCGTTCGCAGCATGCCGATGCCGAAGCGACGTGTTCGGTTGTCTTTCGCTTTTCTGTGAACGGAATTGAGTACCGCGTTGAGCGCACGCCGGAACAATTGCGGCCTCGGCTTCGTGGCGGCGGCGACCCTGTCAAAGTCGCAGCAAAGGCGGTTCTTGTTCGTGAAGACGACAATTCGCCGCTTGCGAGTCAACCAAAAAAGGTGACGGCCGAGTGCATCACGCTTGTTGGTCTCGACGCCGATCAATTCGAACGGGTTGTCTTACTTCCTCAGGGACAATTCCAAGAGTTCCTTTTGGCGAACACCGCAACGCGTTTACCCCTTCTTCGTCAACTCTTCGGAACCGGCAAGTGGCTAACTGTTGTCGAGGAACTGAAATCGAAGGCCAGCGATGCAAAGACCGTCGTCGCAGAGATTGAAGCGCAACTTCGCGAGCATCAGTTTGCGATCAGTGGCGCGTTGCAGGCGGCCGATGAGTTGTTGCCGAACGCCGAGGATCCAAACGAGGCGGACACCGAGGAACAGTCCCTCGATGGTGAATCCGCTGAAGAGCAATCACTCGAGGAATTGTCGGCGCGTTTCGAAGATCTCGTTGAGGGAACTGCTCCGTTACGCGAGCACGAGCGCCAACTGAAAGACGCGGCGAATGCTGCGATCGCAGCGCACGCCGAAGCCGTGGCGATCATTGATTCTTGGGACAAGCGCGTCGAACTTCGTGACGATCGACGGCTACTCGATGAGCAAGCAGGTGAACTCACCGAATTCCGCAGCAAGCGAGATGCTGCGCGTCAGGCCGAGCCAGTTCTCTCCGCCGTTGTAGCGGAACGTCGCGATGGAACAGAGAGCGCTGCAGCAAAGTCAGTGCTGAACGACTGCGTCGTGGCGTTGGGAGTCGCGACAGAAGTGGCTCAGATCGGTGAAGGTTCTGATCCCGATGCTGCCGCTGATGCGCTTGTAGTAGCTCGTTCGAAGAACGATGCACAGCGAACTACGCTTGCGGATCTAACTGAAGCATCGCAATTGCTTGTTCAACTCAAGAAGAAGAAGGCAGATCTTGAGGTCGAGCACGCCGGGACGACGCAGCGATCCGAAGAGATCATCCAATCACTTGCTCCACGTCAGAGCGACAAAGTCGGGTTTGAAGCGCTTGCCGCTACGGAACCGCAATGCAGCATTCAGGTCGAGAAGGCGCAGGAACTTCTTCGCCAGCGCGTGGAACTTGCGACGCTTGGCACCCTGATTCCTCAGGCTGAAACGGCGCAGGAGGAAGCACTTGCTGTGCAGCGAGTGGCGATCAAGGCGTTTGACGACTCTGCAGCACCACGACTCGCAGAATCACTTGTTCCCGGAGAATCGTGTCCTGTTTGCGGTTCACATGAACACCCGGATCCAGCGGCGCCCGCAGGAGATCAGCAGGTCGATAGCGCGAGTCGCGACGCAGCAGCTCAAGCCGTGATGGATGCCACTCAGGAACTTCTGCGCCTCGGAAATCGTCAAGCAGATCTGATTTCCTCGCTGGGCGAAGCTGCATCGAAGTCCGTTGATGAGCTGGCCGAGCGACGCGACCTTGCGAACGCGACGCACACCGCTGCGATTGAAGCGGGAACGAACCTGAAAGCTGTCATCGTCGAAATCGAAATGGCAGAGGCAGAGAAAGCAGCCATCACCAATCGACTTTCTGAGATTGGCCTTGAACTCGCCGGAATCGAACCGCAGATCACAGCGAAGGTGGCGCAGTGCGAATCACTTCGCACCGCGGCCGGGGAACTTGTTGTCTCCTGGGATGCCGATCCTCAATTAGCGACGGAAGCTTTGGACGACATCTCCGCAGCGCTGAACGAGGTCGAACGATGCATTGCGAACTGCCGAGAGGCGTCCCAAACAGTCACAAAAACTCAGGCAACGGCGAACGCATCAGCCTCGACACTTGCCGAGGCGCTGGCTGCATCGCCATTTACGTCAGTCGACGAGGCGCAAGCCGTTGCGCTCGACCCTGAACAACTGGTGCAACTTGAAGCAACAATCGTTGACTTCGACGCTCGTGACGCTGCGAACCAGACACTTCTGGCCGAGAACCTCAAACTGGATCTTCCCGAGTTGCGACCAGATGCCACGGAACTCGATGTGTCAGCACAGACAGCACGCACGGCAGCCGAGGAAGCTTCGGCCGCGGTCAGCCAGGTCACAGCGCATCTCGATCGTGCCCGCGCGAATCTTGATGAAGCTGACACGATCAAGCGTGGATCGGGAGATGCGGTTGACCAGTCAAAGGCGCTTGAGTCGCTCGCCAAGACTTGTGACGGTCAAGGTCCTAAACGAATCGCCCTTGAAACCTGGGTGCTTGCGGGTGAACTCGAACGAGTCGCTGCTGCAGCAAACCATCACCTTCAAAAGATGACGAATGGCCGCTATCGCATTGAGCGCTCGGACGAGTCAGGTCACGGTGGTCGGCAATCGGGTCTCGACCTTCGCGTGCTCGATGCACATACAGGTGCATCGCGCCGACCGGGATCCCTTAGTGGTGGCGAACAGTTCCAAGCGTCACTCGCACTCGCGCTCGGGCTGGCCGATGTCATCGGTCATGGTGGCAACGCAAACGGTCGCGTGTTTGAAGCGCTCTTTGTCGATGAAGGATTCGGTTCCCTTGATCCCGAATCGCTCGATCAAGCAGTCGAAGCCCTCATACAGATTCAGGCAGGTGGCCGAACCGTCGGTGTCATCACCCACGTTGAGGCAATGAAAGAAACGCTCGACATTGGTATTCGTGTCGACCGACTTCCCAACGGCAAGGGTTCAACCCTCACCGTTCGTCCAAACAGCTAACGGTTACGCCGGTTCTGCCGACGCGATGATGATGTGATCAAGCCACCACTGCGGCGCGTTGTCGATCAAGTGACCGATATGTGAATAGTCGTGCCAGCGACTGATCTTGCCGTCGCGAACTTCCATCACCGTGACGAACGGGTGGTCGATGACCTCACCGGTATGAAACATCCAGCGCTCCATGTGTTCCCAAATCACCATGTTGCCCTGAGCAACGATGTGTTTCGGGAAGTGGAAGTACCCCTGCAACGGTTCGATGCCGATCTTGAGGCGACGAACGATGGCGGCGCCACCGATGGCTCCCACTGGGTCCATGCCGACATCGGTGTAGTGGCAATCCTCGGTGAAGAAGGTGGCCATGGCATCCCAGTCCCGCTCGAAATGGGCGTACCAGTAGTTCTCTACGACCTCTTTGTTGCGAGCTTCGGTGCTGTCCATAACGTCCCCCTGAAATGCGAGTTGAGTTCGTCAGCGTAGGCCGAGACCGCCAGGCCAAGATCCGCTGCGTGAACGATTCAAGAATCGTTCGATTCGGAGCACGACTACGTTTTCATATTGCAGACCTCAGACAACTGGGGGAATGAGGGAGGGTCGTAGCGGATGACTGCGTTCGAGAAGTTCGGTGCGATTGCCGATGGCCCGACCATTGATTCGTCGGGAACCAGCGTGAAAGGCACCATCAATGGTGTCCTCATGCGAACTGTGGTTTCCCACGTTGATCATCGTGGTCGCGTCTTCGAGCTCATCAACATTGATCGCGATCCTGAATTTTGGAACGATCCTGTCATCGCCAGTTACGTCTTCACGATCCGTCCTGGCACGTTGAAGGGCTGGGGAGTACACGAGCACAAAGACGACCGCTACAACTTGATTTCTGGCGAGACCATGACGGTGCTCTATGACGCTCGCTTCGACTCACCGACCTATCAACAAGTGCAGGAAGTGTCGCTTTCGCCGCAGGGAATTCGTCAGCTCCTCATTCCCGCAGGTGTGTGGCATCTCAGCGTGAATGTCGCGCCGGAAGAAACGATGCTCGTGAACTTTCCGTCGCAGCCGTATAAGTACGAAGCTCCGGATCGCCTCACGATGCCTTGGTATTCAGACAGGATTCCCGTCGACGTCGAAAAGTATTTTCCCCGTCAGCAGTTGCGTCGGCCGAGTACCGACTGACGATGATCGTTTCGCTTGAGAACGATCCAGACGTCGTCGCAGTCGTTCCAACACTTGCGGGGAATATGCCTCGTCTCCGGACGTGCATCGATTCGGTTTGTGCGTCTGAGATCGAGGGGCGCCTCGCCATCGTGATTGTCTGGAACGACCCGAGGGTCGAGCGTGTTGACCTCGGACCGGTGACGATTTTTGAGCCAGGCCTGAATCTCGGTTTTCCCGGCGGGATAAATTTCGCTCGCGAGTCCATAACTGCGCTGCGATTGTGGATTATCCAAGATGACATGACCGTTACATCGGACTGTTTGACTGCTCTCATCGAACGACAAGAACGTTCGGACAATCCCGCGATCGTCTCGCCGATCATTTTGAATGAGCAAGGACTTGTTCCTGCGAAGAGTCGAGCAGGAACGGTTCGGCCAGATGGCGTGCCGGATCAGTGGTACCCATTCGAAGACGTAGCTCCAGAAGCGTTTGATCTTGAATTCCGTCTCGACTGGGTGACACTCAGTGGGGCCCTTGTTCGCTGCGATGCATGGGATGCGGTTGGCGGAATGGACCCAGCGTTTTTTCCGCTCCTGTACTCAGATGTCGACTTCGGTTATCGAGTGACGCGTAATGGAATGATTGCGGTTCTCGAACCCAATGCCGTTATCTCTCATGCGCGAAACGGATCGACTCCGAGTCTCCTTGGCCGTTTCTTGTTCGAGAGAAACGGCCAACGGTTCGAGAAGAAACATCGACCGAATCAGGCCCGAGAAACCGATCACAAATCTGCTCCGACATCGGAAATTGTCGGCCGCGAAGCCAGCCAGATAATCATCGATTTTGCGCAGTATTCAGAACGACATATCGATGGCATGACAGACACGATCTCGGCGCTCGAGGCGTCTGTTGCCGAGCAGCACCAACACATTTTGAATGTTCAGAGTCGGGCTGAGGCGCTCGAGGCTCAAGTGCACGAGCGCGATCGTGAGATTGCGCAGTGTCGGTTGGACTCACAAGACGCTATTTCACGACTTATGGCGAGCCGTTCGATGCGAATAACTCGTCCTTTGCGGTTCTTTGGCTCGTTGGCGCGAAAAATTCGGCGAGACTAAGAAAATGCACGAGATCGAAATCAGCACCGACACCATTCGTCTCGGACAATTTCTGAAGTTAGCGAACCTCGTTGATTCAGGTTCAGACGCGAAGTTTCTGCTCGCCGAGGGCGAGCTCAGCGTGAACGGCGAGGCAGAGACGCGCCGAGGCCGTCAATTGCGTAACGGTGACGTCGTCGAATACGACGGCATCGAAGTTCGGGTTGTCGCGCAAGACTGGGTTGCTTAGGCCTCTGGTCGCTTCAACACATCGGCGAGGCCCGGAACTTCAATACCGAGCAATCGCGCAGTAATTGCAGTAACCGGGTTGTAAAGGGCCATCGCACCGATTGACGGATCGCCCGATTCGGCGACGTACATCTCGGCCAACTTCACCATGACAAGCGCGAACTGGAAGCCAGCGAGGATCTCGTAGAAGTCGACGTGGGCTGCGGGGCGGCCCATGAGTTCATCCCACACCGCAATGGTCTGCGCACGATCGAGCATGCCGGGCAGCAACGTGGCGCCTGCGCTTTCGATAGAGAACTGCTGAAGGAATAGCCACCAACCAAGGTCGCTTTCGCTATTGCCGAGCGACACCATTTCCCAATCGAACACACCAATCACTTCGGTGTTGTCGGGACCGCCGTACATCTGGTTGCCGGGTCGGGAATCGCCCCAACACAATTCGATGTGCTCGCCATCGTCGGGCCAGTTGGCAACGAGCCAGTCCCACGCCGGATCGATGACTGGATGTGCTTCGCCCTTCATTGCCCAGTTCTTGTAGTTCTGGAAATAGCCGCGACGCTGTTCGGGACCGAGTTTGCCGTGATGTTTCTGATCGAGATGATCAAAGCCGGCGGCTTTCCAATCGACTTTGCCGACACGGGTAAGTGCTTCAACACCGTTGTAGGCCCAACGAGCGCGCTGCTCGTCGGTCATATCAACGACAAATCCCGTTTCGGTATACGGCGGTGCATCGCCAGGAACAACACCGTTCAAGCGATCCATCATGAAGAACGGTCCGCCAATGACAGAGGTGTCGCGCTCGGCCCAGCGCGTGTTGGGAACGGGAACGTTGGAATGTTCGCCGAGGAGCTTCATTGACAAGTACTGCTGCGTCACGAGATCAATTTCAGGGAACAACAAACTCATGACCGGCTGACTGCGCAGAACGAGTTCAGCATCGACCTTCTCGCCGTTCTTGACCCAACTGGCATCAAGCAGGAACGTTTCATTGGAGAAACCACTCGATTGCGGAACGACGAGGTTCGTGATGGTGACCTCGGTGGCGTCGGGCATCTGCCGCGCCATCC
>Ga0136641_1000879_pt1 | contig 12738 bp, 17 predicted proteins | sample EliLak1302023Y_FD_115312 | JGI IMG/M metagenome (GOLD analysis project Ga0136641, IMG submission 115312) | Freshwater microbial communities from Elizabeth Lake, Yosemite National Park, California, USA - 13020-23Y | ecosystem: Environmental > Aquatic > Freshwater > Lake ...
ATGGCAAGACAAAGACAGTTCCGTTTGGGGCACGCGGTATGTCGGACTACACGAAGCACAAGGACAAGACTCGCCGTGCTCGCTACCTCAATCGCCACTCGGGAATGGGCGAGCACTGGTCTCAGCCGGACACGCCCGGTGCTCTGAGTCGGTGGATCTTATGGAACAAGCCGAGTCTCAAGGCGAGCCTCGCAGACTTCAAGCGAAAGTTTAAGGTCTAAAAACGGATGTAATCGCGTACATATTTTACCTTGAACATCCGAACTGCAGACATCAATATCCAAAAATGTTCTGCCCCTACTGTCAGCGCGCTGTTGTCTCGCATGAATCCGTCGGCGATGATGCCGATCATCGCTGGTGTTTCATTCACCTCCACGATTACGGTGTGATCAAAAAGGACGGAACGCCGAAGGAGGCAACGGATTCCTTCTACGCACTTTGTTCCAAGTATGTTCCCCGCAAGTCCAAGGTTCGCCGAATCAAGCTCACATCCGCACAACGGACGACCACTGTTCCCGGTCCATTGAAGTTGTCAAGGTTCTAATCAAATCCATCCACGTTTCAAGGCGCCCATCCAGGTAGCGCTCTGCGAGATGATTGAATACGTGGACATACGTGATCAGCACAGCTGCTACGATCACCCACGACCAATTCGTCGCAGAAGCTCCTTCTTGGAGCGTCATTTTTAACTGAGCGAGATGTTCTGACTACGGGGCAAACGACGGGATAGAATATCCCTCTTCGTTCCGTTCACCGACATGTCATCGCTACCCTCGGGGATTCCCTCAATGGCACGCAGGGCCTCAGCCACACGCTCAGGCTGATCCGCAAACTGCAAAAAGAGTTGCTGTCGAAGCGTGGACCGCTTGAGAGCGGGGCGGGAAATACGCTCAGATCGAGCGATTGTGCCGCCCGATCCGTCCAGTACAAAGTTTCCCAGATCGTTGCTCTTCATGAAGGCGAGTACGCTTGCGCCCAGTGTATTTTTGCGTTCGCGGATGGTCTTGATCTGCGCCTGAAGTAGCCGAATCTCGTCGTCAGCAGCAATCCACGAGCGAAGGGTGTCCTTGATCTCCTCGGCCATTGTTCTAGAATCAGAACTTCCAGCGTAAATCACACTCGAGGCAGGTTACGAAGGTGGTCATCGGCTCGTCGGCGGAGCGGGTCTGCATCTGGTAGTAATCGCACCGCGTCTCCTTGCGACACCGGCGGCAGAACATGAAGATACTCGCCGTCTGCTTCTTCGAGTGCGTTGCCGTGTCCTTGTCGTTGGTGCTGCGAACGATCTCGGCCCAGCGTTCGGGGTTCTGGACGAGCGGCGTCGAGTTCACGAAGGCCTCGATCGTCATGGTCGGTAGCAGGTCGCGGTAGCGGTACAGATCGATGGCCCGATTGCGATACAGGTTGACGAACACGTGATTATCCCATCCCTGATCGATGAACCACTCCTGGGCGTCCGCGACACACTTCTTGAGAATTGCCGTCTCGACCTCATTGGAATCGAACTTGTCGCGCACGAGGGTCCGGAGTGGATGATCGACGTAGACGTTGGATGCGTGGACCGTGTGCACAGGAACAAGCTCGCGATCGACGTTGGGTACATCGTCATCCTCGTCCTCCACCACAACGTCGCCCTGATCATCGTCCTCATCCTTGTTCTCCTCGTCATCATCGTCCTGGAAGGTTGAGGAGTGGTAGAACTCATCGTACTCGACCGAGTGCAGATCCTTGTACTGGTTCGCATGCGAATCGTAGTCGTCTGCATTCGGATTGATCGACTTCATCACAACGATCGTACCCGTGAACATATCATCATTGAAGGGCGGAGGGAGCATGTGTTGGTTCGTGTTCTCCTCTTCCTCCTCGCAGGGCACACCGAAGACGGAGTACACGTCCTCGTCGTGAATCATCTTGCCTTGGAACTGCATGAGCGGTTGTTTCGTCTTCTTGCGAAGCCATTCGAGAACGTCGGATGTCTTTGCTGGAAGGGTGGTCTCGGCGAGAGTACCGGATGTCGAGATGAACAGCCCGACAACCATTTTGATACCTGTGTAGATCAAGGTGCGTAGATTCCTTTTTAGCCTGCCGATGATGTTTCGGCTCCAGGTCTGGGTGTACGCCACGCAAATAAACGAGTCAAGCCGGCTGCGAATGATTTGAGGACATCGCTATTGACGAAGGCGATTGCAAACACAATAGCCAACAGCATGCCACAAAAGAGAAGGAAAAACATGATAAAATCGTTGAAACGCTTGTTCATCTTGATCGTGGGCAGCTTAAGCTTGGGTGATCTAGGCTTGCAATTATTGGGTTCTCCTGCGGAATACAAGGGATGTTGGACCGCGCCCAACACGTCGCCCGGCATCACGGGTCCTGTTGTTCGGATCAGAGCTTCTACGTCTTCCGCCGAGACAGACACCGGGTTCTGAAAGTAGATAACCTGGGCGCCCGTCTTGGACTTCCATCCGATGTAGCGTTCGCATACGAGGTCGAGCTTCGTGTACTGTTCGAGCTCGCTGTTCACCCAGGTAAAGTACGGGTCTGTTCCACTCACTAACCGAGTTAGGGCCCATTCAGCTCCCGTGTGAACAGAAGGATAATCATACATCTTCGTGTCCTTGTTGACGATACCCAGACCCGCAGACGTCGAGGGATTCAGCTGTGCGGCGATCATGTTGAGAAAATCAATAGACGTGCCACCCTCGCCTGCAGACTTGTTGATCGGGATAAAGAGCTGGATATTCTGGTCTCTGCACTCAAGTACGGCGTCCGCCTGAACACCTTCGACGCGCAACGGGGCGGGGTGGTAGAGGTGAAGCACTGTGAACACGGCCTGCTTGCCATTAAATATGGCCGCAAGAGGCGACAGCGGTACGATGACGATCGTGTTCTTTTCCCGCGTGAGAACCACCTCAGATGCGGTATTTCCCAAGGGGAACGACAGCGAACATTCCTTACACCCCTCCGACCCAGCCACGGTGATTCCCACGTTCATATCGACGGACGGTTTGGGATCAATAAAATCCCGCTTTGTGCATTTACTGCCACCGCCACCCATTGTTCTACTGCGGACAAAACAAGTCTGTCAGAGAGAACAAGATGTCGGATGCACCACGCGGCCTACTCAACTGGTGGCAGGGATTGATCCTCGCTACCAGCAGTGCAATTCTCGGCGTCGTCGCTGCGATCTATATCAAGGATGGAGGCTCTGCCCCATCGGGACAGGGTCCGTCATGGGCGATGATCCTTCTTCGATTCGTTCCCCACTTTCTCCTGCTGTTCGGTGTTCTGGCCGATGCGTTCACCTACGAGGGCGTGTACTGGACAGGCACCATGGTCGGTGTGATTGCGACCTTTGTTGCGCCGTGGCTGGACGCTGTCGGTGCTGGTGCCATGAACGTGCTCGCGAGCCTCATGAGAAAGGCGCCACGTGGCGGGGCCTCCCCGAGTAGTACGCTCATGAACTACGGCGGCCCAGTTAGCTCGACCGCAACAGCGGCGAGCGCCGGCTACCTCGGATGCAGCCTGATGGCCGGTGGTAAGGCGGGTTCTGTTCCCCAGACACTTGTCGTCTCGGCGAGTATTCTCGCCTACTACATCTTCGATCTGATCCTTAACATGAGCCTGCTTGATGCGGCGGGTGCGATCGCGGCGGCTCTCATGTTGTACGGCGGACAGACAGCGGCGATCTCCGGATGCCTCGATGAAGGAAAAACAGGACAGGCGGCCGTGTTTGCGGGTATCTACGGTATCATCATCGGCGGCGCCTCGTACGGAGTCATTAGCACCTGGGGACCCAGCTACCTTCCGTCCACGGTGATTGGTGGCAGCATCACGAGCGGAGGTGGGGCGAACGGCCGCATTGGTGTGGGCGCGGGCCGTCGCGGCGGCGCGGGAGGCATGGGAATGAGCGCGGGCAACCCGGCCGGCCCTCCTCCTCTGGATGATGGATCGGGGACTCCTGGACAGAAAAAGACGTGTCCGTCTTAGGCAGCCAAAGCCTTCCGTGCCAGCGTATAATACATAATGATCGAGGTACCCGAATAGCGACCTACTTCGACACCGTTCTTGAGAAACACAATCGTCGGTACCACACTGATCCCAAACTTCGCAGCGATTCCCTCGGGATCGTTATGAGTATTCACAGCCTGAAAGTAAATACCCGGAAACTCGTCAATCAAGTCCGCAATCGCCGGCTTGATTGTCGCACATGGTCCACAGGTCGGAGACCAAAAATGGTAAGCCATAATATTGGGAGTCGACATAATATATACCAGGAGGAAACTTTTAAACCTCTGTCTTCTCAACGTGGACCGTCGTCAGTTCGGCGCGATAGACGGGCTGTTTCGCAACAGTCTGCTTGGTGAGCGTCGCATTACGAGTCTTGCACATCTCGATAAAGGCCTTCAAGAGGTGCTTGTCGACTACCTCGGGATCCAGAACGGCGAGATTGGCCCGGATCCAGCTTGACAGCGACGCTCCCGAGACGGGCGGGCCCATGAGAGACAGCGGGCATCCGGGAAACAGCTCGTCTGTTGGCTTAGGGGCTGGAAGCTCGATGACCCGACCCTCGACCGACTCGCGCGCCATGCGATCAACGATATCGTTCTGCTTGGACAGATCGTCCAGCCCTCCGGTGTGAGCCCGAACGTGATGGAAGCGGTGCTTGAACTTGGACAACTGAGCCGCGATAGCCTCAATCAGATCGCGATGCAAGACGGGCTTGCCCATACTTGTCTTCCAATCTCGCGCCACCCATCCCGGCATCCACTCGGTGAGGCATTTGATGGAGTAGTCGGAGTCCGTATAGATCACCAGATCCTCGGCAAAGGCGCCCTTGGTCGCGAGAATCGAGACGGCGAGATGAATGGCCGACAACTCGGCGCGCTGGTTCGTCTGAGACTGATCGTCTGGTACGCGCTGAGAGTCAGACCACTCGGGATGTTCGGGAAACCACGCAGCAAATCCAGCCTTCGCGTCCTTTCGTCCATTTGAAGTGCAGGATCCGTCCGTAAACACGCGCATGTCCCTTATGACTCTTCCGTGTTTCGCATTCCTTTTTCATACGCATGCGGATCTGTCCACAGTGAGGTGTCGAACTCACCGTTGACAACGGGATAGTGGACGTAGGCGGGCATTCGCGAGACAATACAGCGAGACACGATGGCCGGCTGCAGGGTCGGCTCCTCGATGTGAAACCATACGCGACACTTGAAGGATCTCTGTTCGAGACTGCGACGAAGCATCTGCTGACAGGCTGCAGTCAAAAAGTGGGCATGCCATACAATGAGTACACGAATGCGAATGTGAGACTGAGAGGGAACAAAGGACATCCACTGGGACACCCAGGGTGCAAAGTCGTCAATTGAGTTGACAACGGCTGCATCCACCTCTTCAAAGTCGCATCGGTGTTTATTTGCGGCGACGTAGGTTGCCCATACCTGTCGCGTTGATCTGTCATTCAGGGGTTCAAACAAAATACGGTGAGGGGGTGGAAAGGTCTCCATACCTTAGGAGCTGGCCGAGTCCGTAGATGGCTGAACAATCCGCTTGACGGGAATGTCCGCAGACACGACGTAGATGCTGTTCTCCGTCATGATGATGTACGTCTTCTCCTCCTTGAGACGCATGATCGACTCGATGGGCGACGTGTACTCCGTGTCGGACTTCACGAGGCACTTGCTGTCGCCCGAGACACCGATGCAGCACGACTTGGTGAGACTATCCGCATAATAATCCAAATAAATGGGGCGATCCTGTTCGATAGCGAGCTTGGCAACATGCGCCATAACTGTCGCGGAGGGGCACGCCATTTATCAGAGGTGGAGGATGTGTTTGCATTCTTTTTAACGCTCAAGGACTACGTCGCCTTGGCGACGCGCCTAAGGAGACTTGGCGACGTCCTCTAGCTTGAACCGAGACTTCATGCACAGAGACGGCGTCTCGCTGCGGGGAACGGCGAGGAGGTTGCCAACCATCGGCTTGACCTCCTTGACCTTCGGAGCCACGGCCGCGAGGAAACGGACCAAGTGGTCAACGTGCTCCTCCGTGGGCGGGCTCTTCGGGTGGCGCATGCTCTCGCCCAGATCGTCGACGATCGTCTTCACAAATGTCGACATCGTAGCCTCGGGGATGAGGCCGCGGGAGTAGAGCTCGGACGTGTAGACCGCGAAGCCACGCTTGGTCTCCTTCTGCTTATTCCAGGCGATCAGGGCATTCGCGAACCCGGCATCGTCAGCAGAAGGCACGATCGTCACCGCGGACGTATCGTAGAGAGAGTCGAACATGTCAACCTGCGTCGCCAGATCGCTGCGAGCGTCCTCCTCCGACTTGACAATGTCAGAGTAGAGGTCAGCCAGGAGGCTCGCGTAGAAATTCTGGCGGATACCACGGTCGAAGAGCAACGTGGTGACCCGCAGGCGGAACATGGCATCACGCGACGCGATCTTCGCCTTGATCATGTCGGTGAGCTTTGTGTATGTTGGCTTTGAAAGCTTGTTGATGGCCGCATTGATTTCATCATAGTCGGCGTCATCCTTCTCGCGGACCTTGCGAAGGGTCTCGACGAGGACATTCTTACGCCAGTCGACCACCTCGGCGGCATGCTCGCGGCGGAGGGGACGACGGTAGACTGGACGGAAGGATGTACGGAGCTTGGAGAAGACCTCAATTACCGAATTCGGCAGAGGCTGTTTCACGGAAGGGCGAAGAGCGTAGATCGAAGAAACTGTGAGTGTTTCCATTTTAGACGATCTGGCTTCCCTTGTGATGTCTTGGGATTCGTTTTCTGAAAACGTTTTCAGAAAACGGATTGATACACCTCAACAAACAGACCAGGATCGTTAAAATGGCACTCTCAATTAAATGGGTGCTCTGGTATCACGATCCGGCGAACAACGACTACAGCCTAGCGAGCTATATCCGCATCTTTGAGGTCTCCACAATCGCTGAGTTCTGGAGCCTGGTGGACGGCATTCCGAAGGACGTGTGGGAGTCTGGGATGTTCTTCTTCATGAAGGCGGGGTTTCGTCCTCTGTGGGACGCACCCGAGAACGACAGGGGTGGCGCGTGGTCCAAGCGTGTGGACGCGTCCGAGACGCACGCGGTCTTCATTGACTGCATGGTCCACTGTCTGGCAGGGTCGTTCCTCAAGAACTCGAATGAGAGTATCGTGGGGGCGACTGTGAGCCCGAAGGGGCAGTTTCACATCGTAAAGATCTGGAACACGACAACGGCGGTCTCTGACCGCAAGCTCTTCAACCCGACGCTCAAGATGAAGCTCGGCGATGACATAGCCTACAAGGCGCACAATCTACGACCGAAGTAGTCAAAAACAAAACAAAACGAAAAAGACGATGTCGACATCCGCGTCCACCGCCTTTTTCAATTGAAGTAGTAATGAAGGCAGCATACGCCGCGGGTCGATTTCAACCACCAACGATTGGACACGCACGGCTGATCCAGGCCGTCAAAGACGTCGGTGGGCGGGCCTTTGTCTTTGTCTCGTCCGCCAACCCTACCGGCATCGAGGCTTCCAAGAACCCACTCACCTCGGAGGAAAAGATTCGGTTTCTGAAACTGATGTTTCCTACCGGCGTTGAGTTCGTGGATACGGCACTCTGCAAGCCAGGATGCGGCGGTCCCTTGGGTGGATATGGGTATTTGCATGATCGGGGCTACACGGATATCACGCTTGTCGCCGGATCCGATCGTACAGCTGTATTTGGTCCTGGCGCACCCATATGGAAATCCATCGAAGACCCTCCGGATTTCAAGGCCCTTGATCGGGGAGCTCCCGGGGCTGTGAATCGGATGTCGGGAACCAAGGCGCGGGCCCTGGCCGCATCGGGCAATCTAGCCGGATTCACCTCGGCGGTGATGATTGGTAAGATGACCGCCGACGATGCGAAAAAACTGTACAATCTACTTCGTGCACGTCGCGGTGGTCGCACGCGCAGACGTCGTCTTCATACGACTAGGAAGCGCAAGGCATGAGGCACAGCTTGATATCGCCCAGATTCGCAATCACGTAGCGAATCATGATAAACCAATCATTCTTCATGTGGATCTCGAGGTTGTTCGAGAGGTTCGAGCACTTGGTGAACAGCACCAGGTGGGGAAGACTAAACGTACCCGACACAATCTCATCCGGCTTGGACTTGGTAATCGCCATGTCAGACGTGGAATCACCCATCGTGACCGTCTGAGATGCGAAGGGGCCCTTGCAGGTGAAGGTCAACGTCCCACCCACATTCTTTACATCCACTGTCTTCGCAGACAGCAGCGTCATATCGCGACAGATCTTCTGGAAGTCCATGCTCGGCATCGTGATCCGCGTCGCAAACTCCGTCTCGGGCATATTGATATCCGATTCATCGCGGTCCAGGAGATTCAGCTTGTTGCGAATCCGGCGCTTCTTCTCGCCGTTCTCCAGGGTGATGCACAGATGATTCGACTCTGACTTCGATACAGAGAACGTGATCGTGTCGTCGTTCGTCACCGTCTTCACGATGCGATAGAAATGATCCGTGTTCAGACCGACATCCAGGCGCGGCGCGGTGTGATTGTACTCGTAATGCTCAAACTTCGACGCATGGAGGCGCATATGCGTCAGTACCGTGCGTGTGTTGTCCATGGCGATCATGCGAATTCCGTCCTTGTCGAAGACCAGGCTCATCTCCACCAGCATAGACTTGAGGCCCTCGGCGAGGATGCGAATCGGGGCCGTCTGTACTGTCTTTGCGATGACGAGGTCGTCGGACATTTATCAATGCTTGCGATGTCTTCTGAAAGTCAATTTACGCGTCTTGTTCATCTTGCGACGACGACCACCGGAGTATCCGGCGATCCGTTTGAGAGTCTTTACGTGGCGGATGCGGGTTTGCAGCTCATAGACCTCGGCGTTCTTGCGCATGTATCCGAAGGTTCCCGGCAGCCCGGCCCGGGATCGCTCGGCGATACGATTGGCTAACATCTGATTCAGTATCTTGAGATCCTTATCAAAGTCTTCCGCGGCTGGTACCTTGGGTGGCGACACGGTGGGAAGACGCTTGGGTAAGTCGGAAATAGGAACCGATGGGGGCGGAATCGCAGGTGCCGGTGCGGGCGGCGGCACAGGAGGAGTCGCTGCAATCGGCTCCAAGGCCGGAGCGGGTTCCGGAGCAGGCGCAGGTGCCGGTGAAGGTGAAGGCAAGGGCGGGGGCGACACGGAAGGCAAACGCATGGGGAAGGCGGACGCCGTTGGCGTAGCTGACGCCCGTGGCGTCGACACAAAGGCATCGTAGTGGTTGTTGCCATTGAACGCAAGCTCTAGGAAGGGCTGGTTCGTGTAGTCGGGAGGGCAATATACTTGCCCTGTGTTCTTGACGTAGGATCCATCGCTTGTCCGATTGTAGATCGCAATTGCCTTATTTTTCAGGATGGCGACGGCTGGAGAGTTGATGTGGCCCTCACCCCAGTACTTCGAGTTCTCGGCCTCGGTGATATGCTCCAGGTAGTTATCGAACGTACCCGCCACACGCGACTCCTTGCCCCATTCCGCCTGAAGAGATGACTTGAGTTCGGGATCGGCGTTGATCGTTGCCCGGATCTTGCTGGCAAGGACGCGCGCATCCTCTGTCGTGTGCGGCTGGTTGTTTGCGGCCAGAACGGACTTGTAGTAGCACCAACCATCTCCATCGATTGTCGTGAAGATTCCCGTCGGGACCTCGGGCGCCGAGGCCGCACAGATTGCATGGACATCTTCGTCGGAGATGGCAGCGGGTGCCATCGGCACCGGCGCAACGGGAGGCGACGCCGAACTCGGCGGCTGGGCCGCGGCTGTCATCGCGCCTTCCAGGTAGTCGAAGGTCTTGGTCGCAATCTCCTCAAGACGTTCAAGATCACGCAGTTCCTCTTCTGTGGCTGCCGGCTCCTCGGCATCGACAAAGTCTTCAGCCTGCGCAATCTCATCGTCGAGCTCAAGCACGATGTCGGACAGCGAGGTGGATGTCGTGGTCCGTGCAGCCATGGCCATACGTTTCAGCGACTCCCTCCTCTCCGTTTTCTCCAAACTGGACTTCGGACCCGGCTCCGGGGCCGTTCGAATATCAATGAAGACGATCTCCAAGAGCGATACGATGCTCGTCGCGCGGCTCTTTACTTCGGGTGTTGTTATCTCATCCGCAAGGGCGAATAAGGCCCCGATGGCTTCAAGATTCATCGCGCCCTGTGTCTTGATCTCTTCTACCTCACCAGGCCCACCTGTGTTCGGCGGCGTTTCATGGCGTTCGAAGATATCAGTAGATCCAAGAGTTGGTGCACCCGAGGGTTCGAACACCGTGTCGCGAGGGGGCGCAGCAACTGCCGCCGTTGGCGCGGCAATCGCAGCGGCAGCAACAGCCGCACGAAACTGACGACGACGCTCAGCGGCTGCACGCTCGGCGGGAGTCGCTGCAATGGCTGGGGGGGCGGGCGCGGGCGGCTCAGCTGGCGCAACTGCAGCAGACGCCGCATCAACGGCCTTGTTTGTATCTTCAGCAACCCGGGCTGCCGTAGAAATCGACGCCGGCGCTGGAGCTGGGGCCATAAACGTATCAAACAACGACGCAGGTGCGGGCGCAGGTGCAGGCGCAGGTGCGGGCGCCGGGGCGGACGTGAGAGACATCGGTGGCATCACGGACGAAAACAGAGGGCTCGCAGCGGGGACTGTCGCCGGCGTGGTAGCCGGCGTGGTAGACGCAGTGGCTGTCGCGGGTCGCCGCCGTTCTTCCTCGACAGATGGCCCGGCAGTTAATACGGCCGGAGGAGGAACCGCCGGCCACCCCGCAAATCCCGCAAACCCCGTGGACATCGTCGACGGCGTGGACGTTGTCGGAACGGGTCGTGTCGATAATTTCATCTGACTCAGTGTACTCAGCGCGAGGGCTGCTGTCGCTGCAGACCCCATCGCAACTGCGTTTGCTACTACGGCACTTGCCATTATCTTCATAACCTAAAAAAATCAGATGTTGGTAGCGTCGCTGTACGAAAACAAAGCGATTGAAACCACGCTCAAACACATCGCAACAAACCGCATACCATTGAGTGTCTCGCCGAATAGGAACAGACCCATCAAGGTAATAAAGGTATCCGACGCCAGATTCCAAATGATGTTGATCACCAACATATCCTCGGCTTCCAGAGACTTGATGAACAAGAACGGTTGCAACGAGTAGACCAGGGTGGAAAACGTCAACCCTGTAGCGTAGGGCAGTGCGCCGGTGTTGACCAACTTCGCAGATCCCATCATCAAAATGTCGAGCGAGGCCATCAGGACACCAAAAGAGATCGGCAGCAGGTCAAACCCATTCCACTTCCAATCTCGGCGACGGATGTAGACATCGATGGGATCAAGGGCTACCATTGCTTAAAACTCGACAAAAGATAAGTAATGAGTCTCTCGGATCTGGTGACGTTATCTGCGATTGAAGTCTTTGGAGACTTTAACCTTCGATGGTATGCGGAGTCGAATCGCCCCCTGTATCTGGGCTACGGCCTTCTTGGCTATGCCGGCGTGGTTGTCTATTTGATCAAGTGTCTCCGTACGGGAAATGTACTCTACGTCAACGGAATGTGGGACGGTATCTCGGGAGTCATCGAAGGTCTCGCAGCCTACGTGGTGCTCGGAGACAGACTAGATAAACCCGGACAGTATCTTGGCCTGCTATTGACCACGGTTGGTATCTATTTACTTAGACGAGACGGCCTGTGATTCCAGCATGGAGTCAACCACGTACATTACGGCGTTGTACAACCTTCGCAAGCGCGAGGGCATGGATAATGTGAACGACGGACATTTTTGCAGGATTCGTGAATACCTCGACTCTGCAAACACTCTGCTCGATACGCCACATTCGTTTGTGATCTTCTGCGAGCCCGAACTTGAGTCGGCGTTTCGCAGTATCCGCGGTGATCGTCCGACCGTATACATGCCGATCGCCTTCGAGGACCTCCCGTTCTGGTCTCTGCTTCCCAGGATTGCGACGAACAACGCACGGAATCCCACGATCGGTGTCTCACCAGAGAAGTTCACGGATCTGTACTACTTGATTATCAATCATAAGCTGGAGTTTGTCCGACAGGCCGCGGTCTTGAATCCGTTCGGGACGGAATGGTTCGCCTGGGTCGACATTCGTGCCGTACTTCCGTCGACGGGCTTGCACGGTCTCACCCAGTGGTGGGATCCGGGCTACGTGAATTTGTTCATAATGAACCTGGTGAGCCAGGAGTACGGGCGCGGCCTTTTCGGTAAAAATCACGCATGGATTGCGGGTGGATTCTTCGCTGGCAAGCGCGAAAACATACTCGCGTTTGCAGAACTTGCGACCAAGGAATGGAGAGCGTGCCTGAGTGAGGGATATTGTTCGTCGGATGAGATGGTGCTTGCCTACATGGCGGCAACCTATCCCGATATGGTCTCGTTTCTTGGGTCGGGCGACTATGGTGATGTTGTGCGCAATCAAGCGGCTGTGTGTGGTAGCCAGAACCTTGTCTACTACATACAGGAGCGTAGTCTTGCTCGTGGTCAGTTGCGCACCTCGATTCGAGTCGGCGAATGCCTGCGTCGAGGTTATTTGAGGGGCGTCTTACCTACCATGACACTTGATGCTCAGTTTCATATCTTTTATCGTTTAGCCTTAGCGTATCAGCGGAACACGCAGCCCGTTCTGGCCGCCGAACGCACGAAGGAGTTGTTCCGACCGGAGTTTGATGCAATGC
>Ga0136641_1000881_pt1 | contig 12730 bp, 15 predicted proteins | sample EliLak1302023Y_FD_115312 | JGI IMG/M metagenome (GOLD analysis project Ga0136641, IMG submission 115312) | Freshwater microbial communities from Elizabeth Lake, Yosemite National Park, California, USA - 13020-23Y | ecosystem: Environmental > Aquatic > Freshwater > Lake ...
CAAAGCCCAGAATACGACCACCCTTGACCACTTTGGTCACGCGGTTGATCGCGATCATTTTTTCCCGCAGACCGTCCTCGGGTCCTTCGACCTTGCCCTGCATTTTTGCTTGTACTTTAGCCATGGTTCGTTCCGATCTGCTTAAAACTGCAAGCCTGCTTCGCGCGCCGCGTCAGCCAAGGCTTTGACCCGGCCGTGGTAGGCAAAGCCCGCACGGTCAAAGGCTACTTTCTCGATGCCGGCGGCTTTGGCTTTTTCAGCCACCAACTTGCCGACCATTTGGGCTGCGGTCACATTGCCGCCCTTGCCCGCACCACCCAGTGCGCTGCGCACATCGGCCTGCAGGCTCGACACAGTGGCCACAATGCGATCGCCGGTACCGGCAATAACGGTTGCGTAGATATGCAAATTGGTACGGTTGACCGTGAGCCGCGCAACACCTTGGCTTGCGATTCGGATACGGGTCTGACGCGCTCTGCGAAGACGTTGCTCTTTTTTCGTCAACATAGTGCAGTTCCTTATTTCTTCTTGGTTTCTTTGATGGTGATCTTTTCATCCGAATAACGGATGCCCTTGCCTTTGTAAGGCTCAGGAGGACGCACACCACGAATTTCCGCCGCGATCTGACCTACGCGCTGGCGGTCCGCACCCTTGATGGAAATTTCCGTCGGGGTGGCAGTAGCCACAGTGATACCAGCAGGCATCTCCATATTGACAGGGTGCGAAAAACCGATTGCCAAATTGAGTTTGTTACCCGCAGCCTGGGCCTTAAAACCCACACCTACCAGCATGAGCTTCTTCTCAAAGCCCTGGGTCACGCCAGTGACCATATTGCTGACCAACTGGCGCATGGTGCCTGACATGGCATCGGCGGCACGCGAGTCGTTGGCAGGCAAAAACACCAAAGAGCCGGACTCGTTAGAAATTTTGACCAGTGCGTTTTGCGCCAAATGCAAAGTGCCACCGGATGCCTTGACGCTGATCTGGTCATCCTTGATCTGCACATCCACGCCAGCCGGAATGCTGACAGGTCGTTTACCTACTCGGGACATAGTTATTTCTCCAGATTGCAGCTTAGGCCACGTAACACAGCACTTCGCCGCCTACGCCATTGGCGCGCGCCTTGCGATCCGTCATCACACCTTGCGGCGTGGTAACAATCGCTACACCCAAGCCGTTTTGCACTTGGGGAATGGCGTCGCTGCCGCGGTACACACGCAAACCTGGACGGCTGACGCGCTCGATACGCTCGATGACCGGGCGGCCTGCGTAATACTTCAGTGCGATTTCTAGTTCCGACTTGCCAGCGGCCGTCGTTACTTTGAAGCCGTCGATATAGCCTTCATCTTGGAGCACCTGCGCAATAGCGACCTTCACTTTAGAGGAAGGCACCAGCACGGTGGGCTTGGCGACCATTTGCGCGTTACGGATACGCGTCAACAGGTCGGCGATGGGATCACTCATACTCATATCGGGTTCTCCTGCCGCTTACCAGCTCGCCTTGACGATACCGGGGATTTCACCGGCAAACGCCATTTCGCGAATTTTTGCTCTGCCCAGTCCAAATTGCTGGAACGTGCCACGAGGACGACCCGTGATAGCGCAACGGTTGCGCTGGCGTGTGGGGTTGGCGTTGCGTGGAAGCTTTTGCAAGTCCAGACGCGCTGCGGCGCGCTCTTCGTCACTGCGCTTGGCGTCGCCCGCTACCGCTTTCAGAGCGGCATGCTTTTTTGCGTATTTAGCGACCAGTTTGTCGCGCTTGAGCTCACGCTCGATTAAAGCCATTTTTGCCACTGGTCACCTCAATTCTTGAACGGGAAACGGAAGCCTGACAACAGTGCCTTGCACTCTTCGTCGGTCTTTGCGGTCGTGGTGATACTGATATTGAGACCGCGCAAAGCGTCCACTTTGTCGTACTCAATCTCAGGGAAAATAATTTGCTCTTTCACGCCGATGTTGTAGTTGCCACGACCATCAAAAGCGCGCCCGGAAATACCACGGAAATCCCGCACTCGGGGCAAGGCCACTGTGACAAAGCGGTCCAGGAATTCATACATTTGCACGCCACGCAACGTGACCATGCAGCCAATGGCCTGGCCTTCGCGAATTTTGAAACCAGCGATCGCTTTTTTGGACTTGGTGACCACCGGCCTTTGGCCTGCAATTTTGGTCAGGTCTGCTACCGCACTGTCCATGACTTTCTTGTCGGCCACCGCTTCGCTGACACCCATATTGAGCGTGATTTTGGTGATACGGGGAACTTGCATGGGCGACTTGAAGCCAAACTTGGCCATCAAATCAGGCGCGACTTTCTCGCGGTAGTATTGTTGTAAACGTGCCATATTTATGCCGCCTTGATTTCGTCACCGCTGGACTTGTAAACGCGAACGCGTTTGCCATCGGCCTGTAGCTTAATACCTACCCGGTCCGCCTTGCCAGATGCCGCGTTGAAAATCGCGATATTGGATTGGTGGATCGGCATGGTTTTGTCCACGATGCCGCCGGTAGTGCCCTTGAGCGGGTTTGGCTTAGTGTGCTTTTTGACTTGGTTCACACCTTCAACGAGCACGTGGGAGTCATCGCTGCGCAAAGTCACCACGCCACGCTTGCCTTTATCCCGTCCTGCGATGACGATCACTTGATCGCCCTTGCGAATCTTGTTCATAGTCTGTCCTTACAAAACTTCGGGAGCCAGGGACACGATCTTCATGAACTTTTCGGTACGCAATTCACGCGTAACCGGTCCGAAGATGCGGGTGCCGATAGGCTCGAGCTTGGCATTGAGCAACACCGCGGCATTGCCATCAAACTTCACCAGCGAACCGTCAGAGCGGCGGATGCCTTTGGCGGTGCGGACCACAACAGCGCTGTACACCTCGCCTTTTTTGACGCGCGAACGCGGCGCAGCTTCTTTGATGCTCACCTTGATGATGTCCCCTACGCTGGCGTAACGGCGGCGTGAGCCACCTAGCACCTTAATGCAGAGGACCGATTTCGCGCCGGTGTTATCGGCGACTTCCAGTCGAGATTCAGTTTGGATCATGTCAGTTTTTCCCAACTTGCACCGGAAGCGCCAACCCAGATCACCAGGAAAACGCAGACCAGTCAGTCTTGGGCCCGCTGTCCTCAACCCGAACCGTTCGGGATGACTCCATGTGGGCAGAATCTTCAGCTTTTACAAGCGAAGCCCGTGATTATGCACTATTTTCCCTGCCCTCACCCGATTTTTTTGGGTGTTTTTAGGGAACTTGTGAAAAATGGGCACAAATTTCCAAAAATTCGGCCTCTCCGCCTTCCTGTCCCAGTTCCTGAAGGACCAGCTCAGCTACCTGTCTGGCCGCTGCGGCGGCTTGCTGCGCATCCAAAAACAAGAGCCGCGAGCGCCGCGCCAGGACGTCTTCCACCGTAAGGGCATATTCATACCGTAGCGCAAAGCGGACCATGGCTTCGGACAAGCCCGGGCAGATCCAATGCGCTGCGCCGGGCAAGGACTGCACCAGCGCCTGCTCCGCGCCATAAGAGTGCAAGCCTGGCGGCAGGCTCAGCGAAGTGACGCCGGCTTGGGCCAGGGGCGCCCCCACCATGCGGGCCTGCTGCGTACGGCAAGCCGGTGAAGTAACGAGGAGACCGGCCTCCTGGCAGGCAGCCAGCACATCCTCGGCCATCACCCGGTAGGTCGTCCATTTGCCGCCCGTTACCGTGACCAGCCCGGATCGGCTGATGGCGACGGCGTGTTCCCGACTGAGTGTTTTGGTGTCCTGTTCGTCCTGGTGCTTGACCAGGGGGCGCAAGCCCACCCAAATGCTGCGCACATCAGCGCGCTTGGGCGCACGGCGCAAGTAATTCGCGGCCTCGCCCAAAATAAAGTCCACCTCTTGCTTGAACGCTTGGGGCTCGCGGGCCAAGTCTTGGCGCGGCGTGTCGGTGGTACCCAAAATGACTTTGCCCAGCCAGGGCACGGCGAACAGCACCCGCCCATCCGACGTTTTGGGCACCATCAGTGCCGTATCTCCATCCAGAAAGCTGCGGTCGACCACCAGATGCACGCCCTGACTCGGAGCCACCAAAGGCTTGAAGGCGGCGGTGGACTCCTGCTGTGCGTCCTTTTCCCGCAAAGCGTCCACCCACACACCGGTTGCATTGATGACGCACGCACTGCGGACGCGGTAGGACGTGCCGCTGCGCGTATCGGTACCACATAGCCCAACGATACGCCCGCCTTCATACAACAAGGCCTCGGCGCGGCAGTAGTTGACAAGCAATGCGCCGTGCTGCGCCGCCGTGCGCGCGATGGCAATAGCCAGGCGCGCGTCGTTGAACTGACCGTCCCAGTACCGCACCCCGCCGCGCAGCCCCTGGGTACGGGCCGCCGGGATCAGCGCCAAGGTGTCCTGGCGGCCCAGAACTTCCGTCTTGCCCAGCCCGGCTTCACCGGCCAACTGGTCATACAGTTTGAGCCCGACGCCATAAAAAGGCTTTTCCCACCAGCGATAGGCAGGCACGACAAAGTCCAGCGGCTGCGCGATGTGGGGCGCACTCTTAAGCAAGGTGCGCCGCTCGTGCAAGGCTTCGCGCACCAGGGCGACATTGCCCTGCCCCAGGTAGCGCACGCCACCATGCACCAGCTTGGTAGAGCGCGACGAGGTGCCTTTGGCGAAATCATGCGACTCAATAAGCACGACTTTGAGGCCGCGCATCGCTGCATCGAGCGCAATACCCAAGCCAGTCGAGCCGCCGCCGACCACGGCGACGTCATACACCGCATCCTCACCCAATCGGGCAAGAATGGTGGCGCGTGGCGCGGGCGATGCAGTGTGCTGGTTGGCCATATATCAAAACATAGGAATGTGCCACCCCCTACCGGCCAATGGCACCTCCTTGAAATTCGGGGAGCGTGGCCGCCCAGCGCGCTGCCGGACGGCCACTAAAAACACGGGCGCTAAGCCCGTAGCGGCTTAGCGAACTTTGCCGGCTTTCCACGCATTGAGCAGCGTGTCGTAAGCGATCGTCTCGCCTTTTGGCTTTTCATTCGCCAGTTTCTTCCATGGCGCGCCCTTGTCGCTCAGCCATTTGGAGGCATCGCTCTTAGGGTTGAGCTTGGGCGCGCAATTTGCCATACCCGCGCGCTCCAAGCGGCCCATAACCTGGTCCATCTCCTCAGCCAGGTTGTCCATGGCGGCTTGCGGCGTCTTTTCTCCCGTCACTGCCACTGCCACATTTTTCCACCAGAGTTGGGCTAACTTTGGATAGTCAGGCACATTAGTTCCCGTCGGCGTCCAAGCCACGCGGGCCGGGCTGCGGTAGAACTCGATCAAGCCACCGTACTTATTAGCGTTCTGGGTAAAGTAGTCGGCACGAATATCGCTGTCACGGATAAATGTCAGACCCGTAATGGATTTTTTGAGCGAGACGGTTTTGCTCGTGACGAATTGCGCATAAAGCCAGGCCGCCGCAACTTTATCGGGGTCGTGGTCTTTAAAGAAAGTCCATGAGCCCACATCCTGGTAGCCGTTTTGCATGCCTTGCTTCCAATAGGGCCCGTTGGGCCCGGGGGCCATGCGCCACTTGGGTGTGCCGTCGGCGTTAACAACCGGCAATCCTGGTTTGACCATGTCCGCAGTAAAGGCGGTGTACCAGAATATTTGTTGAGCGATTTGGCCTTGCGCTGGTACCGGACCGGCTTCACCGAATGTCATACCCGTAGCTTCTTTGGGCGCGTACTTTTTCATCCAATCGATGTACTTGGTGAGCGCGTAAACCGCAGCGGGCGAGTTGGTTGCACCCCCGCGCGAAACCGACGCACCAACCGGTGTGCACTTATCGTCCGCAACACGGATACCCCACTCGTCGATAGGCAAGCCATTCGGAATGCCGATATCCGCAGTTCCAGCCATTGACAGCCACGCATCAGTAAATCGCCAGCCCAGCGACGGGTCCTTTTTGCCGTAATCCATATGACCGTAAATCGGCTTGCCATCGATTACTTTCACATCAACGCTAAAAAACGCAGCGATATCTTCGTAAGCGCTCCAGTTGAGCGGAACGCCCAGCTCGTAGCCATATTTCTTCTTGAATTTATCCTTTAAGTCTTGGCGCGCAAATAAATCGGCGCGGAACCAATACAGGTTGGCAAATTGCTGATCAGGCAATTGGTAGAGCTTTTTGTCAGGCGCGGTGGTGAAGCTCGTTCCGATGAAATCTTTGAGATCCAATCCGGGATTGGTCCATTCTTTACCACTACCGACCATATAGTCGGAAAGACTGAGGATTTTCCCGTAGCGATAGTGCGTACCGATCAGGTCCGAATCAGAAATCCAGCCATCGTAAATCGACTTACCCGATTGCATTGATGTTTGAAGTTTCTCCACTACATCACCCTCTTGAATAATGTCGTGCTTCACTTTGATACCGGTAATTTCCTCGAACGCTTTTGCCAGAGTTTTGGACTCGTACTCGTGTGTCGTCAGCGTTTCAGAAACCGTGCTGATCTCCTTAACACCCTTGGCTTGCAGCTTTTTGGCCGCTTCGATAAACCACTTCATTTCATCTAGCTGCTTTTCCTTGCTGAGCGTCGATGGTTGAAATTCGCTGTCGATCCATTTTTTAGCTGCTGCCTCGTCTGCCCACGCGCTGTTTGACAGCAGGCAGGCGACTGCGACAGACACCATTGAATACCGTAACTTCATGCTATGTCTCCTCGATTGATGAACACCCCCTACTTTCAAAGGCAGCTTCGGCTCCAGGGGAAAGGGAACCGATCCTTCACACACACATTAACCTTTACGCATCACCAAGCCCAAAACGAACATGGATAAAACAAAACTGAACCAGATAGACGGGTCTTCAGGCAGCCCAAGCAACTCTGCCAGGCGCCCGCTTAAACCCACAAAGCCTAGGTTCACATAGGCGGCGCACAGCAGGCCGATAAACAAACGGTCGCCCCGCGTCGTTTCTATGGGCAAGAAACCTTTACGCATCACAGTGGGCGACTTGATCTCCCATACCGTCATGCCCACCAGTATGAAGGCAATAGCAATAAAAAATACCGCTACCGGTGTCGTCCAGGCCATCCACTCAAACATTGCGTATCTCCTTGTGCATCGCGGTTTAAACCCGCCCCATGGCAAAGCCCTTGGCGATGTAGTTGCGGACAAACCAGATCACGATGGCGCCGGGCACAATCGTCAGCACACCCGCTGCGGCCAGTGTGGCCCAATCCATCCCGGCCGCAGACACCGTACGCGTCATGGTCGCCACAATCGGCTTGGCATTGACGCTGGTCAGCGTGCGCGCCAGCAGCAATTCCACCCAACTGAACATAAAGCAAAAGAACGCTGCCACACCGACGCCGGCTTTAATGAGCGGCAGAAAAATACGCACAAAAAACCGGGGGAAGGAATAGCCATCGATATAGGCGGTTTCGTCGATCTCGCGCGGGATGCCGCTCATGAAACCTTCCAAAATCCAAACTGCCAATGGCACGTTGAACAAGAGGTGTGCCATGGCCACCGCCAGGTGCGTATCCATCAGGCCCACAGTGGTGTAGAGCTGGAAAAATGGTAGCAAAAAAACGGCTGGTGGGGTCATGCGGTTGGTCAACAACCAAAAAAACACATGCTTGTCGCCCAAAAAACTGTAGCGTGAAAACGCATAGGCCGCCGGCAAAGCTACGGTGATAGACACCACGGTATTCAAAGCTACATAAATCAGGCTATTGATATAGCCGGAATACCAGGACACGTCGGTAAGGATCAGGTGGTAGTTTTCCCAAGTGAAGTGCTGGGGAAACAAGGCAAAGCTAGCGAGGATTTCGGTGTTGGTCTTGAAGGACATATTGACCATCCAATACACCGGGAGCAAGGCAAACACCATATAAGCGATCAGAAAGATCGATCGCTTATGGAAACGCTTTTCATGCATGGTCGCCCTCCTTGGCTTGGGTACCGACACGCTGCATCCAGTTAAACAGCACAAAACACATGAGCAAAATAATCAGGAAATAAATCAGCGAGAACGCCGCCGCCGGCCCAAGGTCAAACTGGCCTACGGCTTTTTGGGTCAGGAACTGCGACAGAAAGGTGGTGGCATTGCCCGGGCCACCGCCGGTGAGCACAAAGGGCTCGGTGTAAATCATGAAGCTGTCCATAAAGCGCAGCAGCACAGCGATCATCAATACGCCGCGCATTTTGGGCAGTTGCACATACCAAAACACGGCCAACTTGCTGGCGCCATCAATGCTGGCGGCCTGGTAATAGGCATCCGGGATCGAGCGCAAACCGGCATAGCCTAAGAGCGCGACCAGCGGTGTCCAGTGCCACACATCCATGAGCAGCACCGTCAACCAGGCGTGCGCCGCATTGCCGGTATAGCTGTATTCAATCCCCAGGCCCTGCAAAGCAGCGCCCATGAGTCCGATGTCAGACCGACCGAATATCTGCCAGATCGTTCCCACCACATTCCAGGGAATCAGCAGCGAGAGCGACACCACTACCAACACTACCGAGGCCCGCCAGCCTTGCGCCGGCATGGACAAGGCCAGCGCAATGCCCAGCGGAATCTCAATCAAAAGCACCGCCAGCGAAAACGTGATCTGGCGTAGCAATGCACCATGCAACTCTTCATCGCGCATGATGGCGACAAACCACTCCGTGCCCACAAAAACACGGCGCTCGGGCGAAATAATGTCCTGCACCGAATAGTTCACCACCGTCATCAAAGGCAAGATGGCGGAAAACGCCACGCACACCAGCACCGGCAAAATCAAAAACCAAGCCTTCTGGTTGACCGGCTTGTTGCTTGCGCTCATGCCACGATCTCCTCGTTGCGGTAAAAACAGCTTTTGTCGTTCAGCACCTGGCACCAGACCGTGCTGCCCACGGCGAACGGTTCGGCCATCATCGCTAAGCGCGCTTTGAACACCTGTCCTTGCAAGCTAGCCGTGACGATGAAGTGGGTACCCACATCTTGCACCTGCTGTACTTGCATGGGAAGCGCACCTTCAAAACTACTACCAGCACAGCGCACATATTCGGGCCGTATGCCCAGCTTCAAATCGCCGTGGGGCAAATCGCCTTGCAAAGCGTTAAGCGCTAAGGCCTTACCGCACACTTGCAAACCCTGCGGCCCCATTTGGGCAGGCAAAAAATTCATGCCTGGCGAACCGATGAAGTGGCCGACAAAGGTATGCGACGGCCGCTCGAACAATTGCGCCGCCGTGCCCATCTGCACTGCGCGTCCGCGCGTCATCACCACCACTTGCTGCGCAAAGGTCAGGGCTTCCACCTGGTCGTGCGTGACATAGACCAGCGTGAGTTTGAGTTCGCGGTGAATCTGCTTGAGCTTGCGCCGTAACTGCCACTTCAAGTGTGGGTCGATCACCGTCAAAGGCTCGTCAAACAACACGGCTGACACATCCGAGCGCACCAAGCCGCGACCGAGCGAAATTTTTTGTTTCGCATCGGCAGCTAGGCCCGATGCCCGATGGTTGAGCTGGCCGCTCAAGTCCAGCATCTCTGCGATTTCGCCGACACGCTTGCGGATTTGCTCAGCGGGCATTTTGCGGTTGCGCAGCGGAAAACCCAGGTTTTCGGCCACCGTCATGGTGTCGTAAATCACCGGGAACTGAAACACCTGCGCGATATTGCGCTGTTGGGGTGGGGCGCGTGTCACGTCCTGCCCGTCGAAGTGCACCGCGCCTTGCGATGGCTGCAATAGGCCCGACATCAGGTTGAGCATGGTCGTCTTGCCGCAACCCGAGGGACCGAGCAGGGCATAGGCCCCGCCGTTTTCAAAAGACATTTTCAGGGGCAGCAAAGCGTAATCACTGTCTTGCTGCGGCTTGAGGCCGTAAGCATGGGCCAGGTCCAGATCAATGCGGGCCATATCAGTGCACCCCTTCGCGCGTGGGCGCCAGGGCCAGCACACCGGCGCTGTCAAACACATAGGCATCTTGCGGCCGGAAGTAGACCGGCATGGCATCGCCCAGGTCAAAGTAGTGCACACCGGCCAGTTGCGCCACCATCGCGCCCAGCGCAGTATCCAAATGCACAAAAGTGTCCGAGCCAGAAATTTCGGCCAGTGCCACACTCGCCTGGACCGCAACATCGCCATCGCGACCCTGCACACGCAGAGCGCTGGCACGCAGACCCGCTGTGACCGGGCCCGGCGCCAAAGCGCTTGCGAGTGCTAACTCGCTGGCGTCGGCCAACACCAGCGCCTGCTCCTGCACTCGCGCCGCAAAAAGATTCATAGGCGGGTCGCTAAACGCAGTGGCGACGCGGATCGAACGAGGCCGTTGGAACACTTCGGCAGTAGGGCCGTATTGCAGCAATTGGCCAGCGTCCATCACGGCGGTGTAACCGCCTAATAACAAAGCCTCACCCGGTTCCGTGGTGGCATAAACCACCGTGGAATTGCCCGCAGCAAACAATGCGCTGAGCTCATCACGCAACTCTTCGCGCAGCTTGTAGTCCAGGTTAACCAGGGGTTCGTCGAGCAACATCAGGGGCGCGCTTTTGGCTAGCGCCCGCGCCAAGGCCACACGCTGCTGCTGTCCGCCGGATAACTCCGAGGGGTAGCGCTCCAAAAACATCTCAATATGCAGCTTTTCAGCCAGCGCGCGCACGCGCTCGCGCACGCCGGTCTCGCCACGCAAATTTAAGGGCGAAGCAATATTGTCAAACACCGTCATGGAGGGGTAATTGATGAATTGCTGATAGACCATAGACACGTTGCGCTGGCGCACCGGCACGCCGACGACGTCCACACCGTCTACCAAGACGCGCCCGCTGCTAGGTACATCCAGGCCGGCCATGATGCGCATCAAACTGGTTTTGCCCGCTTGGGTCGCACCCAAGAGCACCGTCACAGCGTCCGGGCGCAAGTCCATGTCCAGCGCATACAGCCACGGCTGCGCACCGACTTTTTTACTGACTCCTTGCAGACTCAAGTCCATCTGACACCCTTGATCGTTCGCACCAATTTAGCGCGACGTTAATTCGAATATGAGAATTATTGTTCGAAATTATTCGTTTTAACTAGGTGTTTACCCTAAAACAATTCCTTTCTGTTCGATTTAAAGTGTCCCGGCCATCTTTACCCAAGGCTCGGACAATCGGCACATGAACCCTAATCCACGACAAATCAAGCTCCTAAGCGTAGTGCGGGCGCAAGGCTCGGTCACGGTGGAGCGGCTGGCCGACACGCTAGATGTGACGCTGCAAACCGTGCGGCGAGACGTGCAGCGGTTGGCCGACGAGGGCCTGCTAGCGCGCTTTCACGGCGGCGTGCGCGTGCCCGGCTCTACGGTAGAGAACCTGGCCTATCCGCAACGCGAAATCCTCAACGCCCAAGGCAAAGCGCGCATTGCGCAGGCGGTGGCCGATGCGGTGCCCAATGGCTGCTCGCTACTGCTCAATATCGGCACCACCACCGAGGCCATTGCCCGGGCGCTGACCAAGCACGAAGGTTTGCGGGTGATTACCAATAATCTGAATGTGGCCGCCATCCTGAGCGCCAATGCACAAAGCGAAGTGATTGTGGTGGGCGGCGTGGTGCGCGGGCGCGACCAAGGCATAGTGGGGGAGGCGGCGGTGGATTTCATTCGCCAGTTCAAGGTGGACATCGGCTTGATCGGCATCTCGGCCATCGAATCGGACGGCTCGCTACGGGACTTTGATTACCGCGAGGTAAAAGTATCACAAACCATTATTTCGCATGCGCGCGAAGTCTGGCTGGCTGCCGATGCCAGCAAATTCAACCGCGCTGCGATGGTCGAAGTAGCGCAGCTCTCCAGCATCGACCGCCTATTCTCAGACGCCATGCCACCGGAGCCCTTTATGGACTTAATGGCCGAAGCCCAGGTACGATTTACGCTGGCGGCTGACTGATTCCACGCTCGGCCTGTTAACCGTTTTTTACCCCTGTTGCCCTATTCATCACCACCTGCTATGACCTACCTGCTCGCGCTTGACCAAGGCACCTCTAGTTCCCGCAGCATCGTGTTTGATGCACAAGGCCGCATCGTGGCCATGGCGCAGCAAGAATTAACCCAGTTTTATCCGCAGCCCGGCTGGGTCGAACACGACCCGCAGGAAATTTGGCGCACGCAGCTAGCCACCGCCCGCGCAGTGCTAGCCAAAGCCGGCATCAGCGCGCGGCAAGTGCACGCCATCGGCATTACCAACCAGCGCGAAACCACCGTAGTCTGGAACCGAAAGACGGGCCAGGCCATCCACAAAGCCATCGTCTGGCAAGACCGGCGTGCCGAGCCGGCCTGCGCAGCGCTGCGCGAGCGCGGCATGGCCGACACTATTCGCCAAAAAACCGGCTTGCTGGTGGATGCGTATTTTTCCGGCACCAAACTGCAATGGATTTTGGACCATGTGCCCGACGCCCGTGCCCAGGCGGCCCACGGTGAGCTGGCCTTTGGCACGGTGGACAGTTGGCTGTTGTGGCAACTGACGGGCGGGCGGGTGCACGCCACCGATGTGAGCAATGCGGCGCGCACCATGCTGTTTAACGTGCACAGCAACACCTGGGATGCGGAACTCTTAGCGGCACTCGACATTCCCGAGGGCCTAATGCCGCAAGTGCTGCCCTCGGCGGCGCGTTTTGGCGATATCGAGCCCGGTCTGCTGGGCCATGCGATTCCCATTGGCGGCATGGCGGGCGACCAACAAAGCGCTTTGTTCGGCCAAGCCTGCTTTAGCGCGGGCATGGCCAAAAACAC
>Ga0136641_1000882_pt1 | contig 12727 bp, 10 predicted proteins | sample EliLak1302023Y_FD_115312 | JGI IMG/M metagenome (GOLD analysis project Ga0136641, IMG submission 115312) | Freshwater microbial communities from Elizabeth Lake, Yosemite National Park, California, USA - 13020-23Y | ecosystem: Environmental > Aquatic > Freshwater > Lake ...
TAAAACGTCAAGGTATAGAAATATTGGCTCTAAATAATACAATATATGATAGAAAAGGAAATGAAGGCAACGTATTATTCAAAACGGGAATAATGGTTGAAGATTTTTCAACTTTAAATGTTGCCGATATTGAAAATCCACATCATACTGTAGCAATTGATACTATAAATCATATTTGCAGACCGGCATATACAGCAAATTGGCACAATTTATTTTATGTGGCCGATCCAGATGTTAGTATACGAGATAATTTTGTTACAATGAACTATACTGAAGAAGTATATCTAAATGTATCGTCAACAACAACTGCGGCAAATTCATATTTGATTGTTAATCCAACTGGAAATTCAACAAATTCTGCAAGAGGAGAAATTAGTGTTGCAGGAATTCTTGTTGCAGCACTTGCAGGTGCAGCGCTTGGAGGATGGACCATTGCGGGTGCGGTAATTGGAGGGGTTTTAGAAGCAGTTAGTGGCGTTATTGAAAAAGTTTTTAATCCTAGTAAATGGTGATTTATCGCAGTATTAATATAGATAAATAAAAGATAAAAGGTCAAAATATGGCAAATCAAATATCAGATGTTAGTTCTATTATTGCTCAAGCATCAAATCAAATTGAGCAAACTCCTCAACTTGATAATTTAAAAATAGATGGTGTTAGACAAGGATCTGTAAATTTTTTAGGAAATGTCTTAAGAAATTTATATATTAGCAATAATGCAAATTCAAATACAACATCTTTATTAAATACAATCAATCAATTTAATGACATAGTATATTCCGATAATTTAAGAGTAACAAATGCAAGCGGTACTAGTACATTAAAATATCAATCAAATTCTGCATTACAAGTAAGACATGGAAATTTTGTAGATGCAACAAAAATACAAACAACAACAGGATATATTCCAGATAATTTTAATTATGCAAAAGGCATTTTTGTAAAATCATACGATCCTATTATTTTAGAAAAGAATTTTAATAAAGAAGCATATACTGCAAATTCTAAATCAGTAACTACGTATATTAATAATACGTTAGATTATAATAATACATATTCAACACAAGCGGTAACTTCCTCATTAGATTATGCATTAAAAAATGGATATACAAATAAATGGTCAACTTTAAATTCGACAAGTTTTGATACTTCAATAGTAACAAATAGTATTCAAAAAAATGCAGAGATAAATGATTCCTTAGCAAAATCATATTTTTTGCACAATAATATGTTAACGTAATAAGGATTAAAAATGCCGTCAGAAGGACCAAATAGATCAGAAATTGTTAGAGAACTTCCAAGCACTGCTAGTTCTACAATATTAGACTTCACAGTAACAACTGCGCCGCCCTATACAACTTTAATTCCTTATGTGTTTAATGTTAATTATTATTCATTAACTGTACCAGAAACATTTACTTCATACACCGAAGGCAGAAATCAAACAGTAATAACAACTCGTGCAGGATTGCCCGGAGATCCATTAATTACAAATTCTGCAGGCGGTGTTAACGGTAAAATTTATTTACCAAATTCGGTTACCGCTGGATATAGTTCGGATAAAATAACAATAGAATTCTATGCTCAAGCCACATCACACGGCCCGGGCGGGGGCGGCGGTGGATTGACCCTTGTTACTACACTAGTTGTACCTTTTACCCAGCCAGCAACAACACAAACATCCGTTTCAAATAGACCACCATCAAATTTAACCGATACCATAATTGGCACATCTAGTTTACCTGGTATGAATGATAGGAGTGTTATTGGCGGTTCGGAATCGTTAACACCGTTGGCGCAGACATTTTATGTAGATGCAACTAGATATCCTCAAGGTATTTTTGCAACATCCATAGATTTATATTTTGCAAGCAAATCTGCACAATCTGCAATATCAATTGAATTAAGAAATGTTAATAATGGAGTTCCTGATGCTACTGAATATATTGCAGGAACGGTGTCTACCGTGCAAGCTACAACTGTTACTATACCTACAAGTTTAACAAGTGGTTTAATTAACCCAACAAATTTTAAGTTTGCACGCCCGGTTCATTTAAGTCCCGGAGAATATGCAATATGCATATCTAGTATATCTAAAAGTTATAGTCTATTTTATGCAAAACTTGGCGAATTCATAATAGGAACAAATACAAAACTTGCTAAGGAATCTTATACCGGCAGACTGTTTAAATCTCAAAATACTAATATTTGGTTAGAAGAAAACAATACTGATTTATGTTTCAGAGTTAATAAAGCAGTATTTGAAACTGGCACAAAAGAATTTGAAATTCAAACAGCTAGTTTTCCGGAAGACAAATATCACAATCTTTATTTAAGTGCGGCCGGATATAATTTTGGGTATCAAACTGATATAAATTATTCTTTTAGTGGTGTTGATATTACAGGTGCAGTGCAACCATATCGCACAATTAAAGAAAACACGGGAATAAAAACTGCTATACCTTTAAGAGCAAAAAATATAGGGGATATAAAATTTAATGTTGCAATGTCTTCTTATTCAAAAGATGTTTCCCCTATACTTGATATGGTAAATACTTCAATGTATACCTTTAAGAATTCTATAGATCCTAATGAAGTTGATACATCTAATTCCGAATTAAATAGCGATGATGGAGTAGCCAGATCAAAATACATAGGTAAAGTTGTAACTTTGGCTCCCGGATTTGATTCAACAGGATTAGAGGTAAAAGTAGCAATAAATAGACAAATTGGTACGGATATAGATGTTTACTGCAGGGTAATGAGTTCTTACGATGTTGGAATTTCCTCAAAAATGGAAAATAGACCTTGGCGTTTAATGCCATTATTTAATCAAACAGCAAATGTAAGTACAACTAGTTCAGTTACGGGACAAAAATCATATGCCGGTGCAGATGAAAATGCATATTCAATTGAAACTTATAAAATATTAGATGGCGATAGTCTTGCTACAACCGGAACAAATAATCTTTCATATACTGCCATTGTTGATAATGGTTCGGGGCAAGCAACACGAACAACATTTACTGACTTTAATAGATATCAAATAAAGATAGTTATGTATGCGCAAGATACAAGTACATATATTCCAAAATTAAATGGTATTGTTGCAACTTCAGTACTATAAAATGTTTGTAGCTTTAGAAAATGAAAATAGATTTGTTAAGAATCTACATAATAACGCATTAATTAATGCCGATATTGAAAGCTTACATGAATATAAACGTAAAAAAGAATCTACTAATAAAATTAATGACATTTCTGAAGAAATAAATACTTTGAAATCTGAAATGTCTGAAATAAAAAATCTTTTGCAGCAATTAGTTAAACAAAATATTGAACTAAAATAAATGGCAAACTCATATACAATAAGCCTTGTAAATATAGGTACTAATCCCAATGATGGTACTGGAGAGCCTTTACGTACTGCTTTTTCTAAAATAAATAAGAATTTTTCAAACGTATATAGTTTGGCAAAAGACGCATCAGACATTTCGTCAAATGCTGTGGCATTTGCCTCGGCAATTGCCGCAAATCTTATATCGAGCGGCAATATAAACATAACTGGATATACAACATTATCATATTTATCAAACGTAGTTGCAAATATAGTTAATTTATCAAGTTTAAATAACGCTTTAGCAAACCTAAATTATGTTAGCTTGCCGACACTTAATAATGCTTTGTCTAATCTATATACAGTAAATTTACCAACACTTAATAATGCTTTAGCAACCCTAAATTATGTTAGCTTGCCGGCACTTAATAATGCTTTGTCTAATCTATATACAGTAAATTTACCAACACTTAATAATGCTTTAGCAAACCTAAATTATGTTAGCTTGCCGGCACTTAATAATGCTTTAGCAAACCTAAATACAGTAAACTTAGGGACACTTAATAACGCTTTAGCAAACCTAAATTATGTTAACTTGCCGGCACTTAATAACGCAATTGCAAATATATCCACAGTTAACTTGGGTGCATTGAATAATGCTTTGGCAAATATCAATGTATCAAACTTAGCAAATTTTACCAATGTATTTAATTCAATTGCCGCAAATGCTGCAAATGTAGCAAAAGTTGGAATTGTATCAAATTTAACTGCAAATGGAACCGCAAACGGCCAAGCAGTCTATAATTCAACTAACGGCGGATTATATATTTGGCAAGGAAATGCGTGGATATCCCCTGGTGCTGCATTTACACCAACTGCAACATCATTAGCATCTGTTGAAATTTGGAATACAACACCGAAACCAACGGCAAATTTGTTTGAAGGTAGAACAATTCTATATACTTCGGACAGTAATCTATACATTTATGTAAATAGTGCTTGGACAAGTTATAATCAATATATTCAAGGGTCGGGTACACCAACAATTTCAGCAAATAGTATTGCAACTAATATGTTGCAATCAGGTATAATTACCGCAGACAAGATTGCCACTGGCGCAATTATAGCAGGTAAGATTTCGGCGGGCGCAATTACATCTACCGAAATATCAGCAGGAAGTATTACAGCATCTCTACTTGCAACAAATTCTGTTGTAGCGGGAAAAATTGCAGCCGGCGCAATTACAGCTACAGAGATTGCTGCAGGAGCAATAACTGCAACACAAATTGCCACAAATGCTATAACAGCTGATAAGATCAATGCTCTTGCAATTACAGCGGGAAAAATTGCTGCAGGAGCAATAACTGCAACTGAAATTGGTGCAGGAGCAATAACTGCTGTTAAAATTGCCGCAGGAGCAATTACATCAAATGAAATTGCTGCAGGAGCAATTATAACAAGTAAACTAGGTGCAGGAGTTGTTACTGCAAATGAAATTGGTGCGGGAGCAATTATAGCGGGGAAGATTGGTGCAGGAGCAATAACAGCAAATGAAATTGCAGCAGGAGCAATCATAGCAGGTAAAATAGGTGCAGGGGCAATAACAGCAACTGAAATTGCTGCAGGAGCAATTACAACGAATAAATTGGGTGCAGGAGTTATTACAGCAAATGAAATTGGAACCGATGCTATAACAGCTAATAAAATTCAAGCAGGAGCAATTATAGCAGGTAAAATAGGTGCAGGTGCAATAACAGCAACTGAAATTGCTGCAGGAGCAATTACAACGAATAAATTGGGTGCAGGAGCAGTAACGGCAAATGAAATTGGTGCGGGAGCAATTATAGCAGGTAAAATAGGTGCAGGAGTTATTACTGCAAATGAAATTGGTGCAGGAGCAATTATAGCAGGTAAAATAGGTGCAGGGGCAATAACAGCAACTGAAATTGCTGCAGGAGCAATTACAACGAATAAATTGAGTGCAGGAGCAGTAACGGCAGATAAAATTAATGGTAATAATTTAGTAATTAGAGATGCCTCAGGAAATCCATTATTTGATGTTGGTGGGGTATTATCAGCATCAGTATCAGTTGCAGGAACTGGAAAAACTTTAGGCGGTCTTGCAGGGATAACTCCACTAGTATTTACAGGGTCAGGGTCAAGTTTTCCGGGTTCTCCGGCGATAAATAACGTCTTTAAACTAACAACCGATAATAATACCTATGTTTATACGTCAACAGGTTGGACTCTATTTGTTCCAGCAGGGGCAACAGGAGCAACTGGGGCAACTGGGGCAACAGGGGCAACTGGGGCAACAGGGGCAAGAGGATCATCGGTTGCTGGAGCAAGAGGTACTGCACAAGTTGCATATGAAATTTCATATGGTAGTTATTGGAGTGACGGATACGCAGATTATGGACTAAATAATGTTTTTGGATTTGCTGGTAAAATTGTAATGGATCAGGTTACGTTGTATAATTTGGCAACGGGATATGCAGAAACAAGATTTTGGAATGGGTCTGCTTGGACTGCAATAGCGGCTTATTTAAACGGAAGTTTGTTGGTTAATGGTACCGTTGGTGCAACTAAAATTGCGGCGTCATCAATTGATGCAAGTAAAATTGTGGCTGGATCAATAACTGCAGATAAATTATCTGTTACTAGTTTATCGGCATTATCTGCAGATTTTGGTACTATGACGGCAGGTACAATTGCAGGAGACGTAAATTTTACCGGTAAAATAACTGGAGCAACTGGTAGTTTTGCTGGAAGTTTATCCGCAGGAAGTATTATTACTACAAATAATATTCAAAATAATGCAGTAACCTCTACAGCATCTGTAAGCGCTGCAGACACGATAGAGTATGGACCTTACGGGCCCTTTGTTAATATGCTACAACTTTCTTATACTGCAATAGGTAAAAACGTATTATTAATTCTTTCTGCTGTTATAAACTCCAACGGCGGCATAACGGGCATTAAAGTTATTCGTACCAATCCAAACGGTACTGAAACAATTATATATTACCAGTCGGCAACTCTTGGAAACTTCTATGCAAATTACCAAGGAGATACCGAGTTTACACCCGGAGCCTGGTCTCAGTCAGTTATAGATATACCACCCGAAGGAGTTGTTACTTATAGATTAAGCATGAGCGGGGAGTACCCTCGGGCGATTAATGGCTATGCTACATCCAGAATTTTAGCAATATTGGAGTTAAAAAAATGATTACAATATTCAAGTTATCAACCGGACAAGTAGTAAAAAATTTGCATTGTGCCAATGAAAATGATATACCTTTAAACTACGATAGTTTAACGGAAGATTATATAGAAGGTGAATATGCTGGAAACAAATATTACATAGAAAATGAGACTCCGGTTCTTATTCCAGATGCGCCTAATGATTACTCAAAGTTTGATCATGATACAAAACAATGGGTAAAAAGACAAACAGATGAGCAAAGATGGGATATGGTGAAATTAAACAGAGTTAAAAAATTAGAATCATCTGATTGGACAGATACCTTATCCGCAAAAACTAGATTAGGTGATGAACTATACCAGAAGTGGCAGACATATCGCCAAGCATTAAGAGATATCACAACCCAAGCAGACCCATTTAACATAACTTGGCCAACACCTCCACAATAAAATGCCAAATACTTACACAATAAATTATATCAACGTAGGAAATACCCCTAATGATGGGCAAGGGGAGCCGCTACGTACCGCATTTGTAAAGATTAATCAAAATTTATCAAACGTATATAGTTTAGCAAATGATGCAGCAAACGTTGCGGCAAACGCGGCAACTCTTGCAGCAAATGCGGCGGCCGGAGGAGGCGGAGGCAATGTAAGTTTAGTTGGGTATGCTACTATAGGATATGTTTCAAATACAATATCAAATCTAGTTAATTTGACGGCGTTGAATAATGCATTGGCAAATTTAAGCGCCGTTAATTTAACCGTATTAAATAATGCCTTAGCAAATTTAAATTATGTCAATTTAGGCCAATTAAACAGCGCAATTGCAAATATATCAACAGTTAATCTAGGGGCATTGAATAATGCATTGGCAAATGTCAATGTAACATCGCTGCCAAATTTTACCAATGTAATTAATACAATTGCAGCAAATGCGGCAAATGTTGCCAAAGTAAATATTGTATCAAACTTATCAGCAAACGGTACCGCCAACGGTCAAGCGGTTTATAATTCAACCAACGGCGGATTGTATATTTGGCAAGGAAATGCGTGGATATCACCTAGTGCTGCATTTACACCAACTGCAAATTCTATTAGCGGTGTTGAAATATTTACCACATTTACACTACCAACAGGACCAGGAGATGGTAAGGATTTTAATGGTAGACAAGGTTTTTATAATAACAACCTATATATCAAAGTAGGCGGAGCATGGGCTTCGTATAATAGTTTTATAACTGGTTCAGGTACGCCAGTTTTATCGGCAGGTATTATTACCGCAACAGAACTTGCCGCAGGATCTGTTATCGCAGGTAAGATTGCAGCAGCAGCGATTACATCTACGGAAATTGCTGCAGGAAATATTACATCTTCTTTACTTGCAGCAAATTCAATTATAGCAGGTAAGATTGCTGCAGGAGTTATTACCGCATCGGAAATAGCAACAGGAACATTAACAGCAACACAAATTGCTGTAAACGCAATTACCGCAGATAAGATTGCAGCAAACGCAATTACCGCAGATAAGATTGCAGCAAATGCCGTAACTGCGGTTACGGTTGCGGCTAATGCGGTATATGCCGCCGCTATTCAGTCCAACGCAATTACCGCAGATAAGATTGCAGCAAATGCTGTAACTGCGGTATCCGTTGCCGCAAATTCTATTTACGGCAATTCTATAATGGCCGGTACCATTACAGGCGATAGAATACTAGCAAATTCTGTTTCCGGTATGGTATTAATTGGTAATACAATATTTGGTAATGCAATTGTGGCAAACTCAATTGAGGGTGATAGAATTAAGGCCAATTCTGTTTCCGGTATTGTTATTACAGCAAATACATTATTTGCAAACGCAATACAAGCATTTTCTATTACAAGCGATCGTATTGCAGCAAATGCCGTTACTGCAGATAAGATTGACGGGCGAGGCTTAGTAATTAGAGATGCCTCGGGTAATCCATTATTTGATGTTGGCGGTGTGTTATCTGCAGCAGTTACCGTCGGAGTAGGCGGCACAACTTTAGGCACCTTGGCCGGAATAACACCATTGCAATTTACAGGGTCAGGATCAAGTTTCCCAGGTTCTCCTACAATAAACAATGTTTTCAAACTAACAACCGATAATAATACTTATGTTTATACGTCAACAGGTTGGATTCTATTTGTTCCGGGGGGTTCGACGGGCCAAAGTGCGTATGCAGCTGCGGTTGCTGGAGGATTTGTTGGTACCGAAGCACAATGGTTAACATCATTAAAAGGTACAAATGGAGTAACAACAACCGTAACATTGGACGGAGTAAGAGGTACGGCACAAGTCGCATATGCAACCGCAGGTACTTCTTGGAGTGATAGTGTAGCAAATGCTGGTTTAGCTTCTTTTGGATTTGCTGGCAAAATTGTAATGGATCAAGTAACACTATACAATATCGTTTCCGCATATTCCGAAACAAGATTTTGGAATGGGTCTGCTTGGACTGCAATAGCGGCCTATTTAAATGGTAGTTTACTAGTTAATGGTACCGTTGGTGCAACTAAAATTGCGGCGTCATCAATTACTGCAACGCAAATTGCAGCTGGATCGATAACTGCAGATAAAATATCGGTAAGTAGTTTATCTGCATTATCCGCAGACATAGGAACTATTACTACAGGTAGAATTCAAGGGGATGTAGTTTTCAGCGGTAGTATTTCTGCAGCATCTGGAACATTTAGTGGCAAACTAACGGCACAGGCAATTGATGCAGTTGATACTACAAATATTGTAAATAATGCGGTAACTAATCCATATATTTTAAATGGAGGGGACACGGCAACTTCTGTTTATACAGGATATGGCGCTGAAACCTTAGGATTGCCTGCAACTTTCACCTGTACAGGAACTGGCATATATATATCATATAGTTCGGTTCTCTATATCTATGCGTTATTGTCTTCAGGTGGAGGACAGGGGCGACAGTTTTATCCGTATTATGCATCGTGGACAGTATATCTCATGAGAACCGACTATACAGGATATACTACGACTTTAGTTAATCTAGGTACTATATCCAAAGAAGCGTCTGGAGGGGGTTACTTGGAAACATGGCTTCCTATAACCGGGTCTTTTTATGATATTCCTCCAGCCGGCGCAGTCACATATCGCATAAAATTAGTATTTAGTTATTCTGGTTCAACCGGTACTGGATATGGTGCAACACATCAAATTCGTAATGAGGTTTTATTTGCTGCGGAATTAAAAAAATGAACTATTCAATATATAACAAATCAACAGGTCGTATAGTAAGAAAAGTATTTTGTTTAGAAACAGATTTATATCTACAATATGATCCAGATATAGAAAATTATTTAGAGTATTATATAGATGATACAAAAAATTATATTTGTTTAACTTCGGGAAATGTCCTCACTATTCCAGATCAACCATCCATATATCACAAATTCAATTGGGATACAAAATCATGGGAGGATAAAAGAACTTCTGAAAGCGAATGGTATGTTATTACACAAAAGAGAAATCAATTACTTACATATTCTGATTGGACTCAAATGCCCGATGTTAATATTTCTACAAAAGAATCATGGGCAACTTACCGTCAAGCATTAAGAGATATCACAAACCAAGCAGATCCGTTTAATATAACTTGGCCAACACCGCCGCAATAAAAATGGCATTAACAAAAAATTTAGTAATAGATCAGGGCGCAACATTTTACGCCAATATCCAGTATCAAGATACTAATAAAAATCCTATATCTTTATCTGGATATAATGTTCGTAGTAAAATGCGAACGTCATATGATTCGCCAAATGCAGCAATATTAACTGCAACTATTACTAACGCATCTACTGGAAATATTAGTCTTTATTTAGATGCATCAAATACTAGTTTATTGCACTACGGAAGATATGTTTATGATGTAGAAGCTTATTCTGGAAATTCAGTTATTAGGATTCAAGAAGGTTCAATTACTGTTACACCTGGAGTTTCTGGAAATTCTGTAGGTACAATATTAAGACAAACTTTAAATAGTTTAGTTAACGGAAATTATACAGTTAGTCTTAGCACAGATGGTAATTTAACTTTCCCCGATGGCAATGTACAAACCACTGCCTTTGTATCTAGTAATTATATCAATAAATCTTTATTAAAATCTATTGTCGCAAGTAGCAATACATGGTCAGAATTTCAAGCAAATATCGCTGCCCTATAAATACTATAAAAGGTTAACACATGGCAACAGTAACATCAAGATCAGACTTAATAGACTACTGCTTACGTAGATTAGGATCACCCGTCATTGAGATAAATGTAGATTCTGCACAGGTTGAAGATCGTATAGATGATGCATTCCAATTCTACCGAGAATATCACTATGATGCAGTAGAGAAAATTTACCTAAAGCATCAGATTACAGCCGAAGATATTACTAATCAATATGTTGGATTGTCTGACGCAATCGTAGGTGTTGAGAGAGTATTCCCGTTTATGAATAAATCAACGGGTACCAATATATTTGATATTAAATATCAGATTTTAATTAATGACCTATATACATTGATGTCTACAGACTTAATTTATTATACTGAAGTAAGACAAGAATTAGAATTAATTAACCAATTGCTTGTTGGGCAAAAACCAATCCGTTTCAACCGTCATATGAATAGATTAAATATTGATATGGATTGGAAGGCAGACGTGGTTCCAGGAACATTCATTATTGTTGAATGCTGGAGAATATTAGATCCGGATGTATTTACGGATGTCTACAACGATATGTTCCTTAAAAGATATGCAACTGCCTTAATCAAAAGACAATGGGGTGATAACATGAAAAAATTCTCAGGAGTACAACTTCCTGGAGGTGTAACACTTAATGGCGAAATAGTGTATCAAGAAGCAGTGGAAGAAATAAGACAAATTGAAACAGAAATACAATCTAGATTTGAATTGCCTGTAGATATGTTTGTTGGATAATATTCTTATCACCCAGGCTCATAGAAGATAATAACATCGTGTCAATAGATTGTCAATAGAATAACATAAAATGGCAACCGTAAACCCATACTTTCATTCTGGCATTCCAATAGGACGTGCTTCGGAACAAAATCTCTATGAGAATTTGGTAATCGAATGCTTAAAGATTTATGGGTTTGAAGTATATTATTTGCCTAGAAAATCTTTTAACGAAGACCGTATTTTGGGCGAGGATCCCTTAAATAATTACGAACACGCATATCCTATTGAGATGTATTTGGAAAATACTAATGGATTTGAAGGCCCGGGGGATTTCTTATCTAAATTTGGTGTACAAACAATACAGGATGCTACATTTATAGTATCTAGAAAACGCTGGACACAAGTTGCAGGTAGTACAGGAAATACTATTCTTCCTAGACCAGCAGAGGGAGATTTAATCTATTTTCCATTAACGCACTCATATTTTGAGATTCGCAAAGTTGAAGGTAGTCAGCCTTTCTATCAGGTTGGTAAATTATACATTTATAAAATATTCTGCGAATTGATGCAATTTTCCAGCGAAATTATTAAAACTGGAATTTCAGAAATTGATACGTATCCCGATACTATTAACGAAGATGTTCAAAATTTTGAGATAACTCAAGAAGATGGTAGTGTATTATTATTTGAATATAATACGGAAAGTCCTATAGTGCAAGAATCTTATTCAACAATTCATGCTGACGATGGTGCTGCAAGAAATGAAGATTTTGATACTAACATTACCGATATACTAGATTTTTCTGAAAGAAATCCGTTTGGAGAGGCATTTAAATAATGTTAGATCAACGATTTTATTGGGGAACAATACGAAAATCTATTATTGCTTTTGGTAATATGTTTAATAGTATTACTATTGAACGTAGAGATGCTGAAGGAAATGTGACACAGGTATTAAAGGTTCCCGTTTCGTATGCATCAAAACAAAAGGCCTTGGCGAGGATTCAACAAAGACCAAATGTTGATGATATGAATGTTCAGGTTATTGTACCTAGAATGTCTTTTGAGATGACAACTTTACAATATGATTTTGCTAGAAAAATTAGTCCTATTCAACAAAGTAGATCAATTAATTCAACTACATCCACATTAGATGCGCAATACGCACCTACTCCGTATAATATTACTGTATTATTATTTGTATATGCAAAAAATCAGGATGA
>Ga0136641_1000883_pt1 | contig 12726 bp, 20 predicted proteins | sample EliLak1302023Y_FD_115312 | JGI IMG/M metagenome (GOLD analysis project Ga0136641, IMG submission 115312) | Freshwater microbial communities from Elizabeth Lake, Yosemite National Park, California, USA - 13020-23Y | ecosystem: Environmental > Aquatic > Freshwater > Lake ...
CAGCTTAGTGAGCTAAAGAAGGATATTCAGCGTGTCTTTACCAACTCGTTTTATGATCGAATGACGACGTCTGTAATCCTATCTCCTCAGGAACGGTATGGCGAGCTGGGGATTGATACGGAGAATGACGATCCATCAGTAAAGGTCTTTCTGGATTTCTGGACGAGTCCTCGCATGATGCGGATCAATGCGTTTACTCAGCTTCGGTTTGATCTGGTTGATATGACGCTGTATTAAATGAATATAAAACGGATTTTTTTTCGTTAAATATTACAGCTATTCGAAGGAGAAAATGAAGATTTCGTATGAATTCGAAATGCTTGATGCTGGATCTCTTCACTATGATCATGACGGCACTAAACGCTGCGTCGCAGAAGATGTGACGGAGGAAGAGTCTTGGTGGTTTGCGGCTGACCTAGAAAGTCAGCTTCGCGAGGAATTTGATCAGCACATTGACGTATCTATTGATATGAAACAGCAGATACTTCATCTTGATTTAAGTGATGAGTGTGCATACCATGATTGCTGGGAAGGATTTGCGTTTCGGCGTAAGGGTATTCCGGTTAACTACGAATTCTACATTCGTCTAGTCAAGATCATATAAAGAGCAACTAAAAAGGTCATTGAAGCATCTGATAAGGGATTATGGGCTTCGCCTAGAGGTAAGATATCTCGAAAGCGACGCTTTTTCCCTGCCGAATCGGGAATCTCGTTTTGAATACAATCATAAGTTCCTTCTAATTTAGCGGTGCCGCACTTAAGATGGCTCTGAGTATTCCATTCCGCAATATCAAATACAGCTAGAGGTTTCTTGTAGGTAATTTTATGATACTTACAAGCATTTTCTAGAGCCTCTATATCACTTGAACCCTTGACGATGATTAAGGATTCTGAGTAAACATCCATAAAACTTTTTAGCCAGGAGGTTGGCTTATGATGTTTTTTGATATAGGGATCGTTCAAATATATATGTATTCCTTCTTCTAAAATCTTATGCTGATCTTGGGGTAAGGCATACTTATACGCAGACGACCAAGGCATAACTAAGGACGCTTGAATAATATCTAAGGCATCAGCAGTTTTTTGAGTTACCGTGGCAAACTGGGAGGAGATAAACGAAACATCTAGTTTAGGAGGATTCAGACTAACAAAAAATGGCTTGTGATAATTCCAGCCGTCCTCTACCTTTGACAATAAAAATCCCCCAACTTCACGAGGCATGAAAAACTCATCCGTTTTTGGTATTCCGTTATATCCCTTGTTTCCATACACCCGCCAAAATTCACAATCAAACACTAAGACCGAGGAATATTCCCCAGCTAGTTTATCTAAATGAATATTCTTGATCTTCATTATTTAACTAGAAGCTTTTAAAAGCTGAATGAGAACCGTCTTTGCATCACGCTTGCCGAAAGGAATGCCCTTCTGCGTTAGAAGATCACGAAGCTGAGCGGCCGTCTTGTCCTGGAGATCATCAATGTCCGTCTTCTCAGCCTCGGTCTTGGCGGGGGGAGGACCCTCTACCGTCTCAACCGCATCCTCATCGTTCTCTACTGACGCGCGGTCATCTTCGACTTCGACTTCAGGCTCAGGTTCGACAAGCTCCTCCTTAACAACTTCCTCGTTCTCAATCGGCGCGGCCTGAGGAGGAGTGAGGTGGTTTGACACGATAAGTGCTAGAGACTGCACGTGCTGAAGAAGGCGATTCTGCTGCCAAAATAGATAACCCATCATACCCGAAAGAACAAAAATCATAGACGCCAGAACAACGAGGGTCGCGTTCGTAAGGTCCATTTATCACTTTATAACGAAGAAACCTTCTCTGTTTAAACGTAAAGAAATGCCTACACCAGACGCATCGGCATTCACACGTCAGAACAAGATTCGCGCTATTTCGGCTCAAGCCCGAGATAGAAATCTAAAGGTCTATACTCACCTGTATCAGTACGTTCCTACCACCGCAGGTGTTACTGATTTTTTGCCCTCGTTTAGTAGCAAGTTTGTGCGTCCGCTTACACAGTTATATGTTCGGTATGATGTAGCGAATGGTCCTCAACACAATGGATACAAACCAAAATATATTGTTTAAAATAAACACGATGTCGTGGTTTACAGCATCTCTGAATCAAGCGATTGATGCTTATGGTTATCATACCCGAGGCAATTTTTACGTATAATTTAGAAATCTTCATCGCAACGAATTTCCATATCATGAGCATTCATTCCAACACCGGGTTTCGAATACTCTGAAACCTTTTTCTCGAAGAAGTTTGTCTTACCTTCCAGAGAGATCAGATCCATAAAATCAAACGGATTCGATGCCTTATAAATTTTAGGGCATCCAATCTGAACAGCTAGACGATCAGCCACAAACTGAATATACTGCGTCATATCACGAGAGTTCATGCCAATAAGAGAACAAGGAAGAGCCTGGCAAATAAACTCCGTCTCACACTCAACAGCATTTTTAACAATAAGTGTAATCTGATCAACAGATAGCTTATTCACAAGCTTGTGATACATGGCTACTGCAAACTCGGTGTGAAGACCCTCATCGCGAGAAATGAGCTCATTTGAGAACGTCAGTCCAGGGAGAAGACCACGCTTCTTTAGCCAGAAGATTGCACAGAATGAGCCGCTGAAGAAGATACCTTCTACACACGCAAAGGCCACTAGACGTGTCGCGTAATCAGAGGGAGACTCAATCCACTTAATGGCCCACTCAGCCTTGCTACGAATCGCCGGGATCTTATCAATCGCCCGAAAATACTTTATCTGTTCATCCTTATCCTTGACATACTGATCAATCAGAAGTGAGTAAGTCTCTGAATGAATACCTTCCATCGCATTCTGAAACCCGTAAAAGAGACGAGCAACCGGTGACTGAACCTCTTTCTGGAATCGCGTAGCCAGGTTCTCCTGAACAACGCCATCTGACCCCGCAAAGAAGGCTAGAATATGTTTGACGAAATACTGCTCGTTCTCTGTTAGTTTTTCCCAATCCTCCTTATCCTTGCTGAAATCAATTTCCTCGGCCGTCCAGAAAGAGGCAACCGTTTTCTTGTACATCTTGTACAGATCCTGCTCGGAAGGCGAAATCGGGAACAGAGTATACCGTTCTCCCAGAGTTACAGCATTAATATCAAATAGAGGCTCCATACTAATAGGGCTCGAAAAGGAATTAAATGGATCCATGTTAGTAAGAACAAATGGCTTCGCCGGGTAACGATCCGTTTTCTGGAAGCACAGTACGAAACTTCTTACAACACATATTTTCACCAAAAATCGTGGCCGGAGATGGAAATGCCAGTAATCTGGTCAAGACAGATATTATTAACGTTGATAATGTCTATGTGGGGGGCGATGTTTTTCGTAGTGGAGCTCCTATAAACGTCACCATGAATCCTGTTAATGTAGGTACGCGTTCTACTCAAGTTAATAATGGAACAAATACGATTGCCATTGGATTCGTAGCTGGCAATGTTTCACAGGGAAATTCGGGCATTGCTATCGGAAGTACTGCTGGGCAATTGGGGCAGGGCTCAAATGCAATTGCTATCGGAACTAATGCTGGAAATTATAATCAGGGAGCAAACTCAATTGCTATTGGGACGGCTGCAGGTATAACTTCTCAGGCTGCTGGAACTATTGTGATAAACGCATCGGGATCTATTCTTAATAGTGCAGGAACATCTACCTGTGTAATTAAGCCGATTCGTGGAGATTTTAACGCTAACCTAACTGCGTATGGATTTAAAAATGTATATTATAATCCTCAAACAGGTGAACTGTGTTATACTACTAACTAAGTTTTAAGACAAGTTTATGAATTGATAAGGAAGAGACGCCAGAAGCATCTGATACTAGCTTGACGGATGTCTTTGTCTTTAGTCCCATTACAAAGGCAATCACTCCAGCGACAATAGTTTTGGGGGTGTGTTCAAATTCGTTCTCAGGTTTAGTAGAGATTTCATAGAGCATATCCATAACTTTTTCACGCTTATAATCATCTAGTTGAAGACTTGCACAAATTCGTTCTGCAATACCTAACTCGGTTTCCAGAACGGTATTTTCTGTCTGAGTAAATCTCGTAATAGCCTTACATAAACTGCGAATATTAATTTGAAATAAGTCAGCGATTTCTTCATGACTACGTGAGGCTTGATGATTTCGACAAGATACGAAGAGCGAGCCACCCATAAGTGAACGTCTAACAATTCCTCGTACTTTTTGAGCTTCTTCTAGTTTTTTATACAGGAAACAGGCATCCATCAAAATAGCCTTAGGAAGCCCAACCTGTGTTCCTCGAGTCGTAATTGAATCAAATATCGTTAACCAAGATCTTTCACTATTAGATGAAAGCGACCAAGAAGATAACTTTTGGATCGATTTCATGTGTGTATTCGTTGACGCAATTCCTCTATACGAAATAAGTGATCCATAAGATGATTCGGGAAGAAGTTCAGAGGTTGTAAACCCCGTTCGTGATTTATCTTCTCCCTTGCTATCCTCGTAATTTCTCCATTCTGCTCCTTCGTTAATGACGATATCGAATATAGTTCCACATTTTGTACATACTTCCTGACCTTCGTCGATAACCAACGAATGTTTACAATCCATGATAAACTTTTACACTATCTGATTTCTTATCCGTTTTACGTGGACCATAGTGAAGACTTAAGTTTAAAATAGAACCCTGATTGGGAAAAATCCAATCAAAATGCTTACCAAGAATCTCATTATATAAATAAGTTAGTTTGTTGGTTAGATCATTCATAAATAAGAAAATCGTGAACATAAAAAACATTCCGGTGGTGTAGGTATCTACAAAGGAGCTTAGTTCTGAACGAACAGGAATAATCTCGGCCGAGGTATTGATTAGATAGGTCGACCAGAAGGAAACAAGAGCAATGAAAGAAACTTCTACACAGACATCGTATACCTTGTACCATGTAGGATTATCTTCCCATTTTACATTTCTAGGGGGCTTATCGTCAGGACCATATTCATCAAATAAATAATAGAGTGTAAACGAAACCAAGGCTCCGAGAAAGGTGTAGAAAATTGCGAGTAAGATGATATTACCGCTTAAGGATAGTATATCTTTCATGCTCATATTAACACGCTTGTAAAGAGTCGTCGTATAAGACGCCATTATGTTTCATGTGGTAAAAAAGATATGGATGCTGGATCATAAACTTGGGGACGATAATTTGTAGTTAGAATGGGTCTTCCTAAATCACGTCCCTTTACCGGCTTTAGCCAAGAAATAAATAAGCTATTATTTTCAACGACCCAGACCCAATAACCGGCCTTTGAGAACTCTGTGGTTAAATGTTCTAAGGCCTCTTTTATCGAAAATAAGGGATATCCGAACACATACGATGGGACCGGAAATAGGATATAGGGCGCATTTGTGTTATGTATGGCCTGCTGACGAATCTTAGCCTGAATCGAGGCAATCACTGGAGTCATAGCAGCCATTCGATTATTTCGTCGTTCTTGTTGCTCTTCCCATACGTCACGAGCTTTCAGCATTCTACTCTTACTTATATAAAAATGCAGAAGCATTTTACTCGTCTCGCCTTGGGGGGAGGAGGTATGAAGGGCTTATTGCAAGTAGGCGCCTTAACTGAATTATCAAAACATCAACCACTTGAGTTTCCTGAAGGAGTATATGGGTCTTCCATAGGTTCAATTATTGGAACCTATGTGGCCTTTGGTCTTCCTATTGATAACTTGTTCAAGTTATACAAAAAGCATTTTTCGACGACGAATGCCTTTACTCCGTCTATCGGTATTTATGATATCTCGAACTGCCTATCTTCAAAGGGCTTGTTTTCAATGACTCATTTCGAAAAGAACGTTTGTGCTTTTTTCGATGAAGCAAAGCTTGATATTCGCGGTAAGGTTTTGGGTGATGCAAATATGCCTCTCCATGTTATAGCTTCAAATGTTACGAAAGGCCGACCAACGATTCTTTCAAAAAACGTACCTATCATAGAGGCCCTAAAGTGTTCTTGCTGTGTTCCTGGGGTATTCAAGCCACAGACCTTGTACGGTCAAGTTTATGTCGATGGAGATTTTTTCAGTCCAAATATATCAGGAGTCATTCCACTTTCCCCTGATACACTTATAGTGACCTTACCTAGACAAAAATCATTAAAAGTAACTCCAGAAAATATAAGTTCTATTTCGTCTTTTGATTTCGCGGTTAATCTAATTTCAATGGCGACTCGTCAGGTTGCTATTGGTGGATCTAATCAGTTCACACTGGCCTTAATTTATCCTCCACTTAATGCCACCTCGGATATAAACAAACTAGATACAGAAGATATCATGAAATTTGCCTCAACGAAATTACGGCGTTTCCTCCTTACCAAGAGCACTCACTAAGAACTTACGAAATGCCTCGGTGGACGGCGCTCCCTTGTATTCATAAATCTTATCCTTGGTTTGAAGCTTGTAAGTAGGATATGCCTCTACCTGATATAAGGCAGCCTTACCCTTATCGTTCTCGGCATTTACTTCTTCAAATTGAACCGTATAGCCACCATACGTCTTGGGATTTGTTTTTAGGCTTTCCTTAAAAGAGGCCCAAACAGGTTGAGCCTTCTTGCACCAAGGACACCAGGTCGTATAGAAAAACATAAAGGTCGTCTGATTAGGATCTAAGGTCGAGGCTACTGTAGAAGGAACGCCCTGATATGTTTGAGCACCCGGTACCACACCCCGCACAAGGTAATACACCCCAATAATTGCACTAGCAAGAACAATACCAATTATGGAATACATCATAAGTTCAGACCACTCCATTACGAAACGACGGATATAAAACTTTTACTTCTTTTCTTTCTTTTTCGTACCACTTGAGGTAGGCGTCTTCCCTGCTAAGGCCGGGGTTACGGATAAGAGCCCAGGCGATTTCGGTCGTTTGTCTTTCGGGCTCGTAGACTTTTGGCTTGATTTTGTACCACTTGCCTTCGTACCGAACAATTTTGATACGATCTTCTTCCATATCGTTGGCTTTTCAGGTGAGGTTGCCTTACTTTGTAAGGACCATTCAGTGAAAGTGTATTGACTTCCCATAGATAAATTACATCTGGAGCAGATCGGAATTAGATTGGTAATATCGGTCTTTCCTTTCTTACATTCAGGGATATTGTGACCGCATTGAAAATCAAATACGGTCATATTGTTGTTACACCAAGTGGTCATACACTTGTGTTCAAAAACTCTTCCGGCATGGACAATCCAAACTTGTTCTCTCAATGCCTTTGGTATTTTTTGCTTACTCATCGTTAATTAATAAGGTTAATTTAGAGAAAATAGGTTTACGGATCCGTTTACGGGAATCCAACTAGGTGGGCGCCAATGCCAAAGCCCGAGCCCGTGCGAGCCGAGGCACCTACGCTGGGGGCATACACATCAAGAATGGCGAACGTCGCCACGGCCACAAGAGCGATCATGCCAATCTCGGAAATCTTCATGACCTTGCCAGGAAGCATAAAGGCCGCAACCGCCACGGCAAGACCCTCGAGGACATACTTAATAACGCGAGTTAGAATATCGCCCATATCAATACCCATACCCTGAGCCTGCTTCTGTTCATGCATTTTTATAGAGTTTATGAGAGAATAAAGTGAGGGATGATGAAAAAAGTTAGAATTATCATTGATGCGGATGTAAAAAAAGCCTTTTCCATTCGCAGTCCTTTAGCGATAACAAGTACTATTTTTATTTATCTCAATGATCCCGACGGTTGGGCTGTTAAGGGATACTCGTTCCAGGAGGTACGTGATAAGGAAGATATTTTGATTCGACTATCCTTACCTAAAACTATCGTAGCCTTATGTGGTCTTCCGGGAAATCTGTCCTGTGCAGAATTGAATGGACAAAATGTTTATTTGAATGCTGAACGGTGGTTTAATGGAGCTTCCAAGAGCAAGTTAGAACTTGAAGATTACCGTCAATATATGGTTACCCATGAGATCGGGCATATTTTAGGTTACGATCATGAGGTATGTCATTGTAAGGGATGTAAGGCACCAGTAATGATGCAACAAACGAAGGGTCTTGATCAATGCGTTCCGAATATAAAAGTTGTTCATAAAGACAAATGAGTTATCTTCAGACCTTAGTAACTGTATTAGCCATTCTTCTGGCCGTTGGCGCATATCTCGTATCTATGTACGGAATCTATGAAGCTCAGACTGGTGGCCAGGACGAGATCGATCTTACCTACATAGCAGTACCGTCAGTTCTAAACTCATTAATAACCGTGTATTTATTATACTATCTTGTATACATCAGGTCAGAGAAACACACCACCCCGTATAAGATGATTGGCATTACCCTACTAATTGCCGGTCTTTTGTCGGATGTTTACTTTACCATGACTGATAAGGAGCTGCGCGGAACCAAGGCGGCTACTGGATTGATGTATGCGGTGACCACATTCAACTTTATCGTTCGTCTGTACTTTGTCATCCAGTTTCAGTGTTCCGATGTTCTAGCTCGCTACGTAAAACCGACTCAGGTAGAGTCTACTAAGCCCCCGTCTCAGACCCAGTTTCAGCGCCCATCTCGCCCTGATCGCCCGGATGTGTTCCCAGCCATCGGTGGTAAAACTCGTCGTTAAAAAGTTATTTTCATACTTCAACGTCTAATATAAACAAAATGCCTCGCGAAACTCTCCCCAAGACTGAAGACGATGGTTCGGTTATTGATTACCTTGACGAGGATCCGGAGATCCCCACGCAGCGTTACTGTGTTATTTCGTTCCTCAGCCCCGAGAAGATCATCAAGCAGAGAAATGAGTTTATCAACGAGAAGTTCGTCGAGTGGCTAGACTATGATTGGAAGGTGAAGGGTATGGAGCACCTTATGGTCTTCCTTTCTAAGAAGTACAACCTCAAGGTAGATGAACTTTTTAAGGACATGGAGGAGTTCACGAAGGTTCACAAGGAGGATGTAAAGAAGACAGATATCCACGAGCAGTACCAGGTGTTCCTGCTAAAGAACGAGAAGGAGCTTGATTCGGAGTTTACGGAGAAGGTTGATTTCCGCACGAACGTTCGTGGTGTCAAGGTTCGTCGTACGTTTGCGAATCTCGAGGAGTGCCAGGCGTATGCGAAGGTTCTTCAGCGTCGGTACCCGAAGGACAGCCTGTATGTGGGCAAGGTTGGTTGCTGGCTACCTTGGGATCCCTCGGAGCACCTCATGCCGGAGGTTGAGTATGCCGAGAAGGAGCTCAACGAGATGATGCGCAAGTACAAGGAGAACGAGGTCAATCGCGAGATTTTCTTCGAGGAGGAGAAGACCGCTAAGATCGAGAAGCAGAAGAAGGAGAATGACGAGCGTCGTAAGAAGGCTCTAGAGGATGCCAAACGTGACGCTGGTCTAGTTGATTCCTCGGAGCTGGCCGAGAGCATCGAGCGCCCTGTTCACCCGTCGGAGGGCGGTGCGCCTCGCGATCTATAAGCTATAATATAATGGCAGAGCACCCCTACGCATTTATATTTGGAAAGCCAGGCGAAGGAGCTCATAGTCGGAGATTTTTTGGATTTGCCTTAGTTGACCTTATTGGAACAGTTTTGCTCGCAATATTGGTAACCTATATTTGGAATGTAGCACTTTGGAAATCGATAGTTGGTATGTTTATTTTGGGTGAAGTCTTACACTATCTGTTTGGATCTCAAACAGCGTTTTTAACAACCTTAGGTGTTCGTATAAAGAACTAACCCGTTTTTTTAACATGAACCCAAGGGCCGGCATTTTTCTTCTTCATTGTTTCAGGGTTGTATTCATCAATAGCTAACATCGTACTAGAAAATGGCTTATTATCGCGCCATAGTGTATCATCGCATAACTTAAAAGCAGGATGATCACTGGCCTTATACCAAAAAACCTGATCTTCAAGGCGGTTCGACTGAACTCCGTTGCAGATCACGAGTCCTTCAAAGTTCTCAGTACATTGATCCATGAACTGACAAAACATTTCAAAGGTATGAAACATACCAGCATAGTTCTCATAAATACGACGACGATTACCAACAATACTCTCACGCAAAATAAAGACAAAATCAATATTAGTACGCAGATTTGGTGTAATACCAAGAGGATACTGCATAGTAATAATGGTCATCAAATCAATGTGACGACCGTTCATGAAAACGTATCGAGTTGATTCTTCCTTAATCCAACTAGAATCATACAAACAATCATCTAGAATCAAAAAAGCTCGAGGGTCTACTGAAGAACTACCACCTCCCGCAGCTTTCTCCTTATTGCGCTGAGTTTTTACAGATAGTTGTCGCTTGATCATATTTGTGACAATCTCAGGTCGGTACTTATCATGAATTAGCTTGGAAGGGACCATATGTTGGAAAAACTCATTCGCAACCTCAGTTCCCGAGATGACTGTCCCAATAGGAAAGGCTGCCTGGGTATGATACAGAATATCGCGAACTAAGAACGATTTTCCCGTATCCTTTTTTCCAATAATAACAATCATTGGTGATTTTCTTGAGTCCATCTCACACCTGTCTACAAGCATCTGTATGTTAAACTTCTTAATATTGAAGTTCATATTAATTATACCGCGTGAAGATTTTGCTTTTGATTTGTACATGAAGTAATAAGATGTCAAAAAGGAGACAGACGGAGTTAAAGGCAACTCCACTCAATTTATCAGTGCACCGATGGAAGGAAATTTCATCTCTGCGAGCCCAGGCTGATACAAAGTGGAACATCCAATCGATTCAGCCATTTTTCCCAACTCTTCAGTTATTGTTTAAGACAAATGATCTTGAATTTGTTCAGGAGTATGGACTACGATTCGATGAAGAAGTAAGCTCTATCCTTGAGCCCAATCTTATTCACACATCCCTGCATAATACCCAATCAGTTCATCTGAAGACAAGTATGTTACTCAGCCCATTCAAATGGATGGAAGGCGAGTACGGTCTTGAGGTCGGTCTTCCCACTAGCCACGAACAGTCTCAGGTTATCTCCTCAAAGATTCAAAATTACAATAACAGTTCTTATGTTGGAAGCCTTATTGCCGGGGTATTATCCCAGTCAAAGTGCCAGCATTTTCCTAAGGTATTTGGTATTTTTAGTGGCTTCTCTAAGAATCATACCATAAACATTTCCGATGATTATGAAGATCTAAGTGAGAGAAGTTGGTTTGTAAAGAATATCGGAAAGACGTTTCATCTTAAGTTGGCCGAGGGCATAAAGAGCAATACCGAGTTTAATCATACTCGTAGATCTAGACAGCAACTTCATCTGGGCGAAGATATTGAGCTAGAAGGAGTGAATGAACTAGAAACAACTGAGGTTTCAGCGTCTATGGGCGAGATCCAAAAGATATTTCATACGGAGGAAGAGGATGAAACTGATGATATGAGTGATTCATCCTCAGTGTCCACCTCCTATATTTTTGATATTCAGTCAAATGATCCTAATGACGGAGTTGACGAAGTCGACGAAGATGAGGATATGGATGTTGATGAAGATCTTGAGGATATCGAAGATGAAAACGAAGAGTTTGCTTGGGCAACCTTTACGAATGTCCCCGTCCAAACAACTATCATGGAAAAATGCGAGGATACCTTTTTCAATCTACTTATGTCAGATCCCGACCCAAATAAGCATCTTGCTTGGGTAACTCAGGTGGTTTTTGCTCTAGCATATGCTCAGCGCAATTTTGGTTTTGTTCATAATGATCTTCATTCAAATAATGTTATGTACGTAAAGACTGATCAGGAATTCCTGAACTATTCTTGCAATGGAATATTTTATAAAGTACCGACCTTTGGATATTTAATTAAGATCATTGATTTCGAGCGTGGACTAATGTCTCTTCGCATTAGCGGAATGAAGGATTCAAAGTTTGTCATGAGCGATCACTTTGCTCTTTCTGAAGAGGCTGGTGGTCAGTATAACTACGAGCCATTCTATAATCCCAAGTACCCCGAGATCAAACCTTGTCCGTCATTCGATCTAGTTCGTCTAGCTACCTCAATTTTTTGGGATCTGTTCCCTGAGGGACCCTATCACGAACCTTACAAGGCTAAGGTTCTATTTAATATGCTGATACGGTGGTTAACGATGGACGATGGATCTTCCATTATGTTTGGAAAGAAAGATCCTCGTGTTGACCGTTATGGAGGATTTATGATTTATAAGGCTATTGCACGTTATTGTAGAGATTCCGCCATTCCTCGTAAAGAAGTGGAATATCTAAAAACAATCTACAGTGTAGAATCGCTCCCTATGGGATCAACGTGGTTAAATATTGATTAAAAACTAGGAGTTCCTACAAACATTTCCTGAATAGTAGGTATTTCAACCTTTGATACAGCTTCCGTAACAACCTCAGATGTTGATGCAAAAACAACACCTGCAGTTAGGATCCCACCAAAAATAGAAAGCTTACCGGCATCTACCCAAACAATGGGTTCTGATTTAGACCGGCGCTCCAGTGCATATAGAATAAAAACCACTAACGCAACAGCCAAAGAACTAATGACGAGCATCATTTATTCGAGTTTACAGTGAAAAGTTTACACGTTTATAACGAGCGTCTCGCCAATCTTTGATTCAATTTCAGCCAGAGGATCAATTTCCTTGACTTCTTCGACTGGAACCACCTCCTCCTTCTTATCTAGTTCCTGAATGTCAATAGTCTGTGTCTCATCAGAAACCTTCATAGGTGGA
>Ga0136641_1000884_pt1 | contig 12707 bp, 11 predicted proteins | sample EliLak1302023Y_FD_115312 | JGI IMG/M metagenome (GOLD analysis project Ga0136641, IMG submission 115312) | Freshwater microbial communities from Elizabeth Lake, Yosemite National Park, California, USA - 13020-23Y | ecosystem: Environmental > Aquatic > Freshwater > Lake ...
CAATTTTTTAGGCTTACTAGAAGCAAAAAATAAGACAATTTTTTAGGCTTACTAGAAGCAACTAGAATCCGCCCTTATCAAGTGTGGTAGCATCCGGCGACATTGTCTGTGCTAGATTCACTTTATCATATACTTCACAGTTTCCAATCCATGAATTGAAATTCTTTGATTGATACTTATTAAAACGCCGGAGTTCATTCAATACAGTCCGAGGAATACACATTGGCACAGTGCGACTACGGGGTGTTGCGATAGACATACATAGAGGAACTGTTAGACCAGTTATTTCACCTTCCGAACCTGCCATTATAGTCTTGTTCATTCCAGCAGGACAGAATGCTCCATCTACTATGCGCTCGAGGCCACATGAATTGGAGCGTTCAAACGGGTTCTGGTCGGATGGCAAGACAACACAAGAGGCTGATCCAGTAGGACACTTGTCGGGAGTAGCAGACGATGGTGTTTGAGAACAGCAGAATCCAGTGATTCCATCCGCTGTAGCCCTCTTTGGTTTGTTCTTTGTACATTCTTTAGCTCCAAGTTCAGATAAGAGCGACTGTATCATTGAACCGCAAAATGGAACTTGGTCACCATACTCATCCTTCATTTTTGCTCCAAGCGTACATACATGAGGCAATGTGCTTTTATCATTTCCGGGATAGCATCGTCCCTCAGTAAAATCAATCCGGCCACGACAGCACATAGAAATACCCTCTCTGTCTGTGTAAAAATTAAATGTCGGTGGACACAGTGGAGCTACGCCTGCTTTTGTAACAGGTTGCGCGTTCATTGTTGTAGCAAATGTCATAGGAAGTGTCGCATTATCAAAGGCTTCCTGTAGCAGACCTGGTAAGCGACTTCGCTGAAAGGTAATTAGAAAAAGAAAGAGGCCCGCAAGCATAAGTAATAAAATCGCCGTCTTCATCAGACTCCTATCATAGTTATTGAATTTTAAGTCGCCGGCATGGGCAAAGGATTCATTCTCCATACAACACTATTTATTCCCCACACAATGAAAGCAGTAAACGTTAATCCTATCGCACCACCAATAGGCATTGCCAAATAATCTTCAAATTCACCCGGTTTAATTGTTGAGCCCGAGCCCGCACCAGGCACACCATTTTCGTCTTCCAATTTCCGTTTACCATAAAGTTCATCCGGTAAAAAGACATTTCGCGCATTCTTATCGATAATGATTTTATCACCTTGAATATCCTTCTTTGCATCAATAGGACGGCATTTCATATCCGCCATACGTTTGACTCCAGCAGGTAACTCTGTTGGAGATTCGCTCAAAGAACCAACACGAAGTCCAGGATTTTTGTAGAGTGCGCAGAACCGGCGCAGGTCAACAACACTAATCGGGTCGCTCGGCGGTTCCAATTCAATATATTGATTGATTGCCTTGATACGTTCAACGTCTTTTGCCCGGGCATTTACAGGATTTTGAAGAACTATATGCTGGATCGCATAGGAATCCGGCAAACATTGAGTATCAGAACGAGGCAGGCCCGCTCCCCGATTTTTAAGGTCTTTCCCTTTGTATAAAATCACAGGTGTTTTATCTGTTAGTATTTTTGTCAAAGCGGGAAGATACTCGGTTCTCGCAGTAGCGTCGCGATTTAGATAGGAAAAATAGTCAACACCCTTACCTGTTCCTATCTTAATAGGTATAACAACACAGATATCATCGCGGACAAATTGTTGTTTTGAAGGCTTATTTACCCGAAAATAGATGTGAATTTCACCAGCAGCGGGAGAGTCTTCGCCGGGAAGTCTGTGCATTCCAGGAAAATGTAGGATTGTATCGGATATATTGAATGTCTGTCCTTCATATAACAGCGTTATCTGTGAATTCTCTTCTATAAGTTGCCCATCTTTACTAGCACGCTCTAAAACCCGACCAGGGCCCGGCTTGTCACCCATTATACGAATTGTTGATGTCTTGAATTCAGGTAAATCACTGACTCTGGCCACTTTTGGAAACTGAAATGGTGTCTGCGCACAACTCAAACTATTAAATGGAAATACGTTAGCCATTTAGACTTATCCTAAACTGAGAAAGGATTATAAACCTGCGATTTTTGCCTATATATATTCGCCTTATACGTTTGGCCCTGCGCCGGAGCGCTGACTTCATCGCCTTGATAAATTTCATCACACCCGTTATCGTCGTCACAATCACGATTCTTGTAACGGACGGGAACTTGGACCGGATTGAGACCATCCGTGCGCATATAGTAATTCCACTTATTGCGAGAAGCCATTGTTCGCCGACCATACAACGGCACTAAAGTGCGCTCACCATTGCCAGAAAGAGCAGAACCTCCCGGGGCTACTAGCAATCCTACCTGCTGATAACTTTCGGCGTAGCCTTGTGTCGGAACATTAAATACGTTACCTGCTGCGTTGAAATCTGGTCCTGCTTGATAGTGACGCTCGGGCGGAGCAGGAACACCGTTTGATACTGAGACCGGGTTTCTCACCATTTGCGGGGCAGGAACCCCTTGGGAGGAAGGCACTTCCAGCTTAATATTAATGTCACTGCGATTTTGAAGAGCGAAATAAATAAACGCTCCGCAGATAACGAGAGACACTGCTAGAATCAGCACGAGACTCGTTTGTGATAAGTAAAAACTACCTGGCTGTTCGGAAAAGAAACCGCCTCGTTGCCCGGCGGTGGGCACCGAACCGCCACGTTGTTTAAATTTTCTAGCTTTGGGCATTCTACTTCAGCCCGTTATTTTCCTTAGACTTACCCACTTGTCAAGTCTTTACGCACTTGTAGGATCGGAACCAAAGAAGCTCTTGAATGTCTTCATGATTTCCTTCCCGTCACTTACTAACGGCTTCAAATTATTCAAGTTCGCCATTAAGTCCTTCTGTACCATGATTAACTTCTGCGTGTCAGTCGTTAAGTTCTTGATTTGGTCAGGCTTCAACTTCTTGTAGGCATTCATAAATGTTGTTCCAACATCCATGTGATGGCCCCCATCTTCTTTCTCAGAAGGAAGACGATACTTCTTTGGCGCAGTTCCGGCGTGCTTTGCCATTAACGCATCAATGTTAGATGCTTCAGGATCATCTGAATCAGCATCACTGGGATTCTTCATCTTCTCAACCTGTTCGGGCATAGGGGGTTCATCCTCCATACCTTCCATTGTTTTTTCTTTCGGTTCCTCTTCGACATCATCCTCAAAACCTTCTTTCTCTTTCTTCTCTTCTTCCATAGGTTCCGCAGGTACCGCAGGTTCCATGTCCTCAAAGCCCTCCCACATGCGCCGACCTCGGAAAGGTGTGGGGACGAGAATCATTGCCACTAGCACTGCTACTAGAACACGGATGCCCAGACTTAAACTACGCATAGTTGTTAGACCCGCATAGGTTAGCAGGCCAACAACGATGGGCAAATAATTAGAGGCTGATGCTGACTTAGCGATAGGTATTAATGCTAGAAGCAATAGTGCTGTAACGGCCACTTCGCTCAGTTTGTAACCAAAAAAACCAGACATTCCCTACTATACGCCTATAATATCAGACAGAAGTTGATAACCGGCAAACAAAAGACCCGCAATTAAGGATAGAAGCACCAGACCAACCATTGATAGTTCGGAGCCAGCACGAAACGCCCAGGGTGCGTATTGCATGAGAGATGTGTGGAATAAGGGTAGATTAAGAAGAAAAAACAGAGCAGCTACAACAATCGGTGCTCGGATGCGGTCTGAGATATATGTCCACATATCTCCCTTCTGCGTGGAAGCAATCATCTGTACTTGAGGAACCGGATTTTCCTGCTGGACCTGGCCGAATGAAGCCATCATGGAGGAAAAGTCCTGCGCAGAAGGAGTAGAGTTTCCAATCAAGTGCGCTGTGGCAGGTGCTGAGTCCATCGTGTACTCCTGCGTTGACTGAATCGGCGGTTCTTGAAGTACCAGGCGGGGCGGACCCTGCTCAAACGCCGCGCCATTAGGATTACCCATTGATTGGCCTCCAGATGACCCATCATTCATATCAGACAGAATCTTATTGACAAGAGAAGCATCATTTGCTCCGGGGCCATCCAACTTTTCTAAGGGCGTGCTTTGAGACATTTATTATAGATAAATATATCAAAGTTATCAGAAAAACGCGGTCAATCCGTATCAGCAAATGAAAAAGTCTTAATCAATTCCTTCTTATCTGCTGGACATTGTACGGGCTTTACCTTAAATTCATAACAGGCTTCTCCAAACTGATACACTGTGTTTTGAAACTTAATTACTTCAGGTCCTCGTATAACAATACAATCTGGGCCTTTACACAAGGGACGCATCATTGCTGCTAAGCCAAAGCCAATTAAACAACTTATAATAAAAGCTAGCCTAGGATGCTCCATTATTTCCATCAAATCCAGCATTCCCTACTTATGATATTTTATCTTATTTTATCTTGCCGTAAAGTAGGGTAGAATGCGTTTTTTCACTAAGATTCAACTAATTCCTTTTATGGTTAGTTTCTTCATCGGGTTCTTTGTTGTTTACATCTTGAAGCCGACCCCGGTCGTTATTTATAAAAACCCTAATCTGGACAATGCCGGAAAGGTGACCTATGTTGATAGGAACGATGTGTGTTTTCAATACATCGTTAAAAAAGTAGACTGTGATAAGAATGAAGAGCGTATCTCAATTTATCCCCTACAATGATTATGCTAGTACTTCAACTTCGGTGTCCTCTAAGGTTTCTTGTTCTTCTTCGGCCGGTGGAGGAGCTAAAAGAGAAGCTAATGCCACTTCACGCTTATCGCCCATCATTTCATATTTTACATATATATTAACTGGAGGGGGTGGTAGATCGCCAGAAGGAGGAATCGGATATTCAAATGCCTTCACTATCCGTTCACATGACTCACCCAATTCGCAGGCTTCTCCTTTAGGCCCCTTAGGAGCAACTTCAGTTTCTTTCGCAAGCAACAGTTTCTGTGCTAATGCCACTTGTTTAGCGGCTTCAGTAGAGGGACTAATATCATAATTTCCGATTGCCTGAGCTAAATCTAAAAATGCTTTCTGAAGTTCTTCGGCTCGCGCAATTGTAAGCTCTGACTTTTCGGTTCTTTGCTTATTAAAGTTTTGAAGGGCAGAATTGTATTTTTCTCTATTTTCCTTTGTGGCCGAGTTTCTATAGATATCTAATGCTCTATACGAATCTATGGCCCGGGGAACCTCAATGACACGGATAACTTCCTTCAAATTATCAGGATTCAAAACAATTGGATTGCCCGTTTTGTAGTCCATTGTGATATTCCGGTTCACACCCTTCTTGGAAGCTTTTCCCCACGTAAAAATATCAATAATCGCATCAGTTCTCTTCATAACACCGTACACTATCTTTTTGGGTGGCAACGGATCTTGAGTTCCACAGGAAGCCATCTTCTCTAAAGTATCTTTTTATTACTAAGTCAAAGTTCACGCAAGAAAATCCACTACCTTCTCAGAGATGAGCGATTCAACCGGTAAAATTGTATTTTCAACCTTTTTTAACGGTGTTGTCCATGCCGTACTCCCTGCTATAGCCCTTTTTGCTTATAGTAAGACACACACGAATCCCAATATTCAATCGTTAGAAGCATTTATCTATATTTTGGTCTTTATTAGCGTAATCTCTTTTTTTATGAACTGGGCTTCTTTCAGTATTATTCAGAGTTTAGTGTGTGGCAAAGTCTTTCAGGCTAATCATTTAGCATCTCTAGCAGGTTTTGGTGTTCTATTTTCAGCCGTCTTTTTCAGTTTATCGTGGCATGTTCCTTTTATTGGAAATATTATTCGGGATATGCTGATAGGACCTCAGAATTCACAACAAAACCAGAATGAGAACCAAAACGAGAACCAGAACCAGAACGAGAACCAGAACCAAAAAGAAGTTAAACATGATACTCTTGGTCCGGAAAGAATGAGACAACGAGGAGGTGGTGATTCTTTATTCGTTGAATCCACCGTCCATGCATTCTACATGTTCTGGGCGGGGATGTATTCTATAGCTTCTCTTGCTTCATTTGCTACCGCCTGCCCCGCACCCCCTGTTGCCTAGAGCCAAGTTCGGGAGGGGAATCTCCATAATAGACATACATAGGGACGCTGTTCTTATTGTACTTTTCAGTATTTAGAACATAATATCCATTGCGTGTCCGATTCATACCCATATTTTTACTTACAGGCTCAGCTAACTCGGGTACATCCATATTGCCATCAAAGTCGTTCTCCTCTAGGCGAGTTTCAGGAAGTTCTATCTTTTCAAAGTCCATATCTTCGGATAGAGTAGAGGGGCCGGCTATCCGCTGAATGAATGTTGCTAGAAGATAACTGAAAAATGCCCAGAGTATAGAGAAAAGCCAAAAGGGCATATAGGTATGATTAGCATCGGGCGTTAAGGAAAATTCCTTCCACGCTCCGCCAGGATGAAACATTGTAGCGGGACGAAGATATAACACAAGCGTTGTACCAATTAAATAAATGGTCAATGCTAAAAATAATACATACATGCTCCTGTTTTAACTACAGAAATATGTGGGTATTTTATTCCTACTGAAACTATTCGCCATTCTCTTGGCCATCGGCATCTCCATGGTCATATGCTCGGTCGGCACGGGATTCGCCACCACCTAATGAAGCAAATCCAAGATCTTCACGTGTTTGTCTACCTCCTGTTAACTGAGGAGCATCCCGTAGACCCATCGCAATACGCTGATTTCGGTCATGCTCAAACAGTTCTACGCTATAATCACGAACATTACGGCCAATCGCCCATTTGCCCAAGCCCAATTTCTTTTGGAGCTTCTCTAGCGGTTTTTCATCATCATCTAATTTATCAAAAATATCAATCACATAATTACGTTCAATCTCAGCACGTTTTAGCAGAATCTCCTCCAACTCCTTCTGTGAAGGCAACTTTGTCGTGGCAACCGTTTTCTCCATGTTCTCGGCAATAAACACTACAACTTCCTTCATAACTGTCTCGGCATCGGGCTTCTGCTGTCCCGCTTCTGTAGGTAATTCCTTGTAGAGCCATGATGTGGGATTTGTTATTTCTAGCAGTAAGCGAATAATCACAAAAAGGAGGATGTATTGCCCCTCTGTTTCCGTGAAACCTAGAAGAGGTTCTTCAAAGATTTGCCGTTTCCACATTTGTAGCCAACGGCCTAATTCTCGGCCCACGCGCTTACAAACTTCGCGCATCTGTATTGATCCGCCACCAATTAATTCAGAGTGATGCGCCATTATATCATTCAGTAATTTTGTATGCTCCCCCGAAATCTTCATCCACTGCTTGATGCCACGAGCAAAAATCACATCCGCCTTGCCTCTTTCCTTTACCGGCCGTAGAGATGTAATCGTGGAAATTTGGTGAGCCTGTGCCTTCTGCATGAGAGGTGATACAAATGTATTCATCATAGAATCAAAACCGCTTGTAAAAGGGTGCTGTGTTAGAATTTCAATATTGTTGACAAAACTGGCTGCTACGGCTGTAGCCCGTGTTTTCCGTGAAGCGGACCCCGCCACCTTTTGCTTTAAGACTTCTTTCGCGTCATCTGTGCGTTTAACAAAATCACCCCACGCAACTGCTCGGGCCATGGGATTTCCCACTGTTTTCGCATTATAAAGTCCTTGTAAGATAACACCGACTTCTTGCCACATTCCAGCATCGTCGGGGCCCATGATTGGTGTTTCAATCCACTTTTGAATATTCTTCAAGAGTTCAGGCTCATCCGGCCGAATAAAGAGTGCCTGTGACCGCTTCTCACGACGAGCAGCTAAAATCTTCTCAAATTCGGTTTCGCTATAATCCACACCCTGCGCATCCAGTGCGGGTTTACCTTCCTTCTCAGGATCAATGATATCCATGCTGACAGGGAACTGAAAACCGCAGTTTTTACATGCGTTGCCAAAGCCCAATTTGTGGGGAGCTCCAATTGTCGGTCCCTTGTAGCAGTTTCGTAAGAACAACTTATATAAAATATTCTTAGGGATTTCAACCTTGAGCTCTGGCTCTATGCGGGGGGCCCACGGTGTCCAAATGTGTGTTCCAGCAGGTGTTGATGTTGGTGTTCTTAGATCAATTGTTCGGAGAGCAACTGCTAGACGCCGGGCTTCCTCTTCCAATGGGACTAACCCAAGAACTTGTAGGGCTCCGCGCTTAACATCTGCTAGAGACATTGGTGATGCGAAACTATCACTGCGGTCCGAGCCATAGACAAGCATACCGTCTTTCTCAGCCTTCTTATGGGCATCCAACTTCAACTGGCTATACAAGACGGCTAAACGATAGCGTATATTCTTCTTAGGACCATCTGTTCCTGAGATATTCATGTTAGTAACTGCGGATGTGGGGTCGCCGGCGAAAGGCTCATTTACAACCTGCGCTGGGAATTGGACAAAGGGCTCAGGCATGAATCCAGCAGGAAGTTTATCCTTGGAAGACGCTAATTCTTGTCTCTGCTCCAACTTGAGACTTTCAATACGCTTGCGCATGGTTGTGCGAATATCACTGCTTATACTGAGTTGCATTCCAGTCCGAGTGTTCCCGACTAGAATGTTAGTAGTTGCGATAATAAGTTGTTTGATTGTTAAAGTACGCTTATCAATTTCTGGAAAAGATGCCCATGTAACATATGCCCATGGGTCCTCTGTGCGCTGGATAGAAGCAACACAGCAGGATACGTAATCAAGGGCCCCGGTTCCTGCCTCTTCCGGATTTATGCCCTCTGTCGGAAATCCTTGGATAGAGAATCGGCACTGGCTAAATGGATACTTAATTTGAAGGGGGGGCTTGGATGTCTGTAGTTCAAGTAGAAGAAGAGCTGCCACAACTCCAATACGCTGATTGCGACTGGCTTCTTGATAAGAGGGGATTCGGCCACGTGTACCTCTTGATTGAGCCAAGCGCGTTTGTGTTTCATAGACTTCTTGTGTTGGCACTTTCGCAGCCAAATAGAACTGCGCATAATACACAATACGGTCCACCATCTCTTTGGTAATATCAGTAGCACCCATGCGTTCTGAGATAACCTTAATAATCTGATACACTTTCTGCTCATCTTCTGTCTTGAACTGTATAACTTCCTTGCGACTCACAATTTCTTCCAAACTTTCCTTCTTGGCATCCTCTTTGATAACTGAGCGACCTGAAATGACCTGTCCTTCATCATTGTATTCCAAGTGCGTATCATATTCAATTTCATCAATAGGAATACCACAATTCTTACAGGTGTAATGCGACTCAAAGACAGGGCCACCAAATTCTAGCAGAAGTGTGCGGTGAATAGACTGGGAGCGACCGGGATGTAGAGCCTCCCTCAATATGCTGATTTCGTGGAGGCAGACTAGTTCCTTCTTACAGACTTCACATTTCATCCAGTTGCCTTCACGCGGGCCTCGGTACTTTGCCAAAAATGCTTTAAATAATTCAATATACGTGGCCACATCATGAGTTCGTGATAAAGCACGGCGCACACCCACTAAGGCACGAACGTGGGGACAGGAGTTTATTTCCGGCTTTGATGCGTTGCTTTTCACTTGAACGGCTAGCAAATTATTGTGATTCTGCTCGGACTTGACGATATCTTCCAACTTCTGACGCAGGAAGTCATAATCAAAAGCGGTTTCACGATTATCTAATTTGGTTAAGATTGTAATATATTGTATGTATGCTTCCGTGCCGAATCCTTTCTCAAATTCGTTTAACAAGACTTGCGGGTTATTTTTCAGTATAGTTTCCTTTTCATTTATTCTGCGAACTAAAATATTCAAGAATGTGTCATTTATTACGCGCTCGTTCAAAGTATTAGGATTTTCAATTATAGGCGCATAGGATTCACCGCTTGCTCCACCATCCGCTAACTTCTTCTGAATGCGCTGTCTTGATGCCCCACTCGCTTGAATCCACTGTGCGATATTTGAATCAATAAAACGCCACACTTCATCTTGTAGGGCCTTCGGATAATCACTGCGATTAGGGACAAAGGCATCTAGCAGAACGGCTAGAAGAGGTGATGCGGGAGAGAAGGCGTGGATAGGAGACAGGGTGCGATATAAGTTATTACGAATCCACACTTGCCAGAATTCCGGAGTAGCACGATCCACTTCATCTTTTGTAAAGAAAAGCGCATGTGTTTCAGCATTGGCCTCCGCTACGGCCACTGAATCAATCGTTTCCAAATGCTGAACCTTTTTATCACGCTGATAATCTGCGATTTGTATGCGTGTCATAAGGGAAGGAATATTTGCCAGCGTTCTAGCATGTAGGATTGTAGGCGTATCTAAGATAACGTAGCCTGCGGTTACAACTTGGTCGGCGGGTTGAGATACAGTTCCAGCAGGAATTCCCTTATTTGTCACTGCGCGAACGCTGGGCAAGAAACGGGCGGTTTGGACAGTTAGAGAATTAACATAATCCTTATCAAGAGGTGTAAACGCAAAACCACGTTTATGATCAAAACTACTTAGATATCCCTTAACGCTGGTTTGAGGTAGGGCAAACCGTGTAGAACCGGGCTCTGGTGCCAAATATCCTTCTTGCTCGTATGCTACGGTCTCTCTTTGTGCGCCTTCCCTATCCGCCGCTGTGTAAGGGTGAAGGTCGGACTGGAAGATAGAATCTAAATATGAATAGAAGGCCAAACCGTTTGCGGGCATCAGGCCTCCCTCATACAAGGTTGTGCGTTTATGCGCTTCATGTTCAACATGAAGGAGCGACTTAAAGACCAAGTTCTGGTGGGGGCTCTCTTGTTTAGTATCAAGATAGAGTGTCTTCTTAACATCATAAATGGGGACGCAGGCGGGAATATAGGAAGAGGCAACTTCATTAGTGACATCTGCTAGAGAGTCAAAGGTAGATTTCTGTGCTCCAATCGGTCTGCCAGCTACATTCAATTTAACAGTGGACTGCTTAAGGGCTAACAGATACTCTGTTAATTGACTTACTTCACGAAGAGCCTTGATATTTTTCTGTTTCTCAGCAGTAAGATCTAGAACAAAGTCGCTGTACATATCCTGTCGCTGGATTGCGTCGGGGTAGAAGCGTTCGGCTGACGGAACTTCTTCAATGACCGACGTAGGCATAATTTCGCGGAGGAGTTGGTCAATGCTTTGAAACTGAAACATTGTTTCCTTCTCTTCTTGTTGTTGCTGGCTAAGTTGCTCATCGGAGGCTTGTTCGCCACCCTCATCTTTAGGCATAGCCGGAACAATGATAGCTACTTCTGAGTTGGGGTCGGGTCCAAGGCCGTTAAAATCCAAACGAACACCACTCTGAAGAATCAGGGCATCCTCAGTTTCAGTGGCAATCAGTTGGCTAACAATACCACTAGTTTCTTTTGTTTCCGCATTTATTATTGCGGGTTGTCCTTCAAGAGTATAAAATTCAACTGTTTCACCCGGTTGAACGCCGAGCATGGCAGAGAAATGAAAGAATTCTGAACTACGATGGTTTAAGATACTATAAATACCGTATTCTTCTTTGAAATCGCCGTATTCATCTAGCAGATATTCTTTTCCGTGTGTGCGACTTTGCTTGTACTTTATCCGAATACGCTCTTTGTCGCGATAAATAACGTCTCCAGTTAGACCCTCAGGATTTTCAGTAGAAGTGATTGATATCCAATCTCCTAATTCAATATTGGGAGCTTCCATCTATCCTATGATAAGCAAGGGTTCTTTTCTCTTGGCCAACCTCGGTCAAAAAAAATTTGAATGCGCAGGCAGCTGGAGAGTAAGCAAGTGATTGTGTAATAAAATGTCTTCAATGGATTCTAGTAATTTCTTTAATAACGTCGCAATGAAGTTTTCAGATGCTGAGGCAATGTATGCGCATCTGGAGTCGGCTGAGGGTGGCCTTCTCAAGGTGATCCGGAGCAAGGAGCAGGGGCATCTTGCTATTATCCGGTATGTCAAGGGGGTTTCGGATATGACGCATTCAAATACCCATTATTTCCGTTCGGTTGTATGGAATACGGAGACCCACAAGCCGATGTCATTCAGTCCCTTTCAGAGTATCCCTCTTGAGTCTAGCACATTTGTGCCAAAGGAGGGTCTAGTCGTGGAGGACTTTTGGGATGGCACTATGATTAATCTCTTCTATGACGCAAAGACGTCACAATGGTGTTTGGCTACCCGCTCCAATGTGGGCGCAAACTGCCGATTCTACGGCCCTCAGACTTTCTATCGTCTGTTCTGGGACACGTTTGCAGGCATGAATCTGACTGTGGGTATGCTTTCCCAGCAGATGTGCTACTCGTGGGTTCTTCAGCATCCCAGCAATCGGATTATTGTTCCTGCGCCTATTCCTATCCTGCGTCTTGTTCAGGTTGTGAAGCTTGATGGCTTGGTGCTGGATTTTGCCCCTGCGATTTCCGACTTTCCAGCACTTATGAACCTGCTGAACCGTCGTCTTCCTCTTTCTGGGACGGATGTTACGGTTAAGGCGCTGGAGTCTATGATTGCTGCGAATGACAGCGTGTTTTGCCAGGGCTATGTTGTCAAGGACACGGCAACGGGGGAGCGTTGGAAGATTCGGACGCCGACTTACAAGATGCTCCATGAGCTTCGTGGCAATACGCCCCGCCTTGACTTCCGCTGGCTAGAGCTTCGTCAGAAGGGTAGTCTCAATGCCTACATGCATCACTTCTCTGAGGACCGTCCTCTGTTTGATGCTCTTTGGAATCGCCTTAAGGCGCAGAC
>Ga0136641_1000885_pt1 | contig 12696 bp, 10 predicted proteins | sample EliLak1302023Y_FD_115312 | JGI IMG/M metagenome (GOLD analysis project Ga0136641, IMG submission 115312) | Freshwater microbial communities from Elizabeth Lake, Yosemite National Park, California, USA - 13020-23Y | ecosystem: Environmental > Aquatic > Freshwater > Lake ...
CTCGTTATCTTGGCGAACACCGTATGACTCGACGTTAAACCACTTGCCTGAAAAGTTAACTGGCGATCCATGAGTTAAGTGACCACCATGTGCCAAAGACATTGCAAGCACGGTGTCCCCTGGCTTAGTAAATGCCTGATAGATCGCAACGTTTGCAGATGCACCTGAGTGCGGCTGAACGTTGGCATGCTCTGCGCCGAACAAAGACTTTGCGCGATCAATTGCTAGGTACTCAGCCTTATCAACCTCTTCGCACCCGCCGTAGTACCGCTTGCCTGGATACCCTTCGGCATACTTGTTGGAAAGAGTTGAACCAAGTGCGGCCAATACCGCGCGTGATGTGAAGTTTTCAGATGCAATCAACTGCAGGTTAGTCTGTTGACGCTTGAGTTCAGATAAAAGAACCGCAGCGATATCAGGATCCTGCTGGGTTAGTAGATTGAAATCTGGGCCATAGAAAGTTTCGGACATGGCCAAACCCTATCGGGCGATGGGCTCAACTTCCTGTTTTCTAGAAGCTGCTTGGCTAGGCGCCGGTAGCGCCAGGAACAATCTCTTGAATTTGGGCAAGTGAGATGGCCCCTATCCGCAGAACTCGAACGCCAGTCTCATCAGCCTCAATAACGGTGGAGATGGGGCCTTTTCGAAGATTTCCATTGTCAAACTTCAGCGCCACATCAGAATCCAACACGAAAATATCACCAATCGATTGTGCGGGATCCATCCCTTTACGAGCAGCGCTAGCAATAGCTAATGGACCTGTCTGAGCAACAAGTGCTTTTGCAAACTTTGCCTTTGGGATTCGAACGCTGACACGATCAAGTTGATTGTTGTCCCCAAGATCCCAACTAAGTCCCAATTGTGGTCGCAAATTAAGGGAAACCATACCGGGCCAAAACTTTTTCATTAATCCTTTTATTTCTGGCGTAACTTCACGAATAATTCCTTCAGTTGTTTTGACGCTACCAACAATTACTTGAGCTGCCGTAAATAATGGATCGCCGCGCAACACGTGCATCTGGCGCACCGTGTCTGCTCTAAAGGCATCGCATGCGAACGCGTAGCTGTGTTCCATCGGAATAATAATTATGAAACCATCTGCGATCGCCTTGGCCGCCTTATTAACATGACGAGTTAGTTCACCCTTTTTAAGATCAATGTCTTTTGCCATGGCTAACTCCTTACCGCACTGGTCCAACGGGGACGACCTACTAGGTCATCATGCAGGGCTATTTCAAGAAAATCTACCGCAAGTGCAGCAGCAATTGCTGAGCCTTGGTCTTCTGTATGTTCAATTACCAAGACTCCCCCCGGCTTTAATAAACGGCTAGCCGCGGTGATAAATATTTGTGGAATTTCCATTCCGGTAGGACCGCCAAACAAGGCAATGTGTGGTTCAAAGCCAGCAACATCTCGTGGCAGATCTTGTGAATCAGGAACATACGGCGGGTTAGCAATTACAACATCACACTTAATGCCAGGCAAGACATCTGCAACATCGCCTTCTACAACCCGAACATTTTCTGCGATAACTGAAACGTTTTTCTTCAGCCAGAACAAGGCTTCAGGGCTTTTCTCAACTGCAATAACCCGTGTTGTTGGCGCCTCAGTTGCAATCGCCAATGACAACGCGCCTGATCCTGCGCCAAGATCAATGACACTCACTGGTGCTGGCAAGTTTTCGATGTGCTGTAAAACCGCTTCGACAAGTAACTCTGATTCCGGTCGTGGCACAAGAACGCCAGGGCCAACTTCAATGTTTAGATATCTAAAGCCAGCAGTCCCTGTTAAGTACTGCAGTGGTTCAAAGTTAAGTCGGCGATCTAAAAGATCATAGAACTGTTCTTCTAGTACATCTTTGTCGTCAATACCAAGCAGGGTTGATTCAACTAAGACGGTGTTATGTAGATCCATTCTGGACAAACCAAGAACGTGAGCCAACAAATGCTCAGCATCTAATTCAGAAATTCCAGATTCAGCTAACTGCGATTTAGCATCGCGCAGAATCTCCCTAACATTCATGTTAGTTAGCGTTAGCCAAACGTGCAGCTTTGTCGGCATCTAGCAATGTTTGGATCATGTCGTCCAGATCCCCGTTAAGGACAGCATCTAAGTTGTTTGACTTGTAATTAACGCGGTGATCACTAATACGATTTTCTGGATAGTTATATGTGCGAATTCGCTCTGAACGATCAACTGTTCGAACCTGGCTCTTGCGCTCTGCAGATGCAATCGCTTCAGCTTTTTCTTGAGCATCAGCTAAAAGGCGAGCACGCAAAATGCGAAGTGCAGATTCCTTATTCTGAAGCTGGCTCTTCTCATTCTGACAAGAAACAACGATTCCGGTTGGGACGTGAGTTAAACGCACCGCAGAGTCAGTTGTATTAACGGACTGACCGCCAGGACCTGATGAGCGATAAACATCGACGCGCACATCATTCATATTCAGGTCAACATCTACTTCTTCTGCTTCAGGAAGGATCAAAACTCCGGCTGCTGATGTGTGAATGCGCCCCTGGCTTTCAGTCTCTGGCACGCGCTGCACGCGGTGCACTCCACCTTCAAACTTCAAGCGCGCATACGGAGATTCTCCAGGTGCTGCGGTTCCCTTTGATTTAACCGCTACCGAAATATCTTTGTAGCCACCCATTTCACTTTCGGTGGCATCAATAATCTCAACTTTCCAATTGTGCTTTTCGGCATAACGCATATACATACGCAATAGATCCCCAGCAAAAATCGCTGATTCATCACCGCCGGCACCTGCTTTAACTTCCAAAATAACATCACGATCATCATTGGGATCGCGAGGCAATAACAACTCTTCTAACTTCGTTGCAGCGGCATCACGTGTTGCTTCAAGCGCTGGAATTTCGGCAGCAAAATCAGGATCAACAGCAGCTAATTCTGCGGCTGCCAATAAATCATCTTCCGATGACTTCCAGGCTTTGAAACCGGCAACGACCGGACCAAGTTGGGCATAGCGGCGACCAAGCTTGCGCGCATTTGCTTGATCATCATGGATAGAAGGATCAGCCATCTTTGCTTCTAGTTCGGCGTACTCGCGAACCATTTCGTGTGCTGATGCAAAGCGATCATTACTCATCGACTACTCCTTTCTATTTCATAGCTAGTCTAATTTCATTAATTACTGATCTGGGAAATAAAAAAACCGCGACCGCAACCCACAAGGGCTGCGATGCGGTTTCTCTAGAAAGCTAGTTAGCTGTTGTGTCTGGAGTAGATTTGGCCTTACCGAAGCGCTCTTCGAACTTAGCCACGCGACCACCAGTATCAAGAATGCGCTGCTTGCCTGTGTAGAACGGGTGGCATACAGAACAAACTTCAACATAAATTGAACCGCTAGCTACTGTTGAACGAGTTACAAACTTCTCGCCGCAACCACAAGTAACTTGGGTGTCTTTGTACTCTGGGTGGATCTCTGGCTTCATGGTTATTCCTTTTTTCGTGTTTGGGTCCTGCTCCTCACAGAGGATGCCAGGTGAACCAAACGGACGGTTAACAGACCCCAAGGGTAAGCGATAAGCCTACATTTGAGAAATTTACGCTTACTTTGAGTCGTCTGGACCCGAAGTTGTCTTCTGAATCTGCATCAAGAACTCGACGTTGGACTTAGTGCCCTTCATCTTTTCAAGCAGCAGTTCTAGTGCAGCTTGTGGCTCTAGTGCGTGCAATACGCGACGTAACTTCCAGACAATGTTGAGCTCTTCTGAACCCATAAGGATTTCTTCCTTACGTGTACCCGAGGCAACTACGTTAACCGCAGGGAAGATGCGCTTGTCAGCCATGCGGCGATCAAGGATTAATTCCATGTTTCCAGTTCCCTTGAACTCTTCGAAGATAACTTCATCCATACGAGAACCTGTATCAACAAGTGCCGTTGCAAGAATCGTTAGTGATCCGCCATCTTCAATGTTGCGAGCAGCACCAAAGAACTTCTTTGGTGGATAAAGAGCTGCAGAATCAACACCACCAGAAAGAATGCGGCCTGATGCAGGTGCAGAAATATTGTATGCGCGACCAAGACGAGTAATTGAGTCAAGCAGAACAACTACATCGTGACCTAATTCAACAAGTCGCTTTGCGCGCTCGATTGCAAGCTCTGCAATTGTTGTGTGGTCATCTGCCGGGCGATCAAAAGTAGAAGCAATTACTTCACCCTTAACGCTGCGCTGCATATCTGTAACTTCTTCTGGACGCTCATCAACTAGCACAACCATCAAGTGACACTCAGGGTTATTTGTTGTGATTGCGTTAGCAATTGCTTGCAGCACCATTGTCTTACCAGCCTTTGGAGGCGAAACAATAAGACCACGTTGGCCCTTACCAATTGGTGCGATCAAGTCGATCACACGAGTTGTAAGAACATTTGGTTCTGTTTCAAGGCGCAAACGCTCTTGAGGATACAACGGTGTTAACTTGCCGAATTCAACACGATTACGTGCTTCTTCAGGAGTCATTCCGTTAACTGTTTCAAGAGTTATCAGTGCGTTGAATTTTTGCTTTGTTTCACCCTCACGAGGCTGGCGAACTTGGCCTGTTACAACATCTCCCTTGCGCAGTCCGTTCTTTCGAACCTGCTGCAATGAAACATAAACATCGTTTGGCCCCGGTAGATATCCAGCTGTACGAATAAATGCGTAGCTTTCAAGAATATCGAGTAAGCCGCCAACTGGAACTAGAACATCATCTTCGCCAATAACTGGCTCGCGTTCTTCGCGTGGTGCACGGTCACGGTTGCGATCGCGGTTGCGGTCACGCCCACGACCACGGTCGTTGCGATCAAAGCGGTCATTACGGCCACCGCGATCGTTATTACTCTGTGGGGCCGATGATGAATCATCGCCATCATCATCTGAATCTTGAGTGTTGTTCGAAGGCTTTGAGTCCTTCTTGCGATTGTTGCGTGCTTCGCGGCGTGCTTCGCGTTCAGCCTTTGCAGCTTCGCGGTTCTTAGCCTGCAAGTCAGCGATTGCTTCTACAAGTGCGTCCTTTTTCATCTTTGCTGCGCCATCGACACCCAGTTGTGTTGCAACTGTCTTTAACTTTGGCAGGGTCATGGCAGCAAGCTCTGGACTTTGTGAGCGAACTGGTTCAATTTCTGTTGTCATGAATATCTTTTCACTATTGGTTCTAGTACTTAAACTCAGTGTTTAAACTCTAAGAAACCTGGGATTTTTGTTTTTGAAACTATCTTTTGTGAGATTGACTGATGTGTTGCTGGCCGCTAAAAGCGCCGTTCAGATGTCTAAAGGTTAGCAGGATAAGGCGCGAATTCGCAAAATTAAGCGGTGATCACGCTTACACCCGTGCGTGCAATGCCTAGCGAAATCATGTGGAACCTATCCCCTGCTGCGCGCTCTAATTCAGCAGCCTCTGACTCCCCACCAGTATGAAGAACCAAGACAGTAGGGCCAGCACCTGAAATAAAAGCGGCCACACCTGCTTTGCGAAGCTTTGTCATTAAGGCAAAACTGTTTGGCATTGCATCCTTGCGATATGCCTGATGCAAATAATCTTCAGTTGCACCAAGTAATAGATCTGGACGGTGTTGCAGCGCTTGAACAAGAACAGCTACGTTGCTTGAATTCTTAACGGCATCTTGATGTGGAATTGCTTCCGGCAACATCTTGCGGGCCTTTGAGGTAGAAAGCTCTGTTGATGGCACAAATGCCAGCACACCAATACGTGGATCAACGGCAAAGTTTAAGGATTGCGCAACAACATGTCCGCGCTGGAATTCTTGCCACGCCAAATTGGCACCACCGTAAATCGCAGCTGAAACATTATCTGGGTGACCTTCCATTTCATTAGCAATATTTAACATATCTTCATTTGTCATACGTTCGTTGCCGCCAAGAACTAATGCACGAGCAAGTGCTAATCCACCAACGATTGCTGCGGCGGATGAACCCAAACCACGTCCATGTGGAATTACATTTAATTGACGAAGTGCGATACCGCGTGGGCGGCCACCTAAGAAATCAAAACCTTTGTGCATTGCTTTAATAACTAAATTTTTATCTGTTGTTGGAATATTTTCTGCGCCTTCTCCAGTAACGTCAATATCAACACCTGGCTCATCCATAACTTGTGCCATGTAACGATCATTCATGTTCAGTGCTAAGCCAAGGCAGTCAAAACCAGGTCCTAAGTTCGCACTAGATGCCGGAACTTGGATCTGTACAGGTTGGGCCTTAAAAGTTGGCTTCATAATTTTTACGCAAGTCCCAAAGCTTTAGCCGCAATTTTTGCGTTAACCGGAACTACTACCGGCTTCTTTGCAGCCTCTAACGCATAAGGAATATCTTTTAAACCGTGTCCAGTAACGGTAATAACTATTGTCTTGTCCTTTGGCAGTTTGCCGGCCTTCTTGTATTTAATAAGCCCTGCTAGACCTGCAGCAGATGATGGCTCAACGAAAATACCCTCTTTAGCTGCAATTAAGCGGTATGCACTCAAAATTTCGCGATCAGTAACAGAGTCAATCACGCCACCAGATACATCACGGGCTTCAATCGCTTGCTGCCAAGACGCAGGATTACCAATACGAATTGCTGTTGCAATTGTCTCTGGGTTCTTAACGATCTTGCCCTTAACAATGGGCGCAGCACCTGCTGCTTGGAATCCATACATCATCGGTAGCTTTGTTGAAAGGCCGTCCTTGTTGTACTCCTTGTACCCCTTCCAATATGCAGTGATGTTTCCCGCATTACCAACAGGGAGTGCGTGAATATCTGGTGCATCGCCGAGCATGTCTACCACTTCAAAACTTGCAGTCTTTTGTCCTTCGATACGGTAAGGGTTAACAGAGTTAACGAGTGCAACGGGATAATTTTCTGAAAGTTCCTTAGCTAGCATTAAACAATCATCAAAGTTTCCATTTACTTGCAAGATTGTTGAATCATGAATAACTGCTTGTGCCAGCTTTCCCATTGCGATCTTGCCTTTAGGAATCAAAACAGCTGGGCGCATTCCTGCTTTAACGGCATAGGCAGCTGCCGATGCCGATGTATTTCCGGTTGATGCACAGATAACAGCCTTCGCGCCATCTTCTGCGGCTTTTGAAATCGCCATAGTCATTCCACGATCTTTGAATGAACCTGTTGGGTTTAGACCTTCGTACTTGATCCATACATTGTTTCCCAATAGCTCTGAAAGATTGCACGCGTAGATAAGTGGTGTGCCACCTTCGCGTAAAGAAACGATTGGAGTTTTCGCACTTACTGGAAGGCGGTGACGGTACTCCTCAATAACTCCGCGCCATTGGTGTGCGCCAGATTCCTTCTTTGAAAATAGACCCATTAGGCCGGTGCTCCTTCAACGCGAATAACGCTTTCGACGTGGCTGACAATATCCATCTTCTTCAATTTTTCTACACACGCATCTAATGCATCCTCTGACGCCGCGTGTGTCACAACAATTAATTCGGCATCAGCGCCAAGGCCTGATTGTCGAACAGTTTGGATAGAAACATTTTCACTCGCAAATGTTTGCGCAATTGCTGCCAAAACACCTGATTTATCAGCAACATGTAGACGCACAAAGAACTGAGATTTCACCGCACCAATAGGGGCAATATCTAGGTCGGCGTAATCTGATTCGCCATAACCAACAGTTGAATACGCAGCATGACGAGCAACTGCAACTAAGTCACCAAGGATTGCCGATGCAGTTGGTGCACCGCCCGCTCCGCGACCGTAGAACATCAACTGACCCGCAGCTTCAGATTCAACGTAGATTGCGTTAAAGGCGTTACGAACAGAGGCCAATGGGTGTGCCATTGGCAAGATCACGGGATGAACTCGAACTGAAATTTCATCTTTGACTGTTAGCTCGGCGATTGCTAATAATTTGATAACACTGTTCATTGATTTTGCAGCCATCACATCATCCGATGAAATCTGTGTGATGCCTTCGCAATAGACCTCATCAATGACAACCGTGCTATGAAAAGCAAGGCTTGCAAGCAGAGCAGCCTTTGCTGCTGCATCATGTCCTTCGATGTCAGCAGTTGGATCTGCTTCGGCGTAACCAAGTGACTGTGCCTCTTTTAGTACATCATCAAATGCGCGACCTTCTTCATGCATCTTTGTAAGAATGTAGTTTGTTGTTCCGTTAACAATTCCCATAACGCGTGTTATCTGATCGCCAGCAAGTGACTCACGCATAGATCTAATAATTGGAATTGCACCAGCAACGGCTGCTTCATAATACAAATCTACTTTTGCTGCGTCCGCAGCATTAAATAATTCATGTCCATGAGTTGCAAGCAATGCTTTATTTGCGGTGATGACAGATTTACCATTTTTGATCGCATCAAGGATCAAGGATTTAGCAGGTTCGATTCCACCCATTACTTCGATAATTATGTTGATGCTCGGATCTGTAACAATTGATTGAAGGTCGGTTGTAATTAAGGATGAATCAACACCTTCGCGGACACCTGACGTACGAACGCCAACTTTGCTTAACTTAAGTAGCGCACCTGAGCGCTCTGAGAGCTCTTGCTCATCATCTTGGAGCAGGCGGGCAACCTGACTGCCGACAACGCCGCAGCCAAGCATTCCAATTGTGATTGTTTTGACGCCTGAGTTCATGGCGTCATTCTTTCATAGATGGTTAGTTCGGCGTTAAATATCGAGCCGAAGCAGATCAGCTTCAGTCTCTCTGCGCACAATTACGCGAGCTTTTCCATCTTTTACTGCAACAACTGGTGGTCTTGGCACATGGTTGTAGTTACTGGCCATGCTGCGTCCATATGCACCAGTTGCAGGAACAGCTAACAAATCCCCTGGCACGATGTCATCAGGCAAATCAATTTCGCGAATAACAATGTCTCCGGTTTCGCAATGCTTTCCGACTAAACGGCTGGAAACAGATGGGGCGGTACTGGTCCGATTTGCAAGAATTGTTGTGTATTCGGCGTCGTATAAAGCTGGACGAATATTGTCACTCATTCCACCATCAACTGAAATGTAGCGTCGATGTGTTCCATTTTCTAAGGTCACATCTTTTACTGTGCCAACTTCATACAAAGTAAACATGGCTGGGCCCACAATTGCGCGGCCTGGTTCAATTGAAACTCGTGGGATCTGCAGATTATGTGTCGCGCAATTTTTTGTAACTGCGGCAGCAAGTGCGTTCATAGCTTCAGCCGGATTAACTGTTTCATCTCCTGGCAAGTAAGCAATTCCATATCCCCCACCAAGATCTAGCTCAGGCAGTTCGCTCTTAAACTCGTCACGGAATTGCGCAAGTAAAGAAATTAAGCGCTCTGACAAAATCTCAAAGGATTTGTGGCCAAAGATCTGTGAACCAATATGTGCATGGATTCCACGAAGTTCTAGGCTTGGGTGATTACGAACGGCGGTAATTGCAGCCCATGCGGCGCCACTTGCAATTGAAAAACCAAACTTCACATCTTCATGTGCGGTAGCAATTGATTCGTGTGTGTGGGCTTGGATACCTGGTGTTATGCGAAGTAATACTGACTGAACTTTGCCAGCGTTTTTTGCAGCCTCTGCTACGCGCTCTATTTCATACAGTGAATCAATAACAATTGATTCGACGCCAACAGAGATAGCTTTTTCAATTTCACCCAATGATTTATTGTTGCCATGAACTTCGATCTTTGCGGGATTAATGCCACCAGCTAAGGCAACAGCCATTTCCCCACCTGTGCTGACATCAATACCAATACCAATTTCTTCAATCCACCGAGCAAGTTCAGTGCAGATAAATGCCTTTGATGCGTAATAAACAGTGCCAGCATGTGATCCAAATGCATCCTTAAGCGCTTTATCCCAAGCAAGCGCGCGTTCACGAAAATCTGCTTCATCAATAAAAAATGTTGGAGTTCCAAATTCTTTGGCAAGCGTTTTTGCGGTTATCCCTGCAATAGAAAGTTCAGCACCGGTTGTGACAGATGAGGACCACATGAGTTACATCCTCTCCGGTGCGCTGACGCCAAGTAGATCTAGACCGTTATGAACAACCTGCTTTGTTGCAGTACATAGTAATAAACGCGCGGTATGCAGCGCAGTCAATTTTTCTTCTCCCATAGGCAAGACCCGACAATCGTTGTAGAAGCCGTGATACGTACCAGCAAGTTCTTCGAGGTAACGGGCAATACGGTGGGGTTCGCGAAATTCAGCAGCACTTGCAACTACACGTGGAAATTCGGCCAATGCACCGAGTAATTCGTTTTCGCGATCATGCACAAGCTGAGCAGGATCAAAATCGGCCAACGCTAAAGAGGCCCCCAGTTCTTGCGCATTGCGCAAAACGGCAGCAATACGAGCATGTGCATACTGCACGTAATAGACCGGATTTTCATTGGTGTTTCGCTTCAATACATCGATGTCCATAACCATCGGTGTATCTACTGGGTAGCGGATCAATGTATATCGGGCAGCATCTACGCCAACTTTTTCAACTAACTCTTCCAGCGTAATTATTGTTCCAGCGCGCTTTGACAGCTTGACCTCTTCGCCGCCTTCCATAATCTTTACCAGCTGACCGATTAAGACATGAATGTTGTACTCGGGGTTATCGCCCGCACATGCTGCAGTTGCCTTTAAGCGACCGATGTAACCGTGGTGATCAGCACCTAACATGTAAATGCAGATATCAAAGCCTCGTTCACGCTTATTAATGTAATAAGCAGTATCTGACGCAAAGTACGTAAGTGACCCATCGCTCTTTGTCATTACTCGATCTTTGTCATCGCCAAAATCTGTCGTGCGCAGCCACACTGCGCCATCTACTTCGAAAACATGACCTTGTGCGCGAAGCTTTTCCATGCCGTGTTCAACAGCTCCTTGATCGTGCAGCGAGCGCTCTGAGAACCAAACATCAAAATGCGTGTTGAATGTTTCTAGTACACGTTGCTGATCCTTTAACTGCAATGTGTAGGCGGCTTCACGAAATGCAATAAAGCGTTCATCACCCGAAAGATTCTGTATACCTGCATTTTCCGCAACAACTTCTTGTGCTAAATCTTTAATGTATTCACCTTGATAACCATTTTCTGGAACCGCATTACCAAATGCAACCGCTTCTACAGATTGACCAAATAGATCCATCTGATTGCCGCGATCGTTAATATAAAACTCACGTGTTACTTGTGCACCAGCTGCGGTAAGAACGCGACCCAATGCATCGCCAACTGCTGCCCACCGTGTGTGACCTAAGTGCAAAGGTCCGGTTGGGTTAGCACTAATAAATTCAAGATTGATTTTCACACCGGCAAGTGCCGCGCCTTTTCCATAATCACCTTTGGCTGCAACAATTGTTTGCACAAGGGCTGCTTGGCTTGCACGGTTTAAGGTGAAATTAATAAATCCTGGTCCAGCAATTTCAACCTTTGAAATCTCTGCAACACCACTTAATTGGTCTGCAATTATTTGTGCGACCTCGCGCGGATTCTTTCCGGAAGGCTTAGCTAATTGCAACGCAATAGAAGTTGCATAATCCCCGTGATCTCGATCTTTTGGGCGCTCCAGCTTGATGGTCTCGGGGGTCTGGCCACTGAGAGTCCCAGCGTCGATAGATCGGCCGATAGCAGCCTTGATCGCGCTCTCTAGAATCTCAATATGTGAGGACATTAGGCAAGGTTATCGTGAGAGATGAGCAGCGTTATCAAATCGTTAGGTGAATTCGGCGCTTTACACCATTTTTGATAGTGACCTTTTGGCTCAGCAGGACTATTTTTACCTCACTACTCACCCACTCCAAAGGGATGAAAACAATTTCATTCTGGGTGATTTACCCCCGAAAGGTCGTTAATTAGATGACAAAGCGTCGTAACGCAGTCGTAGCTGTAATTTCAGCTGCAGTACTTGCACTAACTGGCTTCGTTTCTGTTTCGTCTGCATCAGCAGCGACAGTACAAGTTGGCGTAATTCTTCCAGATGCAGCTTCTTCAGCGCGCTGGGAAACAGCAGACCGTAAGTTCCTTGCAGCAGCATTCAAGGCTGCAATGGTTACAGCAGATATTCAGAACGCAAACGGAGACAAGGCTAAGTTCGCAACTATTGCTGATCAGATGATGGCAAAGGGCGTAAAGGTTTTGATCATGGCAGGACTTGATTCACCATCAACAGCTGCTATCCAAGCAAAAGCTGCAAAGGCTGGAATTAAGACAATCGATTACGATCGTCTAACACTTGCTGGTTCAGCTTCTTACTACGTTTCATTCGACAACGTAGCAGTGGGCAAGCTTCAGGGTCAGGGAATCAAGGCATGTCTTGATGCAGCTGGCAAGAAGAAGGCTTCAATCGTTTACCTAAACGGTTCACCAACAGACAACAACGCAACATTGTTCAAGCAGGGTTATGACTCAGTTCTACGCCCATTGATCAACTCAAAGGCGTACACACTTGTTGATGACCAAGCTGTTCCAGATTGGGACAATGCAAAGGGTGGCGTAATTTTCGAGCAGCAGCTAACTAAGGCAGGCGGAAAGCTTGATGCAGTTGTATCAGCTAACGAAGGTCTTGGACTTGCAGCAGTAGCAGTTCTAAAGAAGAACAAGCTAAACGGCAAGGTATGCGTATCAGGTCAGGATGCAACAGCAGACGGACTTGCAGCGATCCTTACTGGTGACCTTTCAAACACTGTTTACAAGGCTGTAAAGCAGGAAGCAAACGGAGCTGCAGATCTTGCGATCGC
>Ga0136641_1000887_pt1 | contig 12686 bp, 12 predicted proteins | sample EliLak1302023Y_FD_115312 | JGI IMG/M metagenome (GOLD analysis project Ga0136641, IMG submission 115312) | Freshwater microbial communities from Elizabeth Lake, Yosemite National Park, California, USA - 13020-23Y | ecosystem: Environmental > Aquatic > Freshwater > Lake ...
AGGAAATTGCCGGATACACTTTCATTTGATGAAATCAATTTGATGCTAGAATCGAATGATATGAGCACCAACGAAGGAGTTAGAAATCGGGCCATGTTCGAGTTTTTATATGGGGCCGGACTTCGTGTTTCAGAATTAGTTGGGTTGAAGTTGACCGACATCTACTTCGAAAATGGTTTTATCAAAGTAATTGGGAAAGGGGATAAGGAGCGTTTGGTTCCTGCGGGCCGAGATGCTTTTACTTATTTAAAATTATACCTTGAGCACATTAGACCTCAGGTTCCGGTCAAGAAATCGGCCGTCAATTATGTGTTTTTGAACCGGCGAGGTTCCCCGTTGAGCCGAGTGATGGTTTTTATTATTTGTAAGGACTTAGCTCTAAAAGCGGGTGTTCAAAAGACGATAAGTCCGCATACTTTTAGGCATTCCTTTGCGACACATTTGATTGAAGGAGGAGCGGACTTAAGGGCTGTTCAGGAGATGCTAGGGCATGAATCCATTTTGACGACAGAAATTTATACTCACCTTGATCGGGCTTATTTAAGCCAAATGGTCCGTGATTTCCATCCCTTAAATAAAAAATTAGATTAGCTCTGTGTTTTCTTCAGGGAATGAGATAAAGACAAAATTGGTAAACTGGCCATCTACAACAAATAGGCACGCAAATTCCTCAACATCCTTGTAATTTTGAACGAACAACTCCATGTTTTCTTCGGCAATTAATTTACGTTGGACAAATTCTTCCATCATGGATGCGTGGTAATTCCATTTGTTTTCGTTTAACTCGTTGACGCCTATAAATTTCTGACCTATTTCGATGGGCCTTTGGGAAGTAACAAAAATAGGGAAATCCGAAAATCCTCTCTTCTTTACCTGATAAGCAGCTTCCTTTAAGGTATCTGATACTTTAATAAAATCGGTCGAGATGAGGCCCAAATATTTCCCATTTAAATCGGGGGAGTTTGGGGCATTTGAAATGGCGGTATAATCTTCTAGCATAGTTGATTAATTCATTAATAATAGTTGGATATCCTTGATAGGTTTTTTGAATAACTTAGCAATTAAAGGATGCGTAACGTGTCCTTTATAGCAATAAACCCCTTTCATGAATGATTTTCCTTGCCAAAGCATCTCTTCAATTCCTCCCGTTTTCCCTGCTTTCAAAACAAAGGAAGTAATTAAATTACTGATGGCAAGACTGGAAGTTTTTGATACTAACGATGGAATATTGGGGACACAATAATGGGTAATTCCGTATTTTGTGATGGTTGGATTTTTCAAATTGGTCATTTCAGAAGTCTCAAAACAGCCTCCTTGGTCGATACAAACGTCAATAATAAGTGTGCCTTCTTTTAAATTGGCCACCATTTCTTCAGTCACTACACATGGGGTAATGCCAGAATCAGACCTTAAAGCGCCTACGATGACAGTAGCTTCTTGGAGTGCTTTGGGCAAATTTTCGGAGTCAATGACTTGGGTAATTAATGGAAAACCTAAGGTGCTTTTTAGCCTTTGTAATTTGTAAATGTCTTTGTCAAAAACTTGCATTTGAATACCTGAATGCCAAGCGGCTCTAGCAACTTGCTCAGCCACATAGCCTGAACCTAAAATGACTAAATTAAAGGGTGGCACTCCAGTGACATTTCCTAATAAAATTCCGGCTCCATTATTTTTACGGAGTATTTCACTGGCTATAGGTAAGACCATTTGGCCAGCAATTTCAGCCATGATTTTAACAAAAGGAAATTCGCCACCGTTGTCTTCGACGTATTCAAGCCCAATGGCCAGGATTTTTTTCAGGTTTAATTGGTCGATAGCCTCAGGACTTAGTTGATGCTGAGATGCACATGAAATAATGGCATGACCTATTTTCATGTAATCAATTTCAACTAGGGTGGGGGCGTTTATTTTGATGATGAGGGAACATTGCCACACTTGATTTTGACTTTCTGTTACGTTAGCGCCTGCTAAAAGATAGTCAGCATCACTAAAACCAGCGCGCTCACCGGCAGATTTTTCGATACATACATCATGGCCATTGGCAATTAATAGTTGGGCCGCTTGAGGACTCAACGCAATCCGGTTTTCATCTTTTGAACCTTCCTTGGGAATTCCTATTTGAATGGATTTTGCATTTTTTTTGTACCAATTCATGGCCTCCATCGTCATGATTCCTTGTTGGGCCAGTATTTCTTGAAATGGGTTGTTGTTCTCTGTCATGATGGCCAATTACAAATCAATTTACGGCTAAATTCAGTTACATGCATAATCTCAATGTTGACATGTGGGATATTCCACAAAACTTCAGCTCGTTCAGGCCATTCAATAAAGCATAATTGACCAGAATCAAGGTATTCTTCAATGCCAATATCGATGGCTTCCTGTACATTTTCTAATCGATATAAATCAAAATGATAAATAATCTCACCTGATTCTGTTTTGTAGGGGTTGACTAATGAGAAGGTCGGACTTTGTACCCTGGTTCGAACTTTTTTTTGCCGGCCTATTTCTTTCACCAAGGTTGTTTTTCCCGCACCCATTTCTCCCCTGAATAGCCAAATGTTAGGTCCATGTTCTGTTGCGTCTAAAAGCTCCATGACAGCAATAGAAATATTTTCAAGGGAGTATTCAATTTCAAACATCATAATTCAATATCGCCTAATTGAGGACGAATTAATATTTCTTCTATGACAGTGGAAAGACTCATTTGAGCTGCTGAAAATATAGTGTTTGCCACATCTTCTGCGGGGATAAATCTAGAATCTGGTAAATTTACTCCGTCCCAGGCAGGTGTTAGGGTGGCACCGGGAAGGACTGCGGTGACTTTAATTCCTTGTGTTTTTAATTCTTCTCTTAGTACTTTGGTAAAGCCTAATAAGGCAAATTTACTTATACAATAGGAACCTCCAGCTGTATACGCTGTGATGGAGGCGGTGGAGCAGATGGTAAAAATATGCCCAGATTTAGCTGTTTGCATACCTGGTAAAATTGCTTTCGTCAGATGGTAAGCGCTGTACAAGTTAGCCTCAATCTGTCTTTCTAAAACACCTTCTTCTTCATTTTGAATTTGGCCCGGCATAAAAAATCCTGCATTATTAATGAGGATATCAATTTTGTTTTCTTGATTTAAACTCCATGCTGCAAAAGCTAAAACTTGTTTTTTATCGCTTAGATCTGCTACAAAAGTATGCAGGAGCGGATGGTTAAACTCGCGTTTTAGGCCTTCTAATTTTTCAGCGTTTCGTCCACAGGTAAATACTTGATATCCGTTTTCTAAAAACTTTTTTACGAGGGCTTTCCCAATTCCTTGACTTCCTCCACTTATTATGATTGATTTCTTCATTATCTTTGAAAAATGGTTTAATCTAAAATCCATGTCAAAATTAGGTAAATATTTAATCTTCCTAGGTAAGCTGTTCACAAATCCTGAAAAATTTAGGGTTTATTGGCCCCTGATTATGCAGGAATGCATTGACATAGGAATAAATTCTTTGTTGATCGTCGCAATTGTGTCTTCATTTTTAGGAGCTGTGACATGTGTTCAGACGGCGGCAAACATGGACAATCCTTTTGTCCCTCAATACATCATTAGTTTAATTGTTCGGGATACCACTATTTTAGAGATGGGGCCTACGATTACGTGTGTGGTGTTGGCTGGAAAAATAGGTTCTAATATTGCGGGCCAATTGGGCACGATGCGGATCACAGAACAAATCGATGCCTTGGAGGTGATGGGTATCAATTCCAGATCTTATTTAGTTCTTCCAAAGATTATTGCGGCCATATTAACTTTCCCGATGCTGGTTACTTTAGCATGTTTTTTATCTATTTATGGAGGTTATTTGGCAGGTTGGTTGACAGGTTCTATTTCCCCCCAAGAATATATTCACGGACTTCAATTTCAATTCAAAGGCAATTACATGTTTTTTGCTCTGATTAAATCAGTCGTTTTTTCATTCATTGTGGTAACGATTTCTTCTTTTCAAGGTTTTTACACACAAGGCGGTGCCTACGAGGTGGGTAAAGCTAGCACATCCGCAGTGACGAATTCTTGCATTGCTATTCTTATTGCAGATTATTTGTTGGCCCAATTATTAATCGGCTAAACGCGCTCAATACTTACTTGCGTGATTAGTTCCGAGCTAGCCGATCCACGATAGGAGCCAAAAACAGGGGTGATTTCCTCTGGCAAGCAGGAAGCGGCTAGGGGAATGTGATTTCCTGCCACGACTTCATGCTGGGTTGGGTCATACCCGCGCCAACCGCCTCCCGGTAAGTAAACTTCCACCCAAGCATGTAAATGATGCGTTTGGTTAGGGACATCGACAGGAGCGACGCCCACATAATATCCACTGACAAATCGAGTGGCTAAGCCCAAAGCTCTGCACATCGCTGAAAATAAAACAGCATAATCACGGCATGAGCCTCTTCGATTAACCAATGTGTATTCAGCTGAATTAGGAGCGCCTTCTTCCCTAATTTCATAAGCAAATTGCTTGAAGATGAATTCATTTAATTCAGATAAAAAGGAAGAGGTATTCCATTTGACTTGCGAGGCAATTTGTCTGGCGGTTTGCTCGACAAGGCTTGTAACACCCTCTTGGCCCAAATAAGGACTCAGTGTTTTTTGGTAAGAATGTGTGTAATTTAAGGGCAATGTTTTACTCTCAAAGGGGAAATATACAAAATCAAAAGGATTGAATTCTGTTGTTTCTACCACTGCATTCATTTCGATTTCTAAAAAATCGGTAGGTTCTTTGAAGAATAATATATTTTGGATGTTGCCTTCTGGATCTAAGTTTTTAGAGATTTGTATGGGCTTTGGATTGATATTTAGCGAGAACGAATTGACGGTTAACAAAGAGCTTTTTCTTGGATGTAAATATAATACATGTGGCTCTAGATTGACAGTTGAGCTGTATTTATAGCTCAGCAGGTGCTTAATTTTTGCGATCATTATGCGGTTGGGCTAGGCACAGAAATTAAATTTTTCATCCAATCTTCATCGATACTTTCGAGCGAATTTCTTAATGCGATATTCCACTCGTCAGAAATCTTTTCCATGTCTTCCTTGTATAAACGCACTTCCTTTACTTTAAAACTATCTTTTTCATATACGACTATGTCGATGGGATAATCCACATCATTCGTGCTTACTTGGGTCGCATCGAATGAAAGAAAGCCCATTTTTAAGGCATCTTTTAAGGATGATTCATGACTTAGATTTCTATTTAAAAGAGGTTTGCCATAATTTGAATTACCAATAATCTGGTATTTTAATCCATCATTTATTTCGATCCAATTTCCCTCAGGAAAAATTAAAAAGAGTTTATGCGTGGCGTCTTTTGGCATTTGACCACCTACAATCGCATGTAAATTAAACTGATATCCTTCCTTTTCTAATGTCTCACGATCCTCACTGGCCACTTTTTTCAACATTTGCCCAAAGGCTGTTGCCGCCTCATGCATATATTGGTAGGCGGTTTCCTGCTCATCTACTGCTTGGCTAAAATAGATGACTGCTTTATCTCGAACTGACCTTAGGCCAGCTGTCATGATGAAAAGACTGTGGTCTTTTATTTCATGAATGGAGATTTTTTTATTGGAATATACCTCATTCCCAGCCGTAATTCTAGTGTCGGCAATGGCAATAATACCTTCTTTAACGGTTATACCTAAGCAATATGTCATATGGGGATTGCATAATTTTGGGCAATATTACGATATTTATTTAGAAGCCTATGTTAATTTACTGGCTTAATATCAAAATAGGTACTAAATACGGTTTGACCTATTTCATTGTTTTTAGTTTGGAAATCATCTAAAAATTGGTGTAGCCCTGTTGTTAAAATATCGTCAATTTCGGTAAACTCAATTTCGGATAAAAGTTTTGATATTTTCTTTTCCGCCGCATTTGAATAGCCGTTGTCAAATGAGGTACCCGAAATGGCATAAAGGGATAATTCCGCTTCTTGCAGACAATGAACAACGGACCTCGGAAAGCTTTTATCAAGAATCAGAAATTCGACGATATGCGTAGGACTAATCACCTTATATTGCTGACGAAACATATTGTAGGCTGAAACTGATTTTAAAACGGCCGACCACAGTAAAAGGTCTAAAGGGGAACCAATCGCGTCAATATCAGGAAGTAGCGTGAAGTATTTGACATCTAAAAAACGAGTTGTTTTGTCCGCACGCTCTAATAATTTACCTAGTTGGCCAAAATGCCAACCTTCCCCCCTAGTAATCGTCGAATCAACTATTCCGTAAAATAGTTGGCTCCCCGATTTTATTTCTTCCAAAAAACCTTGGTATCGTGATATTTCCCAATTTTTACTTCCCTCCACTCGATCTTTTACTTTCCAATAAATTTGGTTGACATACTCCCACATTTCTTTTGAGATACTCTCTCGAATGGTACGCGCATTCTCACGTGCACTATATAAACAAGATAAAATGGAGTTAGGATTATCCACATCAAAAGTCATAAAATGTAGGACATTTTCGCGGTTAGCCGCGGGATAGTGCTCGAAAAAATTGAAGTGATCTGCGGTCGCCACAATGAGGGGTTCCCATTGTTCGGGTACATTAGGCGGAAGGTCTAATGCTAAATTAAAATTAACGGAGATGAATCGTGCGTAATTGTCCGCGCGCTCAATGTAACGATTCATCCAATAAATGGAATTTGCAACCCGACTTAGCATAGGCTTTATATTTTTAAATGCTTGATAATCCGAAAGATGTTTAAAATTATTCTTTTTTTTGAGACTACCATAAGGCTAGGAGTTTATTTAAATAGACTCCATTAAATCTACATTTTATCCTTGTTTTATTCCCATAAATTTGGTCAAATGTTGTAATTTTATAATGTTTTATTTTTCCAAATCTATGTTTTATCAAAATATACTCAAACCTCTTTTATTTTTAATCAAACCTGAGGGTGCTCATTATGTAGTAGTCCATGGCTTAAAATTGATCATGAAGGTTCCTGGTGTTTCTTTGATTTTTAAATGGATCTATGGATTTGAGAATAAAAACTTAGTGAGAGAGGTGTTTGGTTTAAGATTTGAAAACCCGGTTGGTTTAGCTGCAGGTTTCGACAAGAATGCCTATTCAGTGGATGATTATGCTAATCTTGGATTTGGGTTCATTGAGGTAGGTACCGTTACTCCAAAGGCGCAAGTTGGCAACCCCACTCCCCGGCTTTTTCGTTTGCCTAAAGATGAGGCCTTGATTAATCGAATGGGATTTAATAATGACGGCATGTTTGCCATGCAAAAGCGTTTGGCGGCACGCAAGTCGAAAGTGATTGTGGGTGGTAATTTGGGTAAAAACAAAGTTACCCCAAATGAAGAGGCGGAGGAGGATTATTGCCTAAGTTTTGATGCATTGTTCGACGAAGTGGATTATTTTGCTATCAATGTGAGTTCTCCAAACACACCTAATTTAAGAGCATTGCAGGAAAAAGAGCCGCTGAAAAAGTTGTTATTGAGGTTACAGAAATTAAATCTTAGCAAGTTGAGTCCCAAACCAATCTTGTTGAAAATTGCCCCTGATTTAAGCAATGAACAATTGGATGATGTGATTGAGATTGTGTTGGAAACTAAATTAGCTGGGATTATTGCGACGAATACCACAATTTCGAGGGATGGCCTGAAATCCTCTAAAAGTCTATCCGCTGAGATGGGCGGACTAAGTGGTCGGCCGTTGCGCGAAAGGTCCACGGAGGTGATTGCATATTTGCATGAAAAGTCGAAGGGTGAAATTCCTATCATTGGTGTGGGTGGCATTCATTCCTCTGAGGATGCGATTGAAAAATTAAAAGCTGGGGCCTGTTTAATTCAGCTTTACTCTGGGTTTATCTATGAAGGGCCTGGTTTGATAAAAAAAATTAATCAGGCAATCCTTCAAAATGGTTTATAAAATGATTTTGTAAATCAAATCAAAAAGTCGAAATTTATATGTTAAAATACATTTCAGTTCATGGCCAAAAAGATCGTTAATACTTCAAACACGCTTCAAATTAATTTTGAGAAGGGAGCCAAAAAGGACCGTGCTTCAGGGCCACTTTTCTTTCGTTTTCGAATTATTTTTGCCGCTTTTTTGTTTGGGATTGGTACTTTATTATTGGTCGCCTTTGCCTCTAATTTTTTTGTCGGTGTTGCTGACCAAAGTGAATTAGAACAGGGTTCGATTGATGTTTTAACTGGTTCAGATATTCCCGTGAAAAATTTCGCGGGCTTGTTGGGCGCTAAAATTGCTCACTTCTTTTTGTTTAGGACTTTTGGTTGGTCTTCTTTTTTATTAGTTCCCCTTTTTTATTTGTCGGCGCTTAAATTAGGCTTTAAACGTGAAGTTTATTCCTTAGATCGACTTTCTTGGCAAGTATTATTTTACATGATTTGGGGAAGTTTAGTGGCTGGGTTTTTGGTACTTCAATTGGATTTACCACATTCAATGGGTGGGGGTGTCGGCTTTTTTATCAATGAAAAGCTGAATCAATTATTGGGCTACCTTTCTGTTTTCCTTATTCTATTTGTTGGTTTTGTCTTCCTAGTTATATTTTATCAGTTGAACCCCAAACCTGCGATATCAGTAGGTGGGTTGTCTCAATCCAATGATTCTTTGGATTTGGCCAACGGCCTGTCAAAGGAATTTCAGGATGATTTTATAGATGAAGATGGGCCTAGTATTCATGAGGATAATGAAGACTTAGAGGTTTTTAGACCGATTGTGCCGCCCGAAAAGGGAGATTTAAAAAGTGCGGAGGAGGCAACATTGCCCGAGGAGTTAGCTGCTGAAGATGACCTATCCTTCACTTATAAGGTAGCTGTGGACGAAACCCCTGTGGAAGAGGTGGAAGATTCAAGTTTAGCGGGACAGGAGCTCAAGGCAAATGATTTGGTTCAGCAATTTGGTTTATATGATCCGACGGCCGAATTACCTAAATATGTATATCCTACCTTGGATTTATTGAAGGAATACGATCATAAAAATCAAACGACTCAAGTGACCATGGATGAGTTGAAGGAGAATAAGGAGAAGATTGTGGAGACTTTATTGAACTATGGGATTGGGATTCAAAAGATAGAGGCTACGATTGGGCCAACGGTTACTTTATATGAGATCATTCCGAAAGCAGGTGTACGCGTAAGTAAAATTACTTCTTTGGAAGATGATTTATCTCTTTCGTTGGCTGCTATGGGGGTTCGTATTATAGGCCAAATGCCAGGAAAAGGCACGATTGGAATTGAGGTGGCCAATAAAAATAGAGAAATGGTTCCAGTCCGAGCTGTCATTGGTTCGGAGAAATTTCAGAAATCAACATATGATTTACCTATTACCTTGGGGAAAACAATTTCAAATGAAATTTTTGTCGCTGATTTAGCTAAAATGCCACATTTATTGATGGCCGGTGCTACAGGCCAAGGAAAGTCGGTCGGATTAAACATGTTGTTAACTTCTTTGATTTATAAAAAGCATCCGGCTACGTTAAAATTTGTTTTGGTGGATCCTAAAAAAGTTGAACTTTCTTTATTCAATAAATTAGAGAGACACTTTTTAGCTTGTCTGCCAGATTCTGAGGAGGCCATTATTACGGATACCAAGAAAGTAGTTAGTACGCTTAATTCGCTTTGTAAGGAGATGGACATGCGTTATGATAAATTGAAAGATGCGGGTTGTCGAAATATTAAGGAATATAATCAGAAGTTTATCAATCGCCGGTTGAATCCCAATGAACATGATTTCATGCCCTATATTGTGTTGGTCATTGATGAACTCGCAGATTTAATGTTGACCGCTGGTAAGGAAGTTGAGCATCCGATTGCGCGCTTGGCTCAATTAGCCCGTGCGATTGGTATACATTTAGTCGTTGCCACCCAGCGACCTTCAGTGAACGTGATTACGGGAACAATCAAGGCAAATTTTCCTGCTCGATTGTCGTTTAAAGTCATGTCGAAAATTGACTCTCGAACGATTTTAGATGCGGGTGGGGCGGACCAATTAGTGGGAATGGGGGATATGCTTTTGTCGATGGGTTCGGAGGTGATACGCTTGCAATGTGCTTTTGTAGATACGCCTGAAGTAGAGGAGGTGTGCGAGTTTATTGGGAACCAACAAGGTTATGCCTCTGCTTATTTGTTGCCCGAACCTGATTCTGAAGAGATGGGTGGGCAAGATCGGGGGGATTTTGATCCCGCAAACCGTGATTCGTTTTTTGAGGAGGCGGCACGTTTGGTGGTGATGCACCAACAAGGAAGTACGTCTTTAATTCAACGTAAACTGAAGTTAGGCTATAACCGCGCAGGTCGTTTGATTGATCAGTTGGAGTCGGTGGGAATCGTGGGATCTTTTGGTGGATCTAAGGCCAGGGAGGTATTAGTAAAGTCTGATACCGAGTTGGAAGAAATATTAAAAAATCTATAAAATTGATATGAAAAAATTGCTCTACATTGTTTTTAGTTTACTCATTTTTTCGGCTACTTTTGGCCAATCCTCTAAGGCGTTAGCGATTGTGGATGGCATGCAAAAAATGTATAAATCGCTTCCTTCTTTTTCGGCTAATTTTTCTTATCAAACGGATGGCAATGGGCTGATGACGGGTTCAATTACGGTAAGGGGTACTAAATTCAGGTTAAAAACAGCAGGCCAAGAAATTTTCAATAATGGGAAAGAGGTGTCTACTTATATGAAGGAAATAAATGAGGTTAATATTTCGGGTTTTGATCCTGAGGAAGGCGATTTGAATCCTGCCAAGATTTACTCATTTGACAAAAAGCAGTACAAAATCAATTTGGTTTCTGAGTCTGCTGGTATTTCAACGTTGGAATTAGCGCCAACTACTAAATCGGCTCAAATTCAAAAAATTACACTAAAGATTGAATCTAAAGATTTTAAGGTGAAGGAATGGACTATTGTCAATAAAGTAGGAAAGAAACAGAATTTTAAAATCACAAAATTCAACCCAAATGCGGGTGTGGACGATGCTTATTTTACTTTTAACAAGAAATCATTTCCGGGTGTTTCAGTCAATGACCTAAGGTGAAAACGAGGCTTTATGAAACCGTTTCGAGAATGAGTTGGCGCATAATCTCCAAGCCATCCGTATTATTCAAATCTGGGTCAGCAGCACGTTCGGGATGTGGCATAAGTCCAAAGACATTTCTTTGATCATTGCATATTCCAGCGATATTTAAAAGACTTCCATTTGGATTTGCCGATTCATTGACGTTTCCATTTTCATCACAATAATAAAATAAGATTTGATCATTGGCTTTCAATTGGGCCAACGTTTTTTCATCTGTAAAGTACCTGCCCTCCGCGTGTGCGATAGGTATTTTAAACGCTCTGTTTAAGTCAAGTTCTTGAGTTAATAATGAATGATTGGTCGCTGCCTTTAGGTAAATGTTTTTGGAAATAAATTTCTGGGAATTATTCCTTAATAAAACCCCAGGTAACAAATGGGCTTCGACCAATACCTGAAATCCGTTACAAATACCCATGAGATATCCGCCGTTTTTTGCATGTGCGATCACATGCTCCATAATGGGAGAAAAACGAGCAATGGCGCCTGAGCGAAGGTAGTCTCCGTAGGAAAATCCACCTGGGATGATAATGAAATCGCAATCTTGTAAATCCGTTTCTTTGTGCCAAAGTTTCACAGCTTCATGCCCTAAACTTTCAATCACTCCAACTGTGTCATCATCGCAATTAGAACCGGGGAATACTACAACGCCAAATTTCATATTTTTTAATTTCAAATTATCTTCAAAAATACGGCTTTTTGTTAAATTTTTTAACAAGAAAAGCCCCTTTTATTTTTGTGAAAATTGCTGGGTAGGTACAAATTAAAAAAAAGCTGCATGAGTTAGATGCAGCTTTTCGATATACAACCAAATTTGGCCTAGTAGCGGTAATGTTCAGGCTTGAATGGTCCGTTGGCCGGAACACCAATATAATCTGCCTGCTCTTTTTCCAAGACTTCTAATTTTGCGCCAATATGAGCTAAGTGTAAGAAAGCTACTTTCTCATCTAAATGTTTAGGTAAGATGTATACTTTGTTTTCGTAATTAGCTGAGTTAGCCCAAAGTTCTAATTGAGCCAAAGTTTGGTTACAAAATGAATTTGACATCACAAAAGATGGATGACCCATCGCACAGCCTAAATTCACTAAACGTCCTTCTGCTAACACGATTACATTCTTACCATCGATGGTGTACATGTCAACTTGCGGCTTAATTTGATCTTTGGTTTGGCCATAGTTTTTGTTTAACCATTCCATGTCGATTTCATTGTCGAAATGGCCAATGTTACAAACGATGGCTTTGTCCTTCATCAATTTAAAGTGACGGTCACGAATGATTTTCACGTTGCCAGTGGCGGTAACAAAAATATTAGCTCTAGTGGCTGCCTCATCCATTGGGACCACTTCAAATCCATCCATAGCAGCTTGTAATGCACAAATAGGGTCGATTTCAGTGACTAATACTCGGCAACCAGCTCCTTTTAAAGATTCTGCTGATCCTTTACCTACGTCACCATATCCTGCGACAACGGCTACTTTACCGGCTAACATTAAGTCGGTAGCTCGGCGAATTGCATCTACTAGAGACTCTTTACAGCCATATTTATTATCAAACTTAGACTTAGTCACCGAGTCGTTGACGTTAATCGCTGGTAAA
>Ga0136641_1000888_pt1 | contig 12681 bp, 10 predicted proteins | sample EliLak1302023Y_FD_115312 | JGI IMG/M metagenome (GOLD analysis project Ga0136641, IMG submission 115312) | Freshwater microbial communities from Elizabeth Lake, Yosemite National Park, California, USA - 13020-23Y | ecosystem: Environmental > Aquatic > Freshwater > Lake ...
CCCTGCCGCACCGCGGGGAGGTATTTTTGCACCATCAGCGGCTCGCGCGAGCGTTCGGTGAACATTTCGATGAGCGAATTCAGGTTGGAATCATTGGGCTTGAGGTGAAACACCCCGGCCCCGCCATTGCCGAAAAGCGGTTTGACGATGATGTCGCCATGCTCCTGGCGGAAGCGCACGATCTCGCGCGTGTCGGATGTGACCAATGTCTCTGGCATCAATTCGGGGAATTTCAGCACGAAGAGTTTTTCTGGCGCGTTGCGCACGCTGGCCGGGTCATTCACCACCAGCGTCTTCGGATGGATATGCTCAAGGATATGGGTGGCGGTGATATAGGCCATGTCGAAGGGTGGGTCCTGGCGCATCAGCACCACATCGATATCGCGCGCCAGATCCAGTTGCACCGGCGGGCCGAATTCATAATGCGCGCCACGCTCACGCTTGACCGTCACGGGATGCGCCCAGGCCGTCACCTCGCCGGCCTTCATCGAGAGATGGCGCACGTGGTAATGCCACAGCTTATGGCCCCGGGCCTGGGCCTCCAGCATCAGGGCGAAACTGCTGTCGCCATCGATATTGATGCTTTCCATTGGGTCCATCTGAACCGCCACGCGCAAGGACATGCCACCACTCCATCTGTTGCAGCGTGCTTGCCACCCGGGCGCGTTCAGTTCAACCGGTGGCGCAGTTCATCGACCAATTCACGAATGCGCAGATGCCCTTCGGCCTGTGGCGCCAGCACCAGGGAATGTTCAAGCTGGGTCAGGGCCGCGCCAATCCGCTCCATCCGCTGGTTCATCAAGCCAGCCTCGCGCCAGAGCAGGGCGTTCTCGGGGGCCAGGCGCTTCATGTCTTCCACGCAGGTCAGGGCGCCTTCCACATCATGGCCCTGCAGGCGGCGCAGCTTGATGTTGTTTTGCAGGCGCAGCAGCACGGCGCGCTTGCCCATGGCCACCATCATGCCCGGGCGCAGCTCGGCCTTGGCACCCTCCATCCGCTTGACCAGGGCGCGCAAATCCTGCGCCTCCAGCCGCTTGCCACCATGGAAGACATCCACCACCACCGGGCCGGTTTTATCCTCCAGCGCCAGGAGGAAATGGCCGGGAAAATCAACGCCATGCGCCTCCCACCCCGCAGCTTCGGCAGCGTGCAGCCATAACAGGCCGAGCGCCACCGGCAGCCCTTTGCGGCGTGCCAAAACCTCGATGAGATTGGCATTGGCCATGTTATCATAGGATTGCGTATCACCCTGAAAGCCGAATTGGCCATGGATGAGGGCGGCGAGCAGCTTGCGCCGGGCCTCGCCATTGCCAGCATCAGCGGCTGGATTGGCGGCGGCGCGGGCCATTGCCTCGCGCGCTATCTCACTCAGCAGGGCCGTCGCTTCGCGCCAATCCGCCTTGGGCGTATCGATGCGGGCGAGTTGCAGGGCCACGGCGGCGAGGTCGATTTCGGCCTCGGGAAGTTGCCCGGCGGCGTCTAGGGCGATTCGGGCTTCGGTGATGGCGGTCACGGGCATGTCATCCATGTCGGTGCGCGGGGCGCGCGCCGCAAGGGTGGGGGAGAGGCTACGCCAAGCCCCGCCGCAGGGCGGCGCCCGCCATCTCGATCAGATCCATCGCAGGCCGCACCACGGCCGCCATGGTCAGGCAGCCATGCAGCAGGTCGGATGCATGCAGATGGGTGACTTGCACACCCTCCAGCTCCAGCCTGGCGGCGTAGTCCCGGCCTTCATCGCAAAGCGGATCATGCCCCACGGTCAGCACAAAGGCTGGTGCCACCCCGCGCAGCGAGGCCGCGCGCAAGGGGGATGCGCGCCAATCCACCCAGGCCTCAGGCTCGGGCGTGTAATGGGCGCGGAACCAGCCCATGGCGGGGCCGGTGAGGGGCAGGCCGGTGGCAAAGCGGGTATAGCTGCCCTGGGCCTGCACCATGTCGGTGACGGGGTAGAGCAGCAATTGAAAGCGCAGCGCCGGCAGGTCGCCATCGCGCGCCATCAGCGCGGCCACGGCGGCGAGGTTGCCGCCCGCACTGTCACCGCCCACCGCGAGGCGGGTGGGGTCGATGCCCAGGGCGGCGGCCTGGGCCACCGCGTAGCAGATGCCGGCGGCCACATCCTCGACCGCGGCGGGGAAGCGGTGCTCGGGTGCCAGGCGGTAATCCACCGCCAGCACGGCGCAGCCCGCCGCATTGGCGAGGCTGCGGGCCAGATGGTCATGCGTTTCGAGATCACCGAAGACCCAGCCGCCACCATGGGCAAAGACCAGGCAGGGGAGGATATCGGCCGCGTCACTGCCCGCCGGGCGATAAAACCGCATGCCGGGCAGGTTGCGCGCCTCGGCCACATCGGGCGGCGGCGGCTGCACGGCGCCGCGGGCGCCGGCGTATTGCGCGCGGGCGGCCTGGGCGTCGAGCGTTTCGAAGCGCGGCCGTCCTGCGGCCGCCATCATCGCCAGCAGCGTCTGGCAATCGGGGTGGAGCGGCGCCGCCATTCAGGTCAGCGCCGTCTCACGCTCCAGCACGAAGCCCTTATAGCCCTCGGCTGCGACATCTTCACAAATGCCGCGGTACCTCGCCATGCCACCGGCATAGGGCATGAAGACGCGAGGCTTACCCGGCACATTGGCGCCCAGATACCAGCTGCTGGCGGCCTGCGGCAGCAGGGTCTCGTGCGAGGCCTCATTGACCTTGACCAACCAATCCGCAACCGCTTCGGCCTCGGGCTCGATGCGGGCCACGCCCTCGGCGCGCATATGGGCGATGAGCGCGGTGATGAATTCCACATGCTGCTCGATCGCCACTGGCATATTGGTCAGCACTGAGGGGCTGCCCGGGCCGGTGATGGTGAACATATTCGGGAAACCCTCGACCTGCAGGCCGAGATAGCTGCGCGGGCCGGCGGCCCAGACATCGCGCAGCGCCACGCCGTCACGGCCGGTGATGTTGAGGCGCAGCAGCGGCCCGGTCATCGCGTCGAAGCCGGTGGCGAAGACGATCACGTCCAGCTCATGCTCGCCCGCCGTGGTGCGCACACCCTTGGGGGTGATCTCGACGATGGGGTTGGCCTTCACATCGACGAGGGTGACATGGTCGAGGTTCATCGCCTCGAAATAGCCGCTGTCGATCGGCGGGCGCTTGGCGGCATAGGGGTGGTCGATATCCGAGAGCAGGCGGGCCTTTTCCGGGTCTTTCACCGTCTCGCGGATTTTGCGCTTGATGAATTCGGCGGCCTTGGAATTGGCCTCGAGATTGGTGGTGATGTCGCCGAATTCGGAGCGGAATTGCAGGCCGCCCTTTTCCCAGGACTCCTCGAATGCCGCTTCGCGCTCTTCATCGGAGACGTCGAAGATCGAGCGGTCCTTGATCCGGAACCAATGGCCGTTGCGCGTCTCGCGCATGGTTTCAACGATCTCGCCGTAATTCGCCTTCACCCAGGCCTGGAATTCCGGGCTGAGCGGGTGGTTGCGCGCGGGGGTGGAGTAATTGGCGGTGCGCTGGAAGACGGTCAGTGCTGCGGCCTGGGCGGCGATGACCGGGATGGATTGAATGCCGGTCGAACCGGTGCCGATCTGGCCGACGCGCAGGCCGGTGAAATCCACGCCCTCATGCGGCCATTCGCCGGTGTGCAGCCAGCGGCCCTTATAGCTGTCCAGCCCGGGGAATTTCGGCACATTGGCGGTGGAAAGGCAGCCGACGGCGGTGATGAGGTAGCGCGCGGCATAGGATTGCCCCGCCTCAGTCTCCACCCGCCAGAGATTGGCCTGGGCATCCCAATGGGCTGCGATCACGCGGGTGTTGAAGCGAATATCGCGCTTGAGGTCGAAACGGTCCGCCACATAATTCATGTAGCGCATGATCTCGGGCTGTTCGGGATAGCGCTCGGACCATTCCCACTCCTGCAACATCTCCTTGGAGAAGCTAAAGCAGTAGGAGTGGCTTTCAGAGTCGCAGCGCGCGCCCGGATAGCGGTTCCAGTACCAGGTGCCACCCACGCCACCGCCGGCTTCCAACACCAGGGCGGAGAGCCCCAGCCGGTCACGCAGGCAGAGCAACTGGTACATGCCAGAGAAGCCGGCGCCGATGATCAGTGCATCAAGCACGGGCGGATTCATGGAGGTGTCGGGCATTTCGCGGCGCTTTCTTAGATCAGAAGCACTATTGAGCGGCATAATACGCCCCGCGTCCAGTGGCATGCCACCCGGGCCAGGGCGCAAAAAAAATGGTGGGGACCCGAGGGACCCCACCAAGTTAAGGGAGGAAACGTCCAAGAAAGGCAGACAAGAGAGCGTGCTCGCTCGCTGCCGATAACATATTTAGGCCGTCGATCGTTCGTGTGCAAGCGATATTTTGCATTGCAACATGACAATTTCACATGGCGCCCCGGCTTTAAAGGCTGGGCGCTGGCATGGGGTTTGCGCAGGCCTGGGCATGCGCTTCTCCTCTTGGATTGCCCTGCTGACCTCGCTCACCCTGCTGCCGCTGGCGGCGCGGGCAGAGCCCATGCAACTCTGCCGCAGCGCGATTGCCGCGGCAGAGCGGGGTTCGGCCATTCCCGCCGGGCTGATGCAGGCCATCGGCCGGGTCGAATCCGGCCGCCGCAACCCCGAGACCGGCGCTTTCGGCCCATGGCCCTGGACCATCAATGCCGAGGGGCAGGGCAGATTTTTCCCCAATGCCCCGGCAGCCATTGCCGCCGTGCGGGAATTGCAGGCGCGTGGTGTGCGGGTGATCGATGTTGGTTGCATGCAGATCAATCTGCATCACCACCCGCAAGCCTTCGCCAATCTGGAGGAGGCCTTCGAACCGATGGCCAATGCCCGCTACGCCGCCGCCTTCCTGACCCGGCTGAATGAGACCAGGCGGGATTGGATGCTCTCCGCCAGCCATTACCACAGCCAGACCCCGAACCTGGCCGAAGCTTATCGCGCCCGGGTGGTGGCGGCTTGGCCGGAGGAGGTGGCGCGGCTGGCCAGCAACCCGCCTGGGCCGGTGATGGCCAGGCTCAGCCAGGGCACGGCGCCCAGCCTGTCCAATGGCGGGGAGAATGCGCGGATTATTCCCATGCAGGCCAGCGGTGGTGCGGGTCAGGGCAGGGGGCTCGATGCCTATCGCGCTGCCCCGGTGCCGCTCAGTGGCCGGGTGCTGGCCCTGCTACCGCAGCGCCTGGCTACACGGTGAGGAGTTTTTGCACCGCCTCATCGTCCAATTCATGGGCGGGGCCTTCCAGCGCCACCTCGCCACGCACCATCACCGCGATGCGATCGGCCAATGAGCGGGCGAAGTCGAAATACTGCTCGACCAGCACCAGCGCCATGCCGCGATCCTTGGCCAGATGCCGGATGACCCGGGCGATATCCTTGATGACATTGGGCTGAATGCCCTCGGTCGGTTCATCAAGAATGAGCAGGCGCGGCCTCGCCGTCAGCGCGCGGGCGATGGCCAATTGCTGCTGTTGCCCGCCCGAGAGATCGCCGCCGCGCCGGCGAAGAAAATCCTTCAGGATGGGGAAGAGGTCGAAAATATCATCGGGCACGGAAGCACCACGCGGTGCCGCGGCCAGCGCGGTTTCAATGTTTTCGCGCACGGTGAGGAAGGGAAATATCTCGCGGCCCTGCGGTACATAGCCAATGCCGGCGCGGGCGCGCTCGGCCGGGGCCAGGGTGGTGATGTCGCGCCCTTCCCAGGTGATACGGCCGGATCGCACCCGCTCCAGCCCGACGATGGAGCGCATCAGCGAAGACTTGCCCACCCCGTTGCGCCCCAGCACGCAGGTGATGCTGCCCGGCAGAGCACCCAGGGTCACGCCGCGCAGGCAGTGGCTGGCGCCATAGAAAAGGTTGATATTATCAACGGAGAGCGTCATCGGCCGAGATACACCTCGATCACGCGGGGGTCGTTCTGCACATGGTCGATCGAACCTTCGGAGAGGGTTGATCCCTCATGCAGCACGGTGACGCGCCGGCCCAGCGCGCGGACGAATTCGAGATCATGCTCGACCACCACAACCGAGCGGCTGCCGGCGATGCGCTTGAGCAGGGCTGCGGTGTGTTCGGTTTCCTGATCGGTCATGCCGGCCACGGGTTCATCGACCAGGAGAAGTTCAGGTTCCTGCATCAGCAGCATGCCAATTTCCAGCCATTGCCGCTGGCCATGGCTGAGCAGGCCGGCCAGGTCCTGGGCGCGGTCGGGCAGGCCGATTTCATCGAGGGTGGTTTGGATTTTCTGCCGGGCGGTGCCGGCCAGGCGCCAGCGCCAGCAGGCCAGCGGCCCGCGCGGCGATTTGAGCGCGAGTTCGAGATTCTCGATGACGGTGAGCGCGTCGAACACCGTAGGTTTCTGGAATTTACGGCCGATGCCGAGCATGGCGATGCGCGGCTCATCCATCCGGGTCAGGTCATGCTCGCCGAATTTGACCGTGCCGGTGGTGGGTTTGGTCTTGCCGGTGATGACATCCATCATCGTGGTCTTGCCCGCGCCATTCGGGCCGATAATGGCGCGCAATTCGCCCGGCTCGATGATGAGCGAGAGGTTGTTCAGCGCGCGGAAGCCATCGAACATGACGGTCACACCGTCGAGATAGAGGGAGTTCATTTCCGGCGCCCCTCCAGCAGGCCAATGAGGCCGCGCGGCAGCAGGAGCGTCACCGCCACGAAGATGGCGCCGAGCACGAAGAGCCAGAGGTCCGGCGCCACCGAGGTCAGCCAGGTTTTCAGCGCATTGACCGAGAAGGCGCCGAGGATGGCACCCAGCAGCGTGCCGCGGCCGCCAAAAGCCACCCAGACCACCGCCTCGATCGAATTGCCAGGGCTGAATTCGCCCGGATTGATGATGCCCACCTGCGGCACGTAGAGCGCGCCAGCGAGGCCGGCCAGCATGGCCGAGAGCACGAAGATGAAGAGCTTGTGCTGCAACGTGTCATAGCCCAGGAAGCGCGCCCGGCTTTCCGCATCGCGCACCGCCACCAGCACCCGGCCCAGCTTGGAGCCGACGATATTGGCACAGAGCGCCAGCGCGGCGACCATGGCGAGCAGCGATGCATAGAACAGGCCCATCCGCGCGGTGGATGTATTGAGCGAAAAGCCCAACAATTCCTTGAAATCGGTAAAGCCGTTATTGCCGCCAAAACCCATATCATTGCGGAAGAAGGCCAGCATCAGCGCATAGGTCAGCGCCTGGGTCAGAATGGAAAGGTACACGCCGGTGATGCGGCTGCGGAAGGCCAGATAGCCCACCACAAAGGCCAGCAACCCAGGCACAACCAGCGCCATCGCCATGGCGAAGGGGAAGGATTGGAAGCCCCACCAGAACCAGGGCAGCTCAGTATAGCCGAGAAAGACCATGAAATCCGGCAGGATGGGATGGCCATAAACCCCGCGCGGCCCGATGAGGCGCATCAAATGCATGCCAATGGCATAGCCACCAAGCGCAAAAAACGCGCCATGGCCCAGCGAGAGAATGCCGGCATAGCCCCAGGCCAGATCGATGCTGAGCGCCAGGATGGCGTAGCATAGCCATTTGCCGACGATGGTGATGATGAAGTCAGAGACATGCAGCGGGTTGTCGGTGGGCAGCATGTTCAGCAATGGCAGGGCGGCCAGGGTGCAGATGCAGGCCAGGAGGGTTGCGCGTTTCATGGGTGGATAACCAGGGGAATGAATTCCCCCGGACCCCCTTCTTTTATTTTTGTTTTATTGGCGCTGCGTTGAATGCAGCTCACAGACAAAATTAAAAGAATGGGGGTTTGGGGGAAATTCATTTTCCCCATGCTTACCGGATTCATTCCGCCGCCCGCCCCTTCAACGCAAACAGCCCTTTGGGCCGGCGCTGAATAAAGATCATAATCCCCACCAGCACCGCCACCTTGGCCAGTACCGCCCCGGCATAGGGCTCCAGCAGCTTATTGGTCAGCCCCAGCGTCATGGCCCCCACCAGCGTGCCCAAAAGCGAGCCCACCCCGCCAAAGACCACGACCATGAAGCTGTCGATGATGTAGCCAGTGCCCAGATTGGGCGAGACATTGTCGATTTGGCTGAGCGCCACGCCGGCAATGCCGGCAATGCCTGAGCCGACCGCGAAGGTGGCGGCATCAACCCTGCCCGTGCGGATACCCATGGTGGCGGCGATGCGCCGGTTCTGCACCACGGCGCGCATTTGCAGGCCAAAGCGGGTGAAGCGGATGGCCGCCATCACAGCGACCAGCACGGCCAAGGCAAAAAAAATGATCCAAAGCCGGTTCTGGGTGACCGCAATGCCCCCGGGCAGCAGGAGCGAACCCTGCATCCAGGCCGGGCTCAGCACCTCACGGTTTTGCGCGCCGAAGACCAGGCGCACGGTCTGTTGGATCATCATGCCGATGCCAAAGGTCAGCAGCAGCGTTTCCAGCGGCCGGCCATAGAGGTGGCGGATCAACCCGCGTTCCAGTGCCACGCCAATGGCGGCAGTCACCAGAAAGGCGGCGGGCACGGAAAGCGGCAGCGACCATGCGGCCATGCTGGTGCTGCGCAGCGCCTCCTGCACCACGAAGGTGGTATAGGCGCCCAGCATTACCATCTCACCATGCGCCATGTTGATCACGCCCATCACGCCGAAGGTGATGGCAAGACCGAGGGCGGCGAGCAGCAGCACGGAGCCGAGCGAGAGGCCCTGGAACAGGGTTTCGGCCGCGCGGCGGAAGGCCAGCTTGCGGTCGATGGCGGCGATGGCCTGGTCGATTTCGGCCGCAAATTCGGCGCGGCTGGCGCGCACTTCCAGCAGCATGTTGCGGGCATCTGCGGTGCCGGCCTGGGCCAGGGCGGCCACGCCGGCACGCTGGGCGACAGGGTCGGCGGAAATCAGCCGTGACGCGCCGAGCGCCAATTCCAGGCGGGCGCGGATATCCGGCAGCGTCTCACGCGCCAGGGCGGCCTCCAGCAGGGGCACATTCTCGGCCGATCGGGTGCGGAAGACGGCTTCGGCGGCGGCCGCACGCTCGGCGGCATCGGGCGAGACGATGGCCAGCCGGCCCATGGCGCCGCGCAGAGCGACGCGCACACGGTTGTTGATGCGCAGCAATTCGGTGGGGCCGGGCAAGGCTTCGCCGGTCAGCGCGTCACGCCCATCGATCACCAAGCGGCCATCGGGCGCGCGGGCAAGGCGGTTATCGTTGAGGGCGCGCAGCAGCGGCAGGGCGCGCGGGTCGCCAAGTGTGCCTAAGGCTTCGGTGGCTTCGGCGGTGGCGCCAAAGCTTTCGCCCAGGCGTGGAAGCAGGGTCTCAAAACTGGTCTGCGCCATGGCGGAAGCCGCCATGGCGCAGAGGAGACACAATACGCGAAGAGGGCTCAACGGCGGCGGTTCGCATTCTCGGGGATGAAGGGGCTCCAGTTCTCGGCCACGATCGGACCCGGCGTGCGCCAGACGATGTTGAACTGACCATCGGCCTGCACTTCGCCGATCATGACCGGCTTGGACAGGTGGTGGTTGCGGTGCATTTCCAGCTCATAGCCGCATGGAGCTGCGACCTTCTGGCCATACATTGCTTCGCGCACCGGATCGACCGCGGTGGAGCGGGCGGCGGTCACCGCCTGGGCCCACATCTTGAAGCCGACCAGCGTGGCTTCCATCGGGTCATTGGTCACGCGGCGATTATTGCCGATGAAGCGGTGCCAGCCGTTGACGAACTCAGTGTTCGCCGGCGAGCGGACCGACATGAAGTAGTTCCAGGCGGCAAGGTGGCCAACCAGCGGACGGGTATCAATGCCGGCCAGTTCTTCTTCACCGACCGAGAAGGCGACGGAGGGGATATCCTCAGCCTTGATGCCCTGATTGCCCAGTTCGCGGTAGAACGGCACGTTCGCGTCGCCATTGATGGTGGAGACGATGGCCGTCTTCACGCCCTGAGCCGCGAAGCTCTTCACCCGGGCGACAATGCCCTGCCAGTCGCTGTGGCCGAAGGGGGTGTATTCTTCCATGATATTGGCATCGTTGATGCCCTTGCTGTTCAGGAAGCCGCGCAGGATGCGGTTGGTGGTGCGGGGATAGACATAGTCGGTGCCGAGAAGGGCGATGCGGCGCGCGGCCCCGCCATCGGCCGACATCAGATATTCCACAGCCGGGATGGCCTGCTGGTTCGGCGCGGCGCCGGTGTAGAACACGTTGCGCGACTGCTCCTCGCCCTCATACTGCACCGGGTAGAAGAGCAGGCCGTTCAGTTCTTCGAACACCGGGAGCACCGATTTGCGGCTGACCGAGGTCCAGCAGCCAAAGGTGACATCCACCTTCGCCACGGCCAGCAGTTCACGCGCCTTTTCGGCGAAGAGCGGCCAATTGGAGGCGGGGTCCACCACCACCGCTTCCAGGCGACGGCCCAGGATACCGCCGGCGGCGTTCTGCTGCTCGACCATCATCAGCACGGTGTCGCGCAGCGCGGTCTCGGAGATCGCCATGGTGCCGGTCAGGCTGTGCAGGACGCCCACCTTAATCGGCGCGGCCTGGGCGGAAGCGGAGTGGATGGCGGGCAGGGCCAGGGCGGTACCAGCCGCGAGCGCGGTGCGGCGACCGAAATTCGGGGTCTTCATTCTCTACGTTCCTTCGTCTTGCCGACGTGCCATCCGCGGCGCGCCTTCGCAAGCGCCATCCTAATTTCAAGGCAGCTGGAATGCTGGGGGGCACGAAAGGATTCTTGGCGATGTGAGGCAGGGATGATCGAAATTAAGGCAAATCTCTTTGTGCGCTGCGCCTGATTGCACCACCAGCGACACCACGCTCCTCTGTCAGCGCGGCGCGGAATTCACCAGGAGGATGCCCGCGCTGACCAGCGCCAGCGCAAATAGAAAGAGAGGGCCCAGCTGATCGCCGAGAAAAGCCCAACTCGCCAGCGCACCGAAGAGCGGCGTGAGGAAGCTGAAGGCGGAAAGCCGCGATGCAGCATAGCGCTTGACCAGCCAGAACCAGGCAACATAGCTGGCGAAGGCGACCACCACCGTCTGATAGGCCATGCTGGCCCAGATCAACGGCGTGGGGGCGAAAATGCCCGGCTCGCCCAGCCATAATGAGAGTGCCAGCAGCACCGGCACGCTGACTGCCAATTGATACAGCATCGCGTATTCCGCCGGCGCATGGCGCAAACGCGTGGCCTTGATCACCACCGTGGTGCTGGCCCAGCCCAGCGCGCCGATTAGGCAGAGCAGGTCACCCACCATTGAACCATCGGCCTGCAGCCCATCCAGTAGCCCCATCGCCAGCCCTGCGAATGCCACCAAGAGCCCAGAGGCGGCCCGCGGCGTCATCCTGTCGCCCGGCACGAAGAGATGCGCGCCGATGGCGACGAAAAACGGTGCTGCATATAAAAACAGCACCGCGCGCGATGCCGAGGTCATACCTGCACCGATGAAAATCGCGCCGAACTCCAGACCGAAGATCACGCCCACTGCCAGGCCCGGCAGCAGCGATGCCCCCAGCAGGGGCGCCAATGGCACGCCGCGCAGCCGGCACCACAGCCAACACAGCAGGGCCGCGCCGGCCGAGCGCATGGCGCCTTGCAATGCCGGCGAAATGCCTGCCGTGCCGAATTTCATCGCCACCATGTTCAGCCCCCAGGCGATGCAGAGTGCCAGCATGATGGCAGCAGCGGAGGCGGGCAGGGCTTGGGAATGCGTCACGCCCATAGACTGGCACGCTTGCGCGGGGCCACAAGCCGCCCCTACCGTATGCATCCTCCGTCTCAAGGAATTGCCCCATGCGCATCGCCCGCCGGACCGCTTTGGTCACCCCCGCCATTCTTGCCGCTGGCCACGCCTCGGCGCAGCGTGCGCAGGACACGCTGCGCATCGTCTTTCGCGACGGCGTGCCGAATATTGACCCGTATTACAACAGCCTGCGCACCGGGCTGGTGCTGGCCCACCAGGCCTGGGATGGGCTGATCCATCGCGACCCCACCGATTTTACGATGAAGCCGCTGCTGGCCACCGCCTGGAATTGGGTGAACGCCACCACGATCGATTTTACCCTGCGCGCCGGCGTGACCTTCCACAATGGCGATGCGTTTTCGGCCGATGACGTGGTCTATACGCTCAACCTGGTCAGCAGCCCCGAGGCGCGGACCGCCACGCCCTCCAACCATGCCTGGATCGAGCGGGCGGAGAAGACGGGTGATCTTTCGGTGCGGGTGCACCTCAAGCGCCCCACCCCGGCGGCGCTGGAATATTTCGCCTTCGTCACACCGATCTACCCCAAGGCCTATCGTGAGCGGGTGGGCGCCGATGTCTATGCCCGCCAGCCGGTGGGGGCGGGGCCCTATCGCGTCACCGCGCAGAATCCGGGCGCCATGGTCGAGTTTGAGCGCTTTGAGAATTATTATGCTGGCAGCCCCAAGGGGCGCCCCGCGATCCGCAAACTCGTCGTGCGCTTCGTGCCCGATGCGGCGACCGAGTTGACCGAACTGCTTAGCGGCCGCGCCGACTGGATCTGGGCCATCAACCCCGACCAGATGGCCAATCTGGCCCGTGTGCCGACCTTGGAGACGGCGCGGCAGGAGAGCATGCGAATCGGCTACCTCTCCATCGATGCCGCTGGCCGCTCCGGGGCAGGCAACCCGCTCACCAATGTGCTGGTGCGCCGCGCCATCTGGCATGCGATTGACCGGCAGACCATCGCCACCGCGCTGGTGCAGGGTGGCAGCCGGGTGCCGACGGCACCCTGCTACCC
>Ga0136641_1000889_pt1 | contig 12665 bp, 11 predicted proteins | sample EliLak1302023Y_FD_115312 | JGI IMG/M metagenome (GOLD analysis project Ga0136641, IMG submission 115312) | Freshwater microbial communities from Elizabeth Lake, Yosemite National Park, California, USA - 13020-23Y | ecosystem: Environmental > Aquatic > Freshwater > Lake ...
AATATTTTTGTACTTCGTTTATTACCAAATTCTTAATAGTGGTAGATGATAAAGTTCCCTTAGCAGTATTATATTTTATCTTAATAGATAGATTAACATAAAAATAATCAGGTTCAATAAATTCAGTAGAAATTCCGAGCATCTGTTTATTTTGCAGAACTAATTTTGAAATATTATTTTTTACTTGATCTGTGACTTCATATCCAACATAAGGTTTTAATCCAATTATAACTTTTCCATATTTTGGAGGATCATTTTTTTCGCCGCCCCAAACAGAAATAGATTCTACTAAAGGAAAATTTCTTTCAATTAATGCTTTATAATCTGCAGCAGTGACTGCTCTATTTTGAGATGATGAAAGTTTAGGTGCTCTAAATTTAATACTATCAATATCTTCTTTTTCTAATCCGCCTTGTGAGTTCACATCTGCAGTTATTGTGCCTGTTATACTACCTCCACCTACTAATGCTTCGCAACTAAAATTTTGTCTTATTGATCCAGAAACATTTCCTATAGATCCACTAGTTATAATATAATTTATTATTACTAAATTATTTCTAGTTAATTTTTTACCAAGAATGCCGTCGCCAAAGTATATTTGAAATTTTCCTCCAGGAGTTTCTTCTAAATAGTAAACAGTAGATTCTCCGTTAATATTTAAAGTATCTTCTGCAACAGCATATAGTATTTGTGTTGTGTCGGTTAGTGAATTTTGAACTATAACTTCAAGTGTGGTAGTATCTATATTATCATTTGGTATAATATATTTTTCAGCAGGTCCGGGAACATCTACACTATATGTGTATTGTAAAGGTATGCCTTCAACTACTTCTACGCTATTAAATAAGTATCTACCAACATTGGGTTGTATTGTTACATTCTTTAGATTTACAAAAGTAAGAACAGTATCATTAACCTGTGTAGAAAAAGGTGTATATTTTTCTAAAGTTAAAAATGTCGTATTATTAGTAGGAGAAATTACCTCAAAAGATAATTTTGCAACTGCTCCTCGAGCAGATACTGGAGTATATCCTAAATTCTTAGCTAATGATACTGCAGAATCTCTTTTTACCGCAGAATCCAAAAACATTTCATTAATAACCATACTTGCCAAGTATGCATTATAATGAGTATTATATGACAATAAATCTAAAAGTACGGATAATCCAGACCCCTCAAAATCAAAGTCTGTAAAATAAGGTGCACCATCGGCTGCGGTATAATTTTTTAGGAATTCTTTTAGATTGTATTTAATTGTATCGAAATCTAATTCCGCAATTCTTAAATTTGCCATTATCTTACTCTACTAAGTTGTGTTAATACCGTGATTGGATCTGATACATTATTAAGAAAAAATACAATTTCTATTCCAATTTCATTGTTGTCAATATTGTCAATAATATTAATCTTTGAAATTGTAGCTCTTGGTTCATATTTTTCAATCACATTTTGTATTGTTCTTTTCAATGCAGAAATTGTACTTGGAGTTGCATTTTCAAATAATAAGTTGTTAACTTGACAACCAATGTCAGAATGAAATGGTCTTTCGTAATTTTTAGTAAGAATTAAGTTTCTTATAGATGTTTTTACCGCATCTATATTCTTACGAACAAGAATATCTTTTGTATATGGGTGTGGATTAAAAATTAAATTTATATCCGTATATCTTCTAGTAACTTTATTAATTGTTGACATTTAAATATTTATTAAAAAATTGTTTTCCTAGATGCATTGAAATATAAATATTGTCTTTTATTTATAACAGATTTACTAACGCATTTTGAACGCCAGGGGTTACAGTACTATGATTTACCATGGTGCCAATTTGCATTGCAGATTTGCTACCATCCGGTGCTGCAGAAACGTGTATCCAAGAAATAGTACCAGTGGCCCTGGTAGCATATTCTAGTAAAATCTGTTTATATGGAGTATTATCTTTAATCCATTTTGCAATGTCATAATATTCGGAAAAACTATGAGATGTAAATTGTAAATCTACTGCAACTCCTTTATTATGATCTGACCCAGATCCTGCTCTAAATCCGCTAGTAATTACAACATCTGAATATTGCGCGTAAACTTTATCTAATACGTTTACTGCAAGATATTTTAAATTGCCTACGATTTCTTGTTTTGTCATACCATTTTGACCTTGAACATCGAACGATGTTGCGAGACAATTTGTACTCACATCTCCTAAAGTGTAATTTTCGGATAATCTTAATGAAGTAGGAAAATTTGAATAATTTTTAAACTCTGAAGTATCAACTTGATATCCAACCACAGATCCTGTAGTATTATCAAAACCGATAGTCTTTGATAACGGTATGGTATCAAGAATATCCTTAGATTTAATCCTATTTTCCGAAAGTTTAATAGCATCTTCCTCTAAAGAATCTCCTAGAAAAATACTACCAGATGAATCTGGTCTTGTTAATTCATTAGTTGCTGCCTCTGTAGATACAGATACGGTATCGGGAGTAGAATATATCGGCAATTTTGACATTTGTACAGAAATTGCGCCGCCATGTGTTGTTATCATAGCTGCATCTATTTGCGCTTTTAAACCACCCTTTAAACTTGCAGTTGATCCTGACCCGGATTGCAATGCTAAATCTCCCGCTGCTTTTGCAGCAAACATTCCAGATTTTGCGTTAATATAAATATCGGAGCCTTGAATATCTACCCTGCCTTCTGCCGCCAATCTTATACTAGATTTGCTAGAAATATCTATAGCATTTGCAACCACTTGGACAGTCTTTGCGGATTGTACTAATGTAGATCCATGTCCAGTAACACTAAGTGCGCCATTTACCTCAATATCCACATCGTTTTCCAGTAAAATTTTTGTTGCTCCGCCTATCGTTAAATTATATGCACCTTTAACATAAACATACCCGTTTCTATCACATACTTCGTAATTGTCACCTACAACTTTTCTAACCATTGTGCCATTCACATCTATTTCAATATAGGTTCCCTTTTTATGATATATGTGTACTCTTTCAGCATTTGGAGTATTGTCTAGTTCTATCACGTGACCGGCTTCGGTCTCAGTTACTTGATTACTAGGATATCTTGCGCCAAATGCTGCCGGTGGTTCGCTCCAAGTTCCAGTTGATGATTTTTTTATAGATGTTTTTCTATTTTTAGATTTCACTGAAAAATATGCATGAGATTTATCGCCAGTAGCTAATTTATTTGTATCCTGTTTGCCTTGATATTCTTTTTTTGGATATACTCCGTTTGGATCTTTAAATCCTCTTTGTGCTGCCAATCTTGGATCATTTAAAGGGCCAGTTGGATGTGCATCCGGATTGCTTGGATTTGTATTAGATATATTTGATATTTCTGGATATCCAGTTAAAGTTCCCATCATTATAGGTTGTTGTTTTTCCTCACCATCTAAAAACCAACCAACTACCCAAGTTCCTTCTACAGGGCCCAACGGGGCTACTCCTACTCCGGATGTACTAGCTGAAGTTATAGGAGTCATTGGTAATGCCCATGGCAAATTTTCCTTAGGCAGTATTTTTATATCTGAAGTATGGTATCCAACAACCCTAACTTTGCAACGACCTAATTTTTCAGGATCTTGCCTATCTTCAACTACTCCGACCCACCAAATAAAAGTTGGATTTCCGTATATATTTCTCATATTATTTTAATTCAATTTATTTTAATTGGTTCCGAGTCTCTAATAACTTCAAGAGATGACAGATGTTTAAATGCATTTATTTTATGACGTATTGCGGTTATTAGATATGTGCCTGCATATCTTTTATCTAAATTTTCCCTAGATAAATCTTTTGCGGTTACAGGTGAAATATCTGGAAATTTTATATAGATTGTTCGACCCACTTCAATATCGGTTCTACCATGTATTAAAATATTTAATTTAAGAGAATTTAAATCTAATATATTTGATTTTCTGTTACCATATATTTCTCCCATTCTCTCATTATAATTATTTGTAAATTTTGAATATAATCCTGGTTGTTTTGGATAAACTCTTTTATGGGTATTTGAATTATAAATTAAATTTGTATTATTAAATAGTGGAGATATATTATTTTTTTCCGTAACAGCATGAGTATAATTTAAAAATTTATCCGAATGACTATAATCTTTAGCAGTTATTTTTTTATTAATTAAATCCAATTCAATTAGTTGGCTGGCAAAATATCCATTTTCCAAACTTGATAAATGATCAATACCATTTAAAATATTTATTTCTTGTATTAAAGTCATTTTTTCAGTTACATTATCAGTTCCTTTATATACTGCAGTTGCGGCATAATTATAATTGCCAATTGATTGATTTAAACTAAATAATTCTTCAACACTTCCAAAATAAAATGCTCTTGATGTTTCCCAGAATAAAAAACTACAAGCTTTTCCTGTACTTGGTATTGCTTTTTGAGCCAACCAATTAATAGAATCAAAGGGGCTCCAACCAGGACTAACAAATTTTACTTTATTTGAAGTTCCTCCTCCAAGTATCCTTAATTGAGATTTTTCTGGAGATACAATTAATTTATTCGAATTGTTATTATCTAATACTAAATTTCTTTCAGTTGAAATATTATCAGTAAATATTTTACTAACTATTTCTGATACGTCTCCAGAATAAGAATTAAATAGAGGCAATAGTGAATCTATAATTGTTTCTATTGATGTAAATTTTAATGTATAAATTTGAGTATTTTGATCTCGTATTACTGTTCTATTTTCTACAGATGTTATCCTAAAAGTTTTTTTAATTCCATCTGTTAAACTTGGAGTAATAATATCTACTATAAGATATTCTTCTCCTATAATAGGTCCAAGTGATATTATATTTCTACTGTCTGAAATAACAATATCGCCAGATAAAGTATTATTAAATATATTTTCATATATGTTTAATTCTACTAAGTAATCTTCTAAGGATACATAAAAATTTGTTGATTTTAATATCAAACTATTAATTCGTATATCACCCGCCTCAAATAATAAATTTTGTGAAACAGCAGTCATGAGATAATTAATGAGTTAAAACTTGTTTCTATAGTTGAAACAAGTTGCGGTCTAATAATATTAATTCTTCTTCGTTTCTCGTTTTCGGCATCCTCATACATAAGATTTGATACAGGAAATAATTTACCTGTTTGAAAACTTTGTAAAACTAAATTAACTTGTATATTTTGATTTGATTGTTCTAATTCAATAGTTCCGGGATTTAAAAATGTGGAATCTTCGCGCATTGATCGATATCCATTTATAATATATTCCTGTTTGTTCACATAATGATGTAATTTATTAATATTTGCTGCGCCGTATTTGCCTTTGCAATATTCTACAAGATTATAATAACTTAAATGCCAATCAAATCTTGGATCAATTATATTATTAGCCATTAGAATTATCCAATGTAATTGAGAATTTCCGTATTTAATTTCAGCAACTATTTCAGGAGTTTCGCCATCTTTTATATCATATTCTTCAAAATATGGACCTGTTTGTTTTAATTTATCTGCGAGAGCAATACGTCTAAGTATATCTGGTATTAGTTGAAAACTTTTGCCGTCATCTAACGTATATTGCAATAAAGGAAATTTTTCAAAAAACATTTAATATCCTTGTTCCAATATAGAGTTTTTAGTAATTAATTCTAATTCTCTAAAACTTAGGGTTAGATTTATTTCTGTTGGGGCACCATTATTAAAACTTGAAAATTGTTCTCCGCCATATTCTACAGACATGTCTGTTAATGCACATTGTGCAATTTTATTAAAATATGTATTTTGTTCTTTTCCATAACAATATATTATTTCAAACTCAGAAGGATACACATAAAAATAACCATTTTGTGCAAGTTCGGGATGCATATGTTGTTTAAATGTAGTAATTATATCTAAAACAATCTTTGATTCACTAAGAGTTCTTGGCATAAATTTATATCTAAAATTAAATTTTCTGTAATCTATACCTTCGAAAAATACTTCTCTAAAAGGATTTGTTTTTGCCTTTGACCCCAATTGAACAATATCTGCAGGAGATGCTTGTCCAAAACCAGGCAACAATGATGGTATTTTTGCTGCTTGTATTAGTGCAGATTGAGTCACTGAACCAAGATTCGGCCCAGATACAGAATCATCTGTTAAAAATCCACCAAGAATACCCATATCTTTATCTTGATAATTTACACCATATGAAACAACTGGTTTTTCTTGCATAGCTAAAGATATAACATCAGCCAATCTCAATTTTGTTTTTGGTTTTAAATCACTGCCAATATCAATAGCTAATTCTGTTAAAGCAATTCCTGCGCCGGTTGCCATACCAACTTTTAAAGCACTCCCGACTGCGGCTTTTACAGCAGCACCCCCACCTTTGCCAATATTATTTGCAGCGCCCGCGGTTGCGGCGATACCGGCTACCACAACCCCAACTGTGGCCGCTCTTCCAATAGCCCCTACAGTATCATACTTAGTACTATCTTTTCTTGTACTAACTGGAGTAACACTAGTATTTATTTTATTTTGAAATCGAGAACCCTCTCGAACATTTATAAAAAATTGAACAAAGTGTAGAAAATCTGGATTTTCTCCTAGACCACTCGGATAACTGAACGCATTCACGTTATACCCGTTTTGTTTTATTTCTGCCATGTGTTTTTGTCCGGTATTTTAACTATAAATATATAAATTATTAATTATTTATATAAGTTATGTACACCAAAACCTACAAGGGCAAATATAGGGTAAATAATGTTGAAAAATACAAGGGCGATATTACTAGTATAGTATACCGATCATTATGGGAATTGCGGTTCATGAAATGGTGCGATTCAAGTAAATCCGTAATTGAATGGGGGTCGGAAACAGTAATTATTCCATATGTATCGCCGATAGATAAGCGAATTCATAGATATTTCGTAGATTTTTATATAAAAGTTAAAACAACATCAAATTTAATTGAAAAATATTTGGTAGAAATAAAACCCGAAAGATTCACAAAACCTCCAGAAATACCAGAAAGAAAAACTAAAAGATTTATAGATGAGGTATTTCAATATGGGGTTAACGACGCAAAATGGAAAGCAGCATTTGAGTTCTGCAAAGATAGGAATATGAAATTCATAATTCTAACCGAAAAAGATTTAGGAATAAAAAAATAAATGGCAACTATTAATCCGTTTGAAGATATAAGATTGACTGCCGCTGGTCAAGAGCAATCATATCAATGGTATCGAAAACAAGTTACAAGTTTAATGAGAAATGCCTCAATAAATCAAACTACAAATAAAGTTATTCGAGAAACTCCTTTGGTATCAAATATATTGCCAGGGGGAATGTATTTGTTTTATTATAATCCAAAACATAAAGATATATTACCATACTATGATAAATTACCGCTAGTATTGCCTTTTAGAAAAGTGCCCGACGGATTTTATGGTATAAATCTGCACTATTTACCATATATGTTACGATTTAGAATACTTAAAATATTATCAGATTATACTATAAATAATTCTACTGATACGCGTATTCGGTTATCTTGGAAATTATTAAATTCTATATCAAGATTAGAACCAGCAAAAATGGCAGTTAAACATTATCTTAATAATCATGTACAATCAAGATTTCATAAAATAGAATATGATGATTGGATTACGGCATCTCAATTGCCAATTGAACAATTTGTGGGTTCAAATAAAACAAATATTTGGAGAGATACGGTAAATAAAATGTCTACAAAAACTAAAGGTCCATAATGGCAGAAACAAAATCGGGGTTTAGTCTTGCAGAATTTACGCAAGCAGTCAAAACAAGAAATCTTGCAAGACCTAATAGATTTGAAGTAATATTCACTGCGCCTACATCCGTGTCCGCTAACGATGCAAGATTAATTTCATTATTTTGTGAAATATCAAATCTTCCCGGAATTACAGTAACTACAAAAAGTCAAAGAATATATGGTCCTTCATATCAAAAACCCGTATCTTTAGAGTATGGAGGAGAAGCAATTGCAATGACATTTTATATGGATGCAAAATTTAAAGTAAAATCTGTTTTTGATACATGGATATTTTCTATAGTTAATCCTAATAATTATAATGTGTCCTATGATGAAGGTGCGGGTGTCAAATATACTACAGATATTACTATAAATCAATTGGATGAAAAAAATGTAGTAGTGTATTCTATTAAATTAATTGATGCATTTCCAAAAGTTATGAATATGATGGATTTAAATATGGCATCAACAAATCAAATACATAAATTGAATGTTACTTTTGGTTATAGAAAATGGACTACAGAATACGCAAAATCTTTACGTCTAAAACCCGAAGAGGTCCTGCACCCAATAAAGGACACAGCAGAGCTGAGGCTCGGATATGATGATCCGCCCCTTCCACAATTTGATGTACCAACCCCCTAAATAAATTTAAAGGAATAATACTATGGCATTGCCTATATTAGAAACACCGACGTATGAATTGAATTTACCGTCAACAAATAAAAAAGTAAAATATCGACCATTTCTTGTAAAGGAATATAAGATATTACTAACAAATATCGAGGCAAGTGCAAATGAAATTTCTAGAGTAATCTCAGAATTAGTTGATAACTGCACATTTAATAAATTGGATGTAGAAAAACTACCAAATTTTGATTTAGAATATTTGTTCTTAAATATTCGAGCAAAATCTATTAGCGAAACGGCAGACGTTGTTGTTACTTGCAATTGTGGAAATAAAATAGATCATACTATAGACATTACAAATCTTCAAGTAGTTAAAAAATTAAACATAGAACCCAAAATAATGTTGACAGATGACGTTGGAGTAATTCTAAGATATCCTAGATTTGATGAAATGTTGGAAATTTATGACAATTTAGATAGCGTAAAAATTTTAGAGTTAGTATCAAACTGTATAGATGCTGTATTTACAAAAGAAGATTACTACGAAAGTAATTCTTATTCCAAAGAAGATTTGAATACATTTGTGAATTCTTTTACAAAAAAACAATTTGATTTATTGGAAGAATTCTTTAGAAATATTCCAAAAATAGTCCATCATATTGAAGTGGATTGCAAAGAATGCAATACAAAAAATGTTGTTGATTTGGAAGGCCTGCAAAATTTTTTCGTATAACTCTTTCTCATGAAAGTCTTGTAAACTATTTTCAGTTGAATTTTTCGTTAATGCAACACCATAAATATTCATTAACGGAATTGGAAAATATGTTGCCATGGGAAAGAGAAATTTACGTTACATTATTAATAAACTATATAAGTGAGGAAAATGAGAAAATAAAATCTAAAAGAGCAAGGGGATAGTATGGCCAACGAACTAGAAAAAATTAGTGCCAGCGAAAAGAAAAAAGAAGACTGGATGAACAGCAAATGGCGTCCAATGATGGGTTGGATGTATATGGGTGTCTGTACATGCGATTTCATGCTGTTTCCTATATTATGGAGTATTCTGCAAAGCATAAGTCACGGATCAGTAAATACACAATGGCAACCACTCACGCTACAAGGCGCAGGATTATTTCATCTTGCAATGGGTGCTGTACTAGGCATTGCCGCTTATGGCCGTACTCAAGAAAAATTAAACGGAGCAAATAACGGTGGTTTAGGATCTGGCACAATATATGTACCTCCTTCCATATTACCCGCATCAGGGGGAATCAACAATGGCGGATTTAATGTACAATCAAATAGCTCAACCCCATTTAGTACATCAGTTGCAAACACAGGAAACAGTTTTGATACGTTACCAACAAGCATTACTGGAAGTACAAGCATTGGAACATCTTCGTTTGGATCCTCTTCGGGATTTGGAGATAATACTCAAACATCAGTAAGTCCGACTGTAATTAAGCCATTAGTTAAAAGACCAGGAATCTAATGGAAAAACCAACAAGCAATTCTCCACCATCGTCTTTAATTGAAATAGTAGAACTATTTAGTAAAAACGGAGAATTTCATAAGGATGTATCTAAATTAAGTGATTCTATAGAATCATTAGTTAATGCATTAGGTAAAAAATCTACCAATAAACCCGAGCAAGATAGCACTCCAAGAACTCTTGCCGGAGATTGGAAAGATTTTAAACAAGAACTTAAGAAAAGTCTTTTTGATGATCCCAAACAATATTTGGGAATGAAAAAAAATGTAAAGAAAAAAGAAAACGAAGATCCTAGAAAAGAAGCATCTGAAAAAGGTAATCTAAAAGAAAATAATATTGTCACAAAAGAAGCAGCAAAAATTGTTGATAAAGATCAATCATCAACTATATTATCGGATATGGTTGATGTTCTAAAGCTAATAAAAGAAGATAAAACACAATTAAAAATATATGAAGATATCGTAGAACTTAAAAAAACAATTAAGGATTTAAATGATATTACCGCAAAAACTATTGAACCGAATGATGAAGAAGCTAAACAAGAAGATAGAGAAAAACTAGCTGAAGCTATTGCAAGAAGACTTTCGGATGTAATTGGAGAATCTGGTGGGTTCGGTCCTGACGGCGCAATTCCGGATAAAACAGGTAAAGGTACACCAACACCGGAAAAACCAGGTAAAGGTACACCTGGTAAAATAATTGCAGGCACGGCGGCCGCTGCTGCACGCGTAGCGGCTCCGGTTGCCGCTGTAGTTTTAGGAGCAAACGCTGTCGATGAAATTGTGGGTATGGCAGGAGTTAATAACAATTCAGAAGGAAAAAGACTTGGGGAATATCCCAAAGAATTAGATGATATTCAAGAACAACAAATAAAAATAATAAGTGGTTTCTATAGTAGGGCGGGCGCCTTTGCAAGAGCTCAAGAAAAAGTCCACGATGTTATTGGATTAAATGAAACTCAGCAATTAGAGAAAAGATTAAGAATTGAAAAAGAATTTGCTTTAATAAACGAAGGTATTAAAAATTTAGATACAAATAAGGATATATCTCCAGAAGATAAAAAGAAGTTATTAGAGTTAGAAAAAAAACGACAAGCTATAATTCCTAAAAAAGCTGAGATTACAACACCTCCTTCTCCTGAGCGGCAAAAAGAAATAGACACCATCAACGCAGAAGAAGAAGCAGCTAAAGAAGCAACTGGGAAATTAAAGAATATCTCCGCAGTTAAAACTACAGATAGTAAAGAAGTTACGGTTACGCCGGCCGTGCCAGTAGAGGCCAAACCCGCGAAGGTTGAGAGTAAAGATAGTGTCAACTCCGGCTCGGCACCTTTAACGATTCCACCAATCAATAAAATGAATTCTGTTCCTGTTGAAACAAAACCAGAAATTAAGACAAACTCTGATAAATTATCAAGACTTGACCAAGAAAATTTTGATTTATCATTATCCAATAACGAAGATTCACACTCATCTCCTCTTATAATGTCCTCAAATAAAACTATTAATAATAAAGAAACAAACTCAATAGGAGATAAAATTACTCCTTATCCGATGTATGCAACATTTGATAAATGGCAAGATAAACGCAGTTGGGGATACGACAACGTCTAAAAACAATGAACCAAAATAACGACAAAATATTTGCCGAATTAATAAAGTTATTTGGCAAAAAAGGTATAATAAGAAACGATTTATCAGAATTAAAAGATTCAATAGAATCAATTGCCAAAGTATTGTCAAAAAATTCAAAAATTGAAGAAGGGGCTCCAAGAACTCTTGCCGGTGACTGGAAAGATTTCACACAAGAATTAAAAGATTCGCTTATTAATAAACCAGTGGCATATGTCACTGGAAAAAAAGATAGTTATAAAGATGAAAAAAATGATAAAGTTTCTACAAAAACTAATACTGAATTAGATTTAACTCCAAGTAAAAAAATTAAAAAAGCAAAACGAGTATCATCTCAAGATAATTCTAAAATTGATATAAAAAGAAATAAAATATTATCTGATATGGTTGAGGTTCTTATCGATCTAAAAGATGATAAGACTCAATTAAAAATACATTCTGAGTTATTGGAAATCAATAAGTTGATGAGTTCTACTAGAAATAACTATGAAAGAACTATTAAACCAAATAATGAAGAAGCTAAACAAGAAGATAGAGAAAAACTAGCTGAAGCTATTGCAAGAAGACTAGATGGAATGGGAGCAAGTGGTAAGGAAAACGCGCCACCAACAAATATACCTGCGCCGTCAACTCCAATACCACCAAAACCTCCGGGGCCGCCAGCTTCGAAACCAGCACCGGCACCTGCTCCAGCACCTGCTCCCGCACCGGCACCTGCTCCCGCACCCGCACCGGCACCTGCTCCAGCACCTGCTCCCGCACCCAAACCCGTAGAACCAGCACCAAAACCTGCAGAACCAGTAAAACCATCGGCCGCAAGACAAAGAGATAGGGAAATAGAAGCAGAAGCAGCCAAGAAAACTGAAGCAGAAGCAGCCAAGAAAGCTGAAATAGAAGCAGCCAAGAAAGCTGAAGCAGAAGCAGCCAAGAAAGCTGAAATAGAAGCAGCCAAGAAAGCTGAAGCAGAAGCAGCCAAGAAAACTGAATCAGAAAAGAAAAAAGCTGCCGATAAAGCTAAAAAAGAAGCAGAAGATAAAGCTAAAAAAGAAGCAGAAGATAAAGCTAAAAAAGAAGCAGAAGATAAAGCTAAAAAAGAAGCAGAAGATAAAGCTAAAAAAGAAGCAGAAGAT
>Ga0136641_1000890_pt1 | contig 12649 bp, 8 predicted proteins | sample EliLak1302023Y_FD_115312 | JGI IMG/M metagenome (GOLD analysis project Ga0136641, IMG submission 115312) | Freshwater microbial communities from Elizabeth Lake, Yosemite National Park, California, USA - 13020-23Y | ecosystem: Environmental > Aquatic > Freshwater > Lake ...
ATTTCGCCACGATTCACATGGAAATTCACATTATCAAGCGCCTTAACGCCACCAAATTGCATGGTCAAATTCTTAAGTTCCAGAATGCGCTCAGTCATTTTGCACCTGCTTTGATTCCTTTACCGCTCCCAATTTCTCGCGCTTCTTTCGAGGCAGGAGTCCATCTGGACGGACGTTCATAATCACAACGAGAGTGATACCAAAAACTAATTGTCGAGCGTTGGAAATAAATCGGATGCGCTCTGGCAAATAAGCCAAAACTACACCGCCCACGATAACGCCCCAGATATTTCCCATTCCACCGAAAACAACGCAAGACAAGATCAAAACTGAAACGTTGAAGGTGAACATATTTGGCGCTACGTACTGGGTTTTCGATGCAAAGATAACGCCAGCAGCGCCACCAATAGCGGCTCCAATACTGAAAGACCAGACCTTGTACCGCAAGATCGGAACACCCATAAGGATTGCCACATCCTCATCCTGACGGATGGCTTCCCAAGCACGACCAGGCCGGCGCACGGTAAAACGACGGATCATCCAAATAACTAACAAAATCATAATTAGTACAACCCAGAAATAGGAATTGTTATGGACGATATCGAACTTGAGCCCAAATGTTTTTGGTGGGGTTGGAATGCTTGGAATTCCTGTTGAGGCACCAATTGATTGGGTATTTAGCGCAACAATTCGAACAATCTCACCGAAACCAAGGGTAACGATGGCAAGGTAATCACCACGCAAGCGAAGCGTTGGAAGGCCCAGAAGTACACCGGCGATCATCGCCATTCCCATACCAATTGGAAGAATCTCCCAAGTATTCAAATGAGTATGAATACCCAGTATTCCAGCCGTATAGCCACCGATTGCAAAGAAAGCAACATAACCTAAATCGAGCAAGCCACTTTTTCCAACCACAATATTTAGTCCAAGTGCCATCAAGACGAACATGCCGACGGGATACACGAGAACTGATTGGTAAGAGCTGACCGGAGTATTCAAAATACTAGTGAATGAAAAATCCCCACCAAATGGGAGCAGGCCCACAATTGCTATTGCAACTACTGCAAAGGTAATTCGCTTTGGACGATCCCAACCTTCCCAGAGTTGGGCGCCTTTATCTCGAAGATTAATCATTTATCAAACCCTACTCTGCTGGATCGCTTCGCCGAATAAACCATTTGGCTTAAAGAGGAGAACGAGTACAAGTACTGTGAAAACAGTGACTGACTTCCACTGGCCACCAATTACGGCAGAAGCAAATTGCTCAAAGAGTCCGAGTGTTAATCCGCCATAGAAAGCGCCACGAATATTTCCAATACCCCCCAAGACTGCCGCGGTGAATGCCGCAAGCCCGAGATTAAATCCGACGTTGAAAACGGTAGTTTCATAAACCTGCATGTAAAGAAATGCCGCCGCTCCCGTAACTAACCCCCCAATTAAGAAGGTCGCCGAGATAACTCTATTTAGATTTACACCCATAAGTTTGGAGGTCTCTTCACTCATTGATACCGCGCGGATCGCTTTGCCAAGCAGAGTTTTTGTGACAAATCGGTCGACCAAGAAGAAAATTAAAGCCGCTGAAATAATTACCAAGAAGGTATCAATACGAATCTTCACGCTACCTATCGTAAATAGAAAGAATTTATCTAAGAGCCTAGGTGTTGGCACTGGAGCAGACTTCGTCAACATGCGTACCGCTTCTGAAATCATAATTGAGGTACCAATCGCAGAAATCAGGCTTGCCAGGCGATTTGTGCCCTTGGCCCGAAGCCGACGATAGGCAACTATTTCAACGAGAACAGCGGTGACCCCAGAGAAGAGCATCGAAGCGAGAAGTATTAAAAATAGGCTAGCTATAAGGCGAAAACCATGGAGTGACTCGTGAGCACTTGTGTATTTGAAAATATCTCGTGTGACAATAACAGTTGCGAAAGTTCCGACCATAAAAATTTCAGAGTTCGCAAAGTTAATTAAGCGAAGAACGCCGTACACCATTGTGTAGCCCAAGGAGATTAGGACGTAGATAAGTCCAACAGCTAAGCCATTAATAAGCAATGGCCAAAATTGGGAGGTCAATACTGAGAAATTCATCAGTCTCTTTTCAAAAAATCGGTCGGAATCTAATGAGAATCTGGAACTGTACCTACCTTAGTAGGCACAGTTCCAGATCTCAACAAGCTATTTCGATCAGTTATTACACTTAAAGGCTAGTAATTCAAGGAATTACTTAGCACTTACGTATGTGATAACGCCCTTCTTCACTACGAAGCCTCCAATTGGAGCGCCTCCGATAACATCACCGTAACGGTTAAAACTGATCTTGACACCTGACAAAGTATCGAACTTGCCACGTGTAATACAGTTCTGAATCGCTCCACGAGTAGTTGCACCACTCTTGATACATGTTAGGAAGACGTTTGTAGCATCGAATGATGATACGACGTAGGTGTGTGAATCAGCCTTATCGATTGACTCGCCTGTCGCCTTTGTGTATGCAGCCTTTTGAGCAGCATTTGCAACACCGGTGAATGGGAAGTCAGGAGCTGTTAGACGAGCACCTTCAGCTGCAGAAGCACCAGCACCAGTTACAAAACCAGTGTTGACTGTTCCGTCGCCTGATGCGAATATGCCTGTGTAGCCACCGTCTTTGAGGGCCTTAGCAAAAGCACCTGCTTCTGCGTAGTAACCGGCATAAACTACAACGTTAGCCTTTGATGCCAATACCTTTGAAACTTCTGATGTGTAATCAGTTGTTCCCTTTGGTTGTTGACCGTAGGTAACAGTAACTCCCTTAGATGCCCAAGTTGCCTTCATAGCATCGCGCAGACCAGTTGAGTATGTTTGTTGATCGTCAACAACGTACGCCTTCGGAGATGAAACTCCTTCAGTTGCCCAACGAACTAGTGCTGGACCTTGAACTGAATCTGGTGGCACAACGCGGTGGAAAATTGGGAAGCCGTTGTCAGCTGCCTTTGGGTCAGTAAGAGTTACGCGGGTTGCAGATTGTGAAACCATAGGAATCGCAGCTGCCTTGTATGCGGGGAATGAAGCGATAGTTGCACCTGAGTACGCACTACCAACAATTCCAACAACGCTCTTATCTGAAGCAATACCTTGTGAAACAGGTCCTGCCACAGCTGGATCGCCCTGATCGTCAGCCTTGATTAACTTAACCTTGACTGCTGGGTTTGAATCGTTATAGATCTGTAGTGCTGTAAGTGTTCCAAGAAGTTCATCTTGACCAGCAAGTGCTTCTGCACCGGAAAGAGGTCCTTGGAAAACGAGAGATACAGATTTTGATGCAGCTTGGGTTGATGTAGCCAAAGTTCCAACTGAAAGAACTACAGCACCAACAACGCCAAGAATGCGCTTTGTATTCTTGTTCATATTTATTGGTTATACCTTCCTTTTTTGTGTTGCTTTCCCGGGAAAGGGATGGGTGAAGGCTATAGGTTAACGGCAGGTGAACTCAACTTAAATTAGCTCAATATTGAACTCGTAACCCGATTGTTACACAGGGGAATTGAGCGGTAAATTTGGGCCGAACTCGAGTACTTTACCGTCCTTTACAGATCCCTAGCTTTCTAGCGCCGCATCCGGGGAGATAACCGCCTCGGCTACCGCCTTCATACTGATCCGACGATCCATCGCCGCACGCTGAATCCAACTAAATGCTTCGGGTTCGCTCAAGGCAAGTGCCGACATCAGAATTCCTTTGGCGCGCTCAATCACCTTACGAGTCTCTAACCGTTCGTGCAGGTCCAAAACTTCTTCGCGAAGTGATCGCATCTGCAGATGCCGGCTAATCGCAATTTCAATCGCGGGCGTTAAATCATCAATATTAAATGGCTTCACAACATATGCCATGACACCCGCATCTCGCGCCCGTTCTACAAGTTCTTTCTGACTAAATGCGGTCAACATAAGAACCGGGGCAATCTCAATTATTTGTTCGGCCGCCGATATTCCATCGAGCTCGGGCATCTTCACATCGAGAATGGCTAAGTCAGGCAAAAATTCTTTTGCTAGTGCGATCGCCTGCACGCCATTTGCAGCCTCTGCAACAACTTCATATCCGGCTTCGGTAAGCATCTCGACTAGATCAAGCCTGATCAACGCCTCATCTTCCGCAACAAGAATGCGGGCTGGTTTTAAATTTGTGCTCATGTGCCTCGAGTCGGATTTGAACCGACACTGTGCGGATTTTGAGTCCGCCCTCTCTACCGTTGGAGTACCGAGGCGTTGGGTCAAGTCTAACTTAGGATGTAACTAACAATATAACCGGGGCAAACTACTTGCGATAAGCGGGTGCAATTCCTTCAACTGCGTCACCTACGCGGTGAACTCGCATCGCATTTGTGGAACCCGGGATCCCTGGCGGAGATCCTGCAACAATTATCACATTCTCACCCTTAACTGCTCGCTTTGATTCAATCAAAATTACATCAACTTGTTTAACCATTTCATCGGTATGGGAAACCATCGGTGTAATCATTGGTTCAATTCCCCAAGAGAGTGCAAGTTGGTTATAAACCTCGGATCGTGGCGTGAGTGCCAGAATGTTAATTGGTGAACGTAGTCTGGACATTCGGCGAGCTGAATCACCACTTTGGGTAAATGCCACTAAATATTTTGCACCAACAATTGCGCCGACTTCTGTCGCTGCCTTAGTGATGGCACCGCCTTTAGTTTTTGGTGCATGGTTAAGAGCGGGAATTCGATCAAGCATTGCTTCTTCGGTGCGTTCAATAATTCGCGCCATGGTCGTCACTGCCTCAATTGCGAATTCACCCACGCTAGTTTCACCCGAGAGCATCAAAGCATCGGCGCCATCTAACACAGCATTGGCACAATCCGTTGCTTCCGCGCGAGTTGGCCGCGAATTGGTAATCATCGAATCTAGCATTTGTGTTGCAACAATTACTGGCTTAGCTGCTTCACGTGCAAGGGTTACGCAAAGTTTTTGAACCAGCGGAACTTCCTCAATCGGCATTTCCACGCCGAGATCACCACGTGCAACCATGATGCCATCAAACGCTTCTACAATTCCGGCTAGGTTTTCGACTGCTTGTGGCTTTTCAATTTTGGCAATTACCGGTCGGCGAATTCCTTCTTCGTCCATGATCATATGAACATCTTCAATATCTTTTGCGCTACGAACAAATGAAAGTGCAATGAAATCTGCCCCGGCACGAAGACCCCAACGCAAATCATCTCGATCCTTTTCAGACAGAGCCGGCACGGAAACCGCAACACCCGGCAAGTTGATTCCTTTGTTATTGCTTACCGCGCCCGGCTCAATGCATTTTGTAACAACATCATTGACCGTTACTTCGACAACTTCAACGGTTACTTTGCCATCGTCAATAAGAATGCGATCCCCTGGCTTACAGTCACCAGGTAGCCCTTTGTAAGTAGTACCCACTCTCTCCTTAGTGCCGAGGATTTCGTCGGTCGTGATAGTAAATATGTCACCACGAGCTAGATCATGTGGGCCATTTTCAAATCGTGCGAGACGAATCTTGGGACCTTGAAGATCAACCAAAATAGCAACTGCAACGCCAGCATCAGCGGCTGCCTTGCGAACTGAGTCGAGTCGGGCTTGATGCTCTGGGTAGCCACCATGGGAGAGGTTTAGCCGAGCCATATTCATTCCTGCTGCAATCAGTTCGGCAACTTTGGCTGGTGATTCAACGGCAGGACCCATCGTGCAAACAATTTTCGCTCTACGCATGTCCTTAACCTTAATCTATTTGATTCGTTAAACCATCATTGGTCTGGCTGTTGGTTCAATCGGAGCAGGAAGTTGCGTCTCACCCACCAAGAATTCATCTACTGCAGCCGCCGCACTTCGTCCTTCAGCGATTGCCCAGACTATGAGTGACTGACCGCGACCTGCATCGCCAGCAACAAAAACACCTTCAACATTTGTTGCGTACGAGCCATCTCGCTTGATGTTACCGCGCTCATCAATTTCGACTTCTAATTGCGTTAAAAGTTCAGACTTTTCGGGACCAACAAATCCCATCGCGAGAAATACTAGGTCTGCCGGAATTTCTTTCTCAGAGCCTGGAATTTTTTCAAACTTTCCATTTTCGAACTTACTCTCAACAATTTGTAGCGCACGCAAATTACCGTTTTCATCGCCTAGGAATTTCTCGGTTGAAACTGAGAACAAACGCTCACCTGACTCTTCATGTGCACTACTAACCCGATAAATCATTGGATAAGTTGGCCAAGGTTGTGATGAAGGGCGTTCCTCTGTCGGGCGTGGCATGATCTCAAGTTGAGTAATGCTTGCAGCTCCTTGGCGAATCGCAGTACCTAAACAATCCGCACCGGTATCGCCACCACCAAGAATTATCACATGCTTTCCTGCAGCATTTATTGGTGGGGCCTGGGTCAACTCATTCAAGCCCTGCTTATTCCCCCATGGCAAATATTCCATCGCCTGGTGAATTCCCTTTAATTCTCGACCTGGCACATCTAAATCACGCCAATTCGTTGCACCTACTGCAATTACAATTGCATCATATTTGGATTTTAGTTCTGCTCCTGTTATTTCAACACCAACATTAATGCCGCTACGAAACCTAGTTCCTTCTTTTTCCATCTGGGAGATTCGGCGATCTACAATGGATTTCTCCATCTTAAATTCTGGTATTCCGTAACGAAGCAGACCACCAGGTTTCGCAGCACGCTCGTAAACTGCAACCGTATGGCCAGCCCTAGTCAATTGCTGCGCAGCCGCAAGCCCCGCAGGGCCGCTGCCGATCACTGCAACAGTTTTACCAGTCAAGCGATCTGATGGAAGTGGTATTACCGAACCATTAGCAAAGGCTTCTTCGATAGTTCGAAGTTCAACTTGCTTGATGGTAACTGCATCCGCATTAATCGCAACGACACAAGCGGTTTCACACGGTGCTGGACAGAGACGGCCGGTAAATTCTGGAAAATTATTTGTTGCGTGTAACCGGTCGATTGCTTCACGCTTTTCACCACGCCAAATCAAATCATTCCACTCTGGAATTAGATTTCCGAGTGGACAACCCTGATGGCAAAATGGAATACCGCAATCCATGCAGCGACCTGCTTGCTTTTGTAGATCAGCGAAATCTTGTTCTACATAAACTTCTTTCCAGTCTTTGATGCGAACATCAACTGGGCGTCTCTTAGGTGTTTGGCGAGGCGTCGTTAAAAATCCCTTTGGATCAGCCATTGATTGCCTCCATTATTACTTTGTCCATCGGCAGACCTTCACGTTCCGCGCGCTCCATTGCAGATAACACCTTTGCGTAATCTCGCGGCATGATCATTGAAATACGTTTTAAGCCATCTGCCCAATTATCTAGAAGTGCTTTTGCAATATTCGAACCAGTTTCGGTATAGAACTTAGAAATCAAAGCTTTGACAATTTCGCTCTGATCCTGTGGAACGATTAGCACATCAACCATTTCAGTATTTACCAATGAGGCATCAAGATCTAGAACAAATGCGCGTCCCCCTGACATGCCAGCTGCAAAGTTACGCCCAGTTTTACCGAGAATCACAGCAAAACCACCTGTCATATATTCGCAACCGTGATCCCCAACCCCTTCAACGATTGCGGTTGCACCAGAATTTCGAACACAAAACCGTTCACCGACTAAGCCACTAATCATGATTTCACCTGATGTCGCGCCGTATCCAATAACATTTCCAGCAATAACGTTGCTTGCGGAATCGAACGAGGCTTTTTCATCTGGTCGCACAATTACCCGACCGCCAGAAAGTCCCTTGCCGACATAATCATTGGCATCGCCATAGAGTCGAAGCGTTAAGCCGCTTGGAATAAATGCGCCGAAGGAATTTCCAGCACTACCGTGAAGTGCTACATCAATCGTATTTTCGGGCAGACCAGCACCGCCATATTTGCGGGTTATCTCGGCTCCAAGCATTGTTCCTACTGTGCGGTTAACATTTTTTACTGGAAGATCGATTCGAACTGGGCTCTTGGAATTAAGTGCGTCGGTTGCGAGCTCGATCAACTTGTTATCAAGCGCGCCACTTAAACCATGATCTTGGTTTGTGGTGTTACGTCTTGGTGCTCCGGTATCAAATACAGGTGCTTGTAAGAGTGGAGCTAGGTCTAAACCGCTCGCCTTCCAATGGCTTATCGCCTTCTTGGTATCCAAGTATTCAACTTGGCCAATAGCCTCCTCGAGAGTTCGCAAACCAAGTTGGGCAAGGATCTCCCGAACTTCATCAGCAATGTATTCAAAGAAGGTTTCAACGAACTCCGGCTTGCCAGTAAAGCGCTTGCGCAATTCTGGGTTCTGGGTGGCAACACCAACTGGACAGGTATCAAGGTGGCAAACTCGCATCATCACGCAACCGGAAACAACAAGTGGCGCAGTAGCAAAGCCGAACTCTTCCCCGCCAAGTAGCGCTGCGATAACAACATCTCGCCCAGTCTTCATTTGACCATCAACTTGAACCACAATGCGATCGCGCAGACCGTTTAGCATCAAGGTTTGTTGAGTTTCTGCAAGACCAAGTTCCCATGGTGCACCAGCGTGCTTAAGTGAAGTTAACGGTGATGCGCCAGTTCCGCCATCATGACCGGAAATAAGGACAACATCGGCATGTGCCTTGCTGACACCAGCAGCCACTGTTCCAACGCCAACTTCCGCAACTAACTTCACGTGAATGCGTGCTTGATTATTAGCATTCTTTAAATCGTGAATAAGTTGGGCCAGATCCTCGATTGAGTAAATATCATGATGCGGTGGTGGTGAAATTAAACCAACACCGGGAGTGGAGTAACGGACTTTTGCAATCCATGGATAAACCTTGCTACCAGGAAGTTGTCCGCCCTCACCTGGCTTGGCGCCCTGCGCCATTTTTATTTGAATATCATCGGCATTAACTAAATATTCGCTGGTAACACCAAAACGCCCAGATGCCACTTGCTTAATCGCAGAACGCTTGGAATCACCATTTGCCTCCAAGGTATAGCGAGCTGGATCTTCCCCGCCTTCTCCAGTATTTGATTTACCGCCGAGGCGATTCATCGCAATTGCCAGCGTTTCATGTGCCTCAGATGAGATTGAGCCGTAAGACATCGCACCGGTTGCGAAGCGCTTTAGAATCGCCTCACGTGGTTCAACTTCATCGATCGAAATAGCAGAACGCAATCCAGTTTTAAATTCAAATAGTCCGCGCAGAGTCATTAATCGACGTGATTGATCATCCACATGGTTGGAATAACGCTTGAATATGTCATAGCGCTTACTACGTGTTGCGTGTTGAAGGGCAAATACAGTTTCTGGATCAAAGAGGTGAGGCTCGCCTTCACGGCGCCACTGGTATTCACCACCAATCGGAAGCCGCTTGGTTCCAGGAACTTCACCACCTGGTGGATAGGCAATGTGATGCCGCTTAATTGTTTCTTCTGCGATTGTCTCTAAAGAGATGCCACCCAATTTAGAAGTTACGCCTACAAAGTACTCATCTACTACCTCTTTAGAAAGACCGACCGCTTCAAAAACTTGGGCTCCGGTGTACGAGGCAATTGTTGAGATACCCATCTTGGACATAACTTTAAGAACACCTTTGCCCAAGGATTTAATTAAATTCGCAACGGCTTTTTCTGGTGTTATGCCAGTGATTACTCCTTGACGGACTAAATCTTCTGCAGATTCCATGGCTAGATATGGATTTACCGCGGCTGCGCCAAAACCAACAAGTAGCGCTACATGGTGTACTTCTCTTACTTCTCCGGTTTCGACAACAAGTCCAACGTTGATCCGCGTCTTTTCGCGAATTAAGTGATGGTGAACAGCGGCAGTAAGTAGAAGCATCGGGATTGGTGCCTCTTCTGAATCGCCGTCACGATCTGAGAGAACGATTATGTGGGCGCCATCGGCAATCGCCTTGGAGACCTCGGCACGAATTTCTTCAATACGTTGCCGCAGCGCTTCTCCGCCACCAAGCACCGGGAATAATCCGCGAACAACGTGTGCGGCAAACCCTGGATGATTTCCATCAGCATTTACGTGAATGAGTTTGGCTAATTCATCGTTATCAATTACTGGGAAATCTAGCGCGATCTGTCGGCATGATGCCGGCCCTGGATCTAAAAGATTGTGCTCTGGACCAAGTGATGAGCCCAAACTTGTTACAAGTTCCTCTCGAATTGCATCAAGTGGCGGATTTGTTACCTGCGCAAATAGTTGAGCGAAATAGTCATAGAGCAATCGTGACTTGCTCGAAAGGGCAGCAATCGGTGAATCTGTTCCCATTGACCCCAGTGGTTCAGCGCCATTTCGCGCCATTGGCGTGAGAATTATGCGTAACTCTTCTTCGGTATATCCAAAAGCACGTTGGCGACGAACAACCGAAGAGTGTGGGTAAACAATATGCTCACGCGCCGGAAGTTCTTCTAACCGAACTTTCCCAGCATGTAAATACTCACCATAAGGCGCAGCATTTGCCAACTGATCCTTAATCTCGCCATCCTCAATAATGCGACCTTGTTCAATATCTACGAGGAACATCCGGCCTGGTTGAAGACGACCTTTGCTCGCAATATTTTCCGGCGCAACATCAAGAACTCCAAACTCACTAGCAAGTACAACTAATCCATCTTTAGTAACCCAGTAGCGCGACGGACGCAATCCATTTCGATCTAGAACTGCACCAATCTGGTTGCCATCAGTGAATGTAATACAAGCTGGGCCATCCCACGGTTCCATAACAGACGAATGAAATTCATAAAATTCCTTGCGATTTTGCGGCATCGTTGCGTGGTTCTCCCAAGCTTCTGGGATCATCATCAAGACGCCATGTGGTAATGATCGGCCACCCAAATAGAGAAGTTCTAGAACTTCATCGAAAGAGGATGAATCACTACTCTCGTTGTTAACAATTGGGAACAAACGCTTTAAATCACCTGGGATAACATCAGATGCCAAAAGTGATTCTCGGGCGCGCATCCAATTTCGATTTCCACGAACTGTATTGATCTCACCATTGTGTGCGATATAACGATAAGGATGTGCGAGTGGCCAAGAAGGAAAAGTGTTAGTAGAAAACCTGGAGTGAACAAGTGCTAGTGGCGAAACTGTTCGTGGATCTGAAAGGTCGGGGAAAAATTCTTCAAGTTGGCCCGTGGTAAGCATCCCTTTGTAGACGATGGTGCGCGAAGAAAGTGATGGAACATAGATTGGAAAAGCATGTTCAATCCGCTTGCGAAAGCAGAATGCGAGGCGATCTAATTCAAGATCAGATTCACCGTTCTTGCCAGCGAGAAATATTTGTTCAAAGTTCGGCATGACCGAGAGCGCAGTTTTGCCAAGGGATGTGGAATTAATTGGAACCGAACGCCAGCCCAGAATCTCTAAGCCCTCTTCGGTTGCGATTTTTGCAAGTGCGCTTCGATCGTCAAATGATTTATCGATGAAAATTATTCCAGTTGCATACTTACTGGATTCTGGAATCTTGAAATCAACTACCTCACGATAAAACCCGTCTGGAATTCGGATTAAAATTCCAGCGCCATCTCCGCTATCAGGTTCAGCACCTGTTGCACCGCGGTGTTCCATGTTGCGAAGCGCAGTGAGCGCTTGTGAAACAATTTCATGACTAGCTTTCTTAGTTAACGTTGCGACCATGGCCACGCCACAAGCATCGCGCTCATTTTGTGGGTCATAAAGACCCTGCGCAGATGGCAAAGAAGAAAATAGTGTCACGAAGGCTCCTGATAAACGCCTCGGGACAACAATGGCCCAACGCCGAATTACTGCTACTTAGTATCCTGGGTACTGCAGAGAATTCCTAAGGGTTGGGAAAGAATAGCGCAGAGTGGAACTCTCGGCCAGAAATAATCGACGCTTCAGATCCCGCTCATATGTACGAGTGAGCCGATTCCTGAGGTAATCAGCATTCCCAAGGCGCCGCCAATCAAAATCCGTGCTGTGGTCTTTACATAGGGCGATCCGGCAAGTCTGGCGCTGATGATTCCGGTGGCAACTAGCCCAACTAAAGTGAAGGCGACGATACTGAAAACCTTTGTGCCCAGAGTCGGTGCCAGCGCGCCAAGGAAAGGAATTAATCCACCGAGGGTAAAGCTAATTGCCGAAGCTATCGCCGCTTGTACCGGCCGAGCTTTGGTGTGTTCGAACTGTCCTAGTTCATCTCGAAGGTGTGCTTCCAGCGCATCCTTTTCAGTCATAACTTTCGCAACCTGTGTTGCGAGATCACGATCAAGGCCACGTTGCACATAGATGTGTACCAGCTCTTCAAACTCGCCATCTGGGTCGATCCGCAAATGTTCCATTTCGATCTGCCGATCCGCTTCTTCAATATCATTTTGGGAGCGAACAGAAATATATTCGCCAACCGCCATAGACATGGCACCCGCGGCGATTCCGGCTGCTCCGGCAGTGATCAAGAAGCCTTCAGCTTTTGCTGCGGCGATTCCGGTCATTAAACTCGCGGTTGAAACTAAGCCATCATTCGCGCCGAGAACTGCAGCGCGCAACCAACCCGCTTTATGAATTTTATGGTCAACGTTGCGAGCAAATACATCCTCAAGTGCCATGCCTTTAGCCTACCTCTTGGGTGTGGCCGGTGCGCCCATTTGCCCCATGTGGCCGATGTGGCC
>Ga0136641_1000891_pt1 | contig 12642 bp, 9 predicted proteins | sample EliLak1302023Y_FD_115312 | JGI IMG/M metagenome (GOLD analysis project Ga0136641, IMG submission 115312) | Freshwater microbial communities from Elizabeth Lake, Yosemite National Park, California, USA - 13020-23Y | ecosystem: Environmental > Aquatic > Freshwater > Lake ...
CGTAATAAAAATTCAGTACCAAAGTCTTTAAAGTCAATTTCCAAATAGAATTCGCCAACGATCTTTATCACGCCAATACCGTGGCGTTGTGTGTGCACCCGTCTTCCAACTCTTTGGGCATCATCTGCGATTGCAACATCTGCAAATCGCTCACTCTCAGATGTTGCATCCTGAAATCCTGTTTGTATTGGAAAAAATCTGCTGGAAGACCAACATCTGATCTCAAAATCAACAATGTTTAATTCCTGCATCGTTTTAACACACTTCTGGCTTAAATTGCCATGTGTAATCTGATCATCAATGAGAATGGCTCTACTTGTGAAAGGAAATTTGTCATAGTAAGCCCCAACGTCATTTTCATTATCTTTGTAAAAGATTTCGAAAAAAGGAAAATCCAATAGTTCAGCAATTCTTTTTGCAAGTCGATTGGACGTTCGACCTGGTTTTGCTTCTGAGAAACCAGACGAAGGCATTGGGATTATTATGGCTGGTTGCTGGCGGGCATGTATGGCGGCCGCCATACAAAGCGCAACAAACTCCAAATTCAATAACTCAACCTCATCGCCGGAACTTAACTGCTTCCAGTTCTTGACTTGTCGCCATAGTTCATTGGCGATGCGATTAGTCGACCACTTGAAGTGCGCATGGATTTCGACGTCGGCTAAGTCTTCTCTGATCGGACGGCCTCCAATTCGAACGCTGCCCATGTGATTATTGAGAACTTTAAACAGCTGATTCCTGTATTCGAGCTGATGATCGTAGCGATAGCGTGTTATGAACTTTGGATTCACGAGCGGGCGCTGAATGGGAGTAAGTGGATCCAATTCGTTTAGGATATCAGGGACGTAGTAAGGGTCTATGTAAGAGCCCGCAACGTCAATTCCAAAGCCGAAAATGTCAGACGTCACAAATGGTCCATTTGGCAAAATTTGAAGACCAGACGATTGAGAGTCTTTAAATTCAGCGAATTTTTCAGTCTGATTTCTAATCAAATTGGCATTGGAGGCCTGAAGTTCTGATGTCTCAGAAAGCGATTCAAATCTCGCATTTTCCTCTATCGCATTTGAGCAAAACGTTGCAATTTCATTTAAAACACTTTCTGGATGTAAGTGATTTAGTCCTTTTGGAGCCCATTGAAACTGACATCCCGCTGCATGAGCCGCAGACTCATCATCTAGTCGATCTCCTACGTAAAGAATTCTAGAAGAATCAATAGATTCCCCTTCAATTAGAGCACTTTTGGTAGACATCCACTTCAATTTTTGAATCTTTGTGTTGGTCTCACTCTGGCTATTAGCTGCTATCAATAAGTCAAAGTCAATCCCAAGCAAGAAACAAAGAGTTGATGCGTACGCTCTCGGGGAGTTAGTGATTATTGCGACTCTAACTCCGCATTCAATCAAATCACTACAGATTTTCCTTAAGCCCGGTATCTTCTGAAGCGGAGTACTAACAGATGAGTGATCTGAATATTTCAATACGTCGTATGGGCGGCGGCGAACGTCTTGCTGAAACAGGTTGGCCGTGTCAGCTATCGTCCCATCTAGGTCAAAAACCACAAGATCGACATCAATTGAATCTTCTAAATCTTCAGCGTCTATCATCTGCTCAGGACCCAACTTGGAGAAAATCAAGCAGAGATTCTTTCGAATCTAGTAGTACGTCAGCACAAGGCTTACGTAACGTAACTTTCTCCTGGAAGGATTTGGTTCCACCTAGAATTTGCGGATCCAATCCTTGGATTGAAGAAAGAGCAATGTTTCCAGCCCAAGATTCTCCGTCTAGAGTTTGATGGCCATTGCTGTACACACCAACAGGCCGAGCAATCTCGAGCGCGAATCTAACAGTATGGAGAGTTCCCGAAGGGATTCCGCATTCAGCCATTATCAACCTCTTCGACCAAGCTGCTTGGATTCGGTTTCTTGCAACAAGGTTTCGTGCTTCAGTTTCTGTTCCTGGAGGAACTTCTGCAACGAGACAACCACCATTATCTAGAATTTGTTCGGCCAACGTGCCGTTACTCTTCGGTGTTGGTCTTCTAACATCGCATGCAAGTACAGCGATGTTGACACCAAGATTTGAGAGCGAACCTTCGTGAGCGGCTGAATCAATGCCAAGTGCTAGCCCAGACACAACAGCTATTCCTTGCTGGCTTGCTATTTCGCCTGCCTGGCGAGCAAACTTGAGACCCAAGAGACTGGGCTCTCTAGTACCTACGATTGCAACTGATGGTGACAATGAGATTGTGCCTCGATACCAAAGAATTGGTGGCGGGCTAGCCAGATCGCGCAGGCCTGCCGGGTAATCAGAGTCAAAATAGGTGATGACTTTTACGTCGTCAGGAGGCGTAGAGTCAACTTGTTGCAAAGCAGCCAAATCTAGTTTCGCTCCCTTCAGTAACTTCTTCAGCACCAGTGGGTCAGTCTCAGCCAGAGAAGCAAGGTTTTCGAAACTTGATGCAATCGAAATTGCCTTGTTCGGGCCAATTCCAGGTTGTTCCATTAAGCCGAGTAACCAGTTTGCAGACTTGAAGGCATATTCAACTTTCGAAGCCCCGAGTCCATTTGTCAACGGGTCGTCATCGGTGAAAAGTGAACCTTGATTGCTATTCATTGAGAATCCCTAGTTTCGATATCAAAGATATTAAACGAAATTTAAGTACGAGATTCGAACAAATTCGATTTTCCCTGTTGATTCACAAGGGATGACTTATTCATAATTCACTTCCTTTAACTCAAGCCCTTATTCTGCAAAAAAGCCTGCTCAACGACACTATTGACGTTTACCTGATGCTCACTGTAACTAATTACTGGAACAAGATCTGGATCAATTAGCTGACGACTCTTCAGTTCAACCAGGAGCTGATCAAAATCTGAGGAAGTAGCAAGGATTATTCGGTCAAGTGCCACAAGATCTCTTTTCTCAATTTTTCGCGCCTGCGCGGCAGCCTCTGTTTCATTGAGGGTGATCAAATAGGATTCAGACTTTCTGTGAACTTGCTTTAGTGCCATCGCCTCTAGGTCAGCCTGTTTGTAGCGCTCTCGCAAGCTGGTCTTTATGGAAATCGAAATAGGCCAGCCCGAGGAGTCGTACATCAATATGTCGAACTTGGCATTTGGCACAAAACTCAACTCGGCCTGCATGAAAAATGGCGATATCTTTTCTAAGCAAAAAACTAAAGCCAGCAGGCATTCAAAGGCGCTGCCAAGTACCGTGTTTCCGACACCTTCTTTTGCTTTTTTCGATTCAACATTTTCCCAAACTTTAGCTATGAATGTTGACGCTCTATTAACTTCCGCATAATTGTAGTCAATAGATTTAATCGAGCTTGGTGTATTTGGTATGCATTCGAGAATTAACTGCCCACCTCTATTCAGCTTTCCATCTCTAGTGATGCCAATTCCAAACTCTTGAAGGAAATTGCTCATTCCTTGGCCTCCAATGCCTTAGCCATTTCTTTAGCGATGGCCTTCACTACAGGGACAGCAACTGAGTTTCCGAACTGTCTGTACATCTGTGTACGCGAGACCGGAACTTTGAACGACTTTGGAAAACCCATTATGGCTTTGCACTCATTTGTGGTTAGCAGCCGTAGAGACGTATCTCCATCTGCAACAAAGGTGCCAGTTAGCCTCTGGATTTTGTGATAGGTCGAGACCAGCGTCTTTACTGGAAAATCACTCTGTGGTGTGACAACTTGTGGCCTACCGTCATCAAGTTTAAATATATAGGTACGTTGCAGATGCTTAGAGATTTCGTAGCCTTCAACATCTGTCTCAATAAACTTACCAATCCCCACATGAGACTTCTTGCCAACAGGAAACTCGAAGGTTGACTTTTGTCCGCGCCTACGCTTCTCGCCAACAAGATAGATGCGCTCTCGAAACTGGGGGACACCAAAGTCGGCTGAATTAAGTCTCTTAACATGAACGTCATAACCTAGTTCATCTAGGGTTTCTAGGATCACAGTCAATGTTCGACCCTCGTCATGATTCTCAAGCCCAGCTACATTTTCTAGAAGAAACATTTTTGGCTTACGGAAATCTATAATTCGTACAATGTCATAGAAAAGAGTTCCTTGTGTCGGATGCTTAAATCCTTGGCGTTTGCCGATCGAGCTAAATGGTTGGCAGGGGAAACCGGCTAGAAGTACGTCAAATCGAGGCACATCTTTTACATCTATCTCAGTGATGTCTCCATGCGGAATCTCACCAAAATTGGCCATATACGTCTGTTGAGCATGCTTGTCCCATTCACTGGTAAATACACAGTTGCCACCAACGCTTTCAAATGCGAGGCGCATGCCACCTATTCCAGCGAAAAGGTCAATAAAGTCAAAGGAAATGCTCACAGGATAAATCTACCGTGAGCATCTGACAATCACTCTTTCGCGTCGAGAAATATGTTGAACTCATCAGGCAATAGATCTATCAAATGCTCTTTATCCATAACTGGGTAGTCGAGAGTCAAGTCAATCTGACCAAGAAAGATGGACAGTCTTTGGGCGCTGGCTAGCCCCCTCGTAGAAGAATTCTTCTTTAGTTTCTTACGTTTTTTGTCATAATAGAGTTCTGTTGCAACAGCCATTGCCGAACCGTGAAACATTTGGGCTTTACCGGCTACACGCTCCACGACTTCGCCGGGTACCAGGACGAGAGAGGCTAGACCTGCCATCGCATCCTCCACTCGAGGGAAGTTGGCGCGGTAAATCATAAATGGCCCAGAAATCAAATGCCTGTGCTGCCTAAGTGTTGATTCTTCTAGTACCCATCTCGCAGGCTCTCCAATTGATTTCACCTTTGCTGGATTTCCAAGAAGGACTGGAAAGTATGCTGCGCTTAACCAGCTCCACATATCTCTGTTTCCAGCGTGAGGGAATCCCGGCTCACCAGGTGCAAAGTACTTCCATAGGTGTTCTGCCAATTCAAGCCGAGTTTCAAATTTAATTAGATCTACAGTAAATCCAAGTGCTGTTGAGTACGAGTCATTCGCGATTAAATCCAAGACTTGATTCGAAATATCTGGAGACTTTTCCGCAACTAAAGCAGAGAATTTTGATATGCCTTTATCGTTAAAGGCTCTAATTTCGGTCATCGCTATTCCTATTCCTCATCTACATTCATAGCAGTTTGCAGTTCACGTAGAGAATCAAAGTTTGTTGAGTAGTTATTAGCAGCTTTCAAGGCTTCTTCTCGAACTTCGAGCAAGTAACTTTCAGGGTCTGAATTGTCCTCTGGCCTTGAAGCACCCAAATTCTTTAAGAATCTTGTCCAAAGTTGTGGAGTTTCATCCTCTGCGTCACTTTCAGAAAGAGTAAACAGCCACTCAGCTATTCGCTCAATAACCTGAGGAAAAACCAAGGCTTTAACAAGAGTTTTTTTGAATAGCCATTCGGATAATTCGTTGGCCGAACATACTTGAAGTACTGGCAAAGTGTTATTGTTTTCGAAAACAAGTTGCCAAGCTACTTTAAGATCTTCTTTCTTCTCGATAGGCAAGAGTGATCTAATTGAGTCTGGATCATCAGACATCGAAGGCCGCAAATTGTCCAAGACGGCCCGAATCATTGGTCGAGCAACATGTGTTGAATCGATAAACTTAATGCGTAATTTGGGCAGAGTGGAGCGGATATCATTTATTGGAAAATAGATCGTCTGATTTCTGGCGGCTTCTGGCTTCAATTCAATAGGGACGCGGTGTTCTTCACCCCCAGAATAGACCTCAACCACTAAGTGTGTTCCAGCAAGCTCCGTAGTTGGTAGATTTACCCAACTCAATTGAATTGAGCGACCAAGTTCGGTCTCAATAATTGCAGCTTCAAAATCCTTGCGATCAAGGTCAATACGATTTGTGTAATTAAACGTTGCTTTCAACTAAATCACCTCTGACTTGTCGGAAATTCTAGAAATAATCTCAAGATCTCTAATTGGGTCAAAGCCTTCAAATGAAATCCTAAAATCACTTTCAAAATCGGACAACTGTAAAGTGTTATCTTTTGCCGTAAACGTCACACCTTTATGAGACTTGATCATTTTGCCCAAGTCAAAGTCGGATGAGAGATACCCATTCTGCGAGTTTCCTCTGCGCATTTCGTATGCCACTTTTACGGAGACGAATTTACCGATCAATTCATCGTGATCCCCTGTTACTGAGAATCCTCCTTGATTTTTGTTAATCTTTAAATCCTTAGGCTCTGGCGAAGGAATTACTTTTTTGTCTTCTTCATCGTCCTCACCTGCACGAGGCTTTGGTTTTGTCCCCTTGTGCGAACCATCAGGCATAGGGAAGCTATCGGCTAGCCATTCCGTATCTTTGCCATCAGAAATTGCACTTACAAGTTTGACTATCTCACTCGGCGCCTTTCGAACCATGGTTAGAGTTTCTTCCGCAAGATTTTTTGGAGTGTATGTGTCTCTGAATCGGTCGCCATCCTTAGACCAGTTCTCATGAGCCGGACCTTCGGCTGCGGATAATAGCGTCGAAAGACAATGATGATCAGAGTGCGTTGGTTCGATAACTACTAATGCGATGCTTCCGTAGATCTTATTGGGGTTTGCTTTAGGAATTAGGATTCCAGATCTGCTAAATATCGCCTTTTCCTTGACATCCCGTTTAGCTATAAGTGTCACAAAGCTATCCTCAACTTTAGATTTACCAGCTGTTGTTCCAGGTATCTTGCAATTCACTCGAACCGCTATAGGTTTTTCAGAATCATGAATGGAAATCATTTCCTCTATAACTTCAGTGCTAAGTTCCAGACTCTGCCACTTATTGCTTGAAGTCAGATCTAGAGTAAACTCCTTTACCTCACCATTGCACCAGTCATTAAATGCACTAGCTAGCCCAAGAATGGTTGACCAGCTAGAGTCCTTGTCTGCTTTAATTGTTAGTTGTTCAATTGCGCTTTCCTTGTTGACTTTGAGGAAAGTTCCATCGACACCTTCAAACTCACAGGAGAGTTTCCCTTGCAGCAATGCCACGAAATAGTCCCTTAAAACGCATGAAGCGATTTCTCCAATACTGATGTCAGGATCTACCCAAGGAATGACAATGCTCAATCCTTCCTGATCGGAATTTCGAGACACCATCCATGATTTAGCAAAAGACTCAACGCCCTCGCTATTGAATGGAATGTCAAGATTGCTAGCGTTTCGATGACCCCACCAGCCATCTGGCTCGAATCTTTGCCCACTAACGTCATGGAACTTTAAGAGGCTTTGTCCAAAAATAATTGGTTCGAGAATTCCAGCTGATTCACGAACTGAGTACGCAAAGAAGGTCTTGATCGCACTCATTTTTGGGAAAACTACTTTTCCAATTCCCCAAGTACCGCGAGTTCCATTGCCTTTACCTGAATCGCCATTTGCTTTAGCAAAAAACCAATAACCGTTGTTCTTTGAGTCAGCCTTCGCATCAGTGCCATTTGCTGTAACTTTGCCAAGTAGCCCGGTTGTGTTGAAATCTTCGACCACTAGGTAGTTGCAATCGGCAGAATCAAATTTATTGTGGTTAATTGTTAACGCAGACTTTACATGCTCTTCTAATCCATTGAAGAATAACTGAACATTCTTTGTCGGTGTTTTACCCAAAGAAAATCTGACCGTAACTTCGTCTGCTTTTGCAGCATCCAAGGAATTCTGTATGGATTCCCTGACCAGGGCTGAGACATCGGTAAGAATCTCCGATGCGCTAAAGAATTCTTCGTGAATGGGGTTGCGTTCCAGTCTGTTTGGGTCAGACCATAAAAAAGACCAGGTACTGGACAAATTTCACTCCTTGGATGCGTTGCGTATAGATAACGTACAGCAAGATGCTGACATTTACTTGAACAAAAAACCCCTGCCAATCCTTGCTAATTCAACATGCATACACAATACTTGGGGCTCATAAGCAGCTATGAAAATAGGTAAATGGTGAGCAAAAACTCTGAAATCGCCTCCGAGCAGGTCTATTTTGATATGGCTGCAGAAGCCCGTGAAGAATCACGAAAAGGATTGCTTGCAGCCGGTCAGGCTGCTGCTGGGCCAACTGCACTAATTAGTGAAGTTGCGAGAGACGGGCGCATGCGAGCTGGCTTAATCGCGGATAAAAACTCGCCTGTGGCATTCCGAAAGTACACAACCATTGATGGCGAAGAGTTTTATGTGGGTAGTGGCTCAATTAAGGACAAAGATATCAACCGCCTTGTTGTCGCCTGGCATACTCCAATGGGAATGACACTAACAAAGGCAAGCGCGAAAGATCCTGGAGTTGTTGCCACCAATCGATATATTGAAACTCCATCCGATAAAAATGTGGTTCTTGATTTCCGTGACGAGAACTATGCCGAGCTCCGTAAGAGAATAAAAGATAAGGTTGAAGAACTTGTATCAGAGGGTATGTCTCATGATGAGGCATCAAGTCTCGCTCAAAGCCAATTCGACGATATTCTTCTGCAAGACCTTGCTAAGGCCCGTGAACCTGAAATGCAAGACATTATTCGCACAATTCAGGCCGGCCAAGCAGAGATCATCGAGACACCTGTTTCAAGCTTGATGGTGGTGCAGGGAGGTCCTGGAACTGGAAAAACCGCAGTTGCTCTCCACAGAATTTCATATCTACTCGCCAATTTTGAGAAAACCTTAAAGGCAGAGAATGTGCTTTTTGTTGGGCCGAGTGATGCATTCTTGCAATACATCAAAAACATTGTTCCTGAGTCCTCGGATAGTGCGCTTGCTTATCGAACTCTGCAATCTCTATCTGGTCTAGATTTCAAGGCATCTGACGGTGTTGACTCAAATGAATGCATATCGTTAAAAGAAGAATGGCGAATGGCCTCGCTTATTGAAAAATCAATCTGGGGACGTGTGCGAACTGAGCGCACTGAGCTTGTTGTAGGTAGTACCAAGTTAAATGAGCAAATTCTGTCTGACTTACTTCTAGATGCCATGAGCTACACCAGTTATAACTTGGGTCGCCAACGCTTGAGGCTTTTGGTTGAGCAAAAGCTAGTCGATCTTCGAGTGAGGCCAATACCAAATGGACCGGCGATCGAGTCAGCCGTGAATACAGTTTGGCCGCGCCTGACACCTCAAGATGCAATTAGAGATCTTTTTGGAAGCACAGAGCGATTACTGGCTTCGGCCGGTGAAGATTTCACGGCAGCGGAAGTGCTGATGTTGACTAGAAAGCCGGCGGATCGCATGTCCGACCAAAAGTGGAGCCTTGCGGACCTTGCATTGCTAGATCATGCAAACCATGTCATAGGCAATGACATCAAGACGTTTGACTATGTAGTTGTAGATGAAGCTCAGGATCTTTCTCCCATGCAGCGATTCTCCGTATCCCGCAGGTCTTCTAATGGTCGGATGATGATACTTGGAGATATAGCTCAATCTTCTATGGTCAATGGCATTGATGACTGGGATGAATTGGTTGCTGACTTGAATATTTATGGTCAAGATTGGAATGCAAGCTACTTATATCGTGAACTTGCAATTGCATATCGAACACCGTCGCACATTATTGAAATCGTTTCCCCTCTGATGTCTGCAATTTCTTCTGTAATTCCTGACCTCCGTGCTGTTCGAATTGAGGAAAATGCTTTTTTCGAATGGGAAACTACTCGAGATGAAGATGGGGAAATCCCATCCCAGCTGTTAGAACCTACACTTGACCTCGTAATCGGAGATCTAAAGTCACGAGCTAAATATGAAGTTGGACGATCAATTGCCGTAATCGCTGCTGATAGATACGAGAGCCTTGATTCTTGGGATGAAGATTCATATGAAGATGTATTTCTAGTTTCACCACATCAGGCTAAGGGAAGAGAATTTGACCATGTAGTTGTTATTGACCCTGAAGAAATCGTAAAAGATAGCGAGAAGGGTTACCAGGCACTCTTCATTGCCTTGACTAGGGCGACGCAGACTGTTGATGTCATTCACACCGGAGTTTGGTTACCAATGCCAGATACTGATCAATCTGATGAATCTGAAGAAAAGAATTTCGATAGTTTCGAGGAAGTTTATGAAATTGATTTAGTCGACGGCGCAGTACAAGGCCTAGCAGATTCAATTGTAGAAGCTATTGAAGAAGTCTTGCCTTCCAACAGATGGGGAGATTTAGTACTGGCTATTCAGCAGAAATTGGGAAGAGAAACTGAGTAGATGCAAGATTCATTACCGTGAGTTGATTCCTTGATTCACTCGTAATCCATCCTTCATCGAAATCCAACTGCAATGGCAACCCATTTCTGTCTGACTGAGCCTGTATTCTCTTAGTTATGTCATTCAAATTCATTGACCTATTTGCAGGTATTGGTGGCTTTCATGCTGCTATTTCAGGCTTAGGGGGAAAATGTGTTGCGGCCGTCGAAATTGATAAAGCGGCCGCGGCCGTTTATGAACGCAACTGGGGATTATCGGCTCTTGGAGACATCACTGAATTTGCAAATGATGAGGGCGTTTCGCTGCCAACTCACGATCTTCTTGCTGCAGGATTTCCTTGCCAGCCATTTTCTAAGTCTGGTGCCCAGCGGGGTATGGATGAAACTCGGGGAACTTTGTACTTCAATATCCTGCAAATAATTGAGGCGAAACGACCAGCACTTGTCCTACTAGAAAATGTTCGCAATCTTGCGGGGCCGAGACACGTTCACGAATGGGAAATAATTATTCAGACACTTCGAGAGCAAGGCTACAAAGTATCTGATACGCCAACAATTTTCTCTCCCCACCTACTTCCTAGATCATTGGGTGGTCGCCCACAAGTGCGTGAACGAGTCTTTATCGTAGCTGCTCGGAAAGATGGTGCGAGCCCAGAAGAGTTGATACTGGATGGACCACTTGTGCTAAACAAGCCCGTTGAAAATTGGGATCCACTGAACTGGAATCTAGATAAAGACTTGCCTCTAACAAATACTTCAATTGTTCCCGGTTGTGAACTATCTGACGCCGAGATGCATTGGTTGAACGCCTGGAACGATTTTGTTGTTGGTATGTGGGAATTGCGTGAGGGATCACGCTTACCTGGTTTTCCATTGTGGGGAGATGACTGGCGTCCAGAGTCAGACCTAGATGCCGTTATTGATTCTTCAACTCCGAAATGGAAAGCAGACTTTCTTGTAAAAAATGCAAGATTTTATGAAGAGCATAGAGCGTTCATTGATGAATGGGTTAAGAAGTGGGATTTCTATAGTGACAAGTTTCCACCTTCTCGTCGCAAACTTGAATGGCAGGCGCAAGATGCTCCTTCACTATGGGACACCGTGATGCAGTTAAGACCATCGGGTATCCGCGCAAAGCGCCCAACACATGTGCCGGCTTTAGTAGCAATCACACAAACTTCAATCTTGGGCTCGCGGAAGCGACGACTATCTCCGATTGAGGCGGCCAGGCTTCAAGGCTTGCCGGAGTGGTTCAACTTCGGAGACCAGCCAGCATCCGTTACTTACAAACAATTGGGAAATGGGGTGAGTGTTGGTGCAATCTGGCACGTTTTAAAGGCTGCGGCTGTTGCGTTTGAGCCCGAATTGAAGAAATCGGCTCCAAAGATGCTTAAAGCAATTCAGGGTGCCCCTCCAAGCCCTGATGATGCCCTTTCGGATGCGCATTGAATTAAGGAATCCATTGTTACATTCTTTTCGCAATGAGTAGTGTTGTGAATATGGTTACACCAAGCCAAGACGCCTCTAAGTTATTAGAAGAACTCTCCAAGACATTGCCCGCGCGCATCGATGGAAAAAGTGCCATTGAACAAATGATGGCGGCAGGCAGTACCCAATGGAAACAAATGGAATGGATAGGATTTTGGTTTGAATTCTTTGTGGAACAAACGCTCATGGATTTGCTGGGAGCAACGCGAGGCCCACGCTATGGTTCTACTGAATTTGATATCAAGTCGAAATTTGTATGGGATCTAAAGGCTCACCCTGACAGTAGTCCTTCCTTGATGTTGAATGACCAAGAGGCTGTTGGTAAATGTGTTAACGAATATGGTGGACTCGGATTCATAATTCTGGAAGGGGAGGCGACCTATGACGAAGATGGAGAGTTTAAGACATGGCATGACGCCTTGAAGGGGAAGACTTCGAGTTATGAGAAACAGCGAGTGGCCCAAGGTAGACCTTCCAGGACGCGTAAAGTTTCCTTCGCACCAAAAACTGCAAAGGCGGTGTTTATTCCAGATAATGCCTCCCTCAAGGGCGCACTGGATTCAGGTTGGCTTAAGTCTTTTCAAGAAGGGATGCGTAATTCCGATGGAAATCCGCGAAGAGCAAAATACATGATTTCTAACTCAAGTAAAATCCCCGAAACTTCAATCGTTGGTAGTGTAATTTTTAAATGAATTTTTTGAACATGATCATTTACCTAAATTGGAAAAAAATCGTGACTTCTTTTTTATGGCTGACATAAAAAAAGATCTAAATTTTAAAGAGTCGGTCTTTAACTTCACTTGCAAGTCCATGTCGACTCAGTTCTTTTGCACGAATCAAAACCTGCTCGTAGGTGGCTATAGCGTCAGCAGAATTTCCTTCTGCCAAATCTAAATCGGCGATTGAAACCAAGACCTTATCCAGGGGCCATGACCAGTCGAGGCCGGTATAGATACTGCGAGCTTGTTCGAGTAGGTCTCGTGCCTGCGCTGGATCGGATTCCTTGA
>Ga0136641_1000892_pt1 | contig 12624 bp, 12 predicted proteins | sample EliLak1302023Y_FD_115312 | JGI IMG/M metagenome (GOLD analysis project Ga0136641, IMG submission 115312) | Freshwater microbial communities from Elizabeth Lake, Yosemite National Park, California, USA - 13020-23Y | ecosystem: Environmental > Aquatic > Freshwater > Lake ...
GACATCACGCACATCGACACCAAAAACTTCAAAGGCCGACTTTGAATCGACAATGTGAACGCTTGACATGTCAGCGATAACCGACTCAGCCTGCACATCCTGCACCGCCTGTTTAAACGGTGCAAATGCATCGGCGATTAGCGTGCTTATCTGTGAGCGCACAGCGTCACCGTCCACGCCTGAGGTGCTATTGGCCTCTAAGGCCTTGACCTTTTTCTTTAGGTCAACAACAAGGTTAGCCACAGCACTCGACTTGGCAAGCGCATCAAGTGCCACTGATTCGGAGCGACTAGCCACAGCCCCAATAGCATCAACCTTGGCAGAGTCCACGCTGACGGTGTTAGCAAACGAACCGTCAGGTGCGTTGGTAATTTCATCAAGGGTTAGTGCGCCATTGTCAACTTGAGTCGCAAGCCATAACACGGCCTCACGTTTGTCAGCATTGGCAGAGGGGTTAGCGCAGTACTTGTTGTAAGCCCCCGCTACTTTCGAGATTTTCAGTTTAGAGATAATGAGTGCATTTGACATGTTTAAACGCTCCGATTAAATTGCAAAGGTATCGCCACAGGGGCACGTAGGTAAGTTGGGATTGCCGTCTGCGTCATATGCCCACTTGGCAGATAGACGCACGGTGTAGTCGCACGATGGGCACACAGCCTTCAACATGCGTGTGGTTTGGGTTTTGGTATCGTGAGTGATACTGATTTCGGGGTTGGGGTATTCGCCCAACGCATCGAGAATCGCACCGTACTCAACCTCAAAGTCAGCGTCACCCTTAGTCGCACGCCATGCGTTCTTGCCGATATGGCAAGGGACTAAACCCATCAGGCGTGCCACTGCTTGGAATGGCTTGGCATGATTCATCGCCCCCGCTGTGGCGTGGCAGAGTTCATGCACCAAGGTCTCGAGCACAGTCACACGGTTGGACAGCACAGGGCTAATGAAGATTTGAATCACGCCCTCTTTAGTTGAGTTGGCACTAAAGCATTGACCGATGGCCTTGGAACGTTTAGCACCGTAGGGGAAACCACAGGCCACTTTGATACCCAATGGCAAGGGCTTGTGGATTGCGTCAAATACAGGGCGCAGTTCCTCGACTGCTTGCAGTAGGTACTCTTCACGGTTTTCATGTTGCATGTTTAAACTCCTTGTTGATAGTGATTGTATTCGATAACGTGCTAGTGCTAGTATACCTGATAAACCCTAGGGTTATTCGGTATCGTTCAAGGCCTCAGTCACTACGTGACCAAGGTAAACCCCGCCCGCCACTAGGAAGATGATGAAGAGCCAACCGCCCTCGACATGGCTTGCGCCTGTGAAGATGAAGACGGCAGAGACGAGGGACATAAAAATGCGGTACATGGTGATTCCTTAGAGGTTGATGGCTTTGAACTGTAGGCACTCAGAGTAAGTGCCTGTGAAAACGATGCGGTATGAGTTGCGAACGTCACTGCCTTTGCAGACGATGATGTTGCCGTGGGCATTGGCTTGTGCGGTGTACATGGTGTTCCTTAGATGGTTGCAAAATCTTGCAAGGCCTGACCGACTGTCGTGCCCACAGTGGCAAGGCTTATGACATCGTCCCACTCACCGTAGGGTAGTTCACCTAGGTCAGAGCACAGGCTGTAGGCAGAGCGGACACCGCCACGTAAGAACGTGTGCTCCACTTGTTGCCACACAAACATGGCACGCAGTGCCACGTTCCAGTTGGTTGAGTTGGGGTTTTTGGCAAACTCACGTTGTGCCACTGCTAGGCGTTTTTTCGCCCACTGGATAACGTCATAGGGTGACAGGGTCACGGTGATGGTGCGAACGTCAATTGTCATGGTTGATTTCCTTAGATGGTTGATAGGTAGCGCAAGACCAGTGCGTCAACGTAGTATTCGAGGGCTAACACCTCGAGCACTTGTGCCTTTGTCAGGCCTTGCGACACCAAGGTGTCGATGGTCTTTTTGGTACTGGTTGACATGGTCTTGACTCCTACTACTAGCGTTGTGGTGAGCACTATTGCTATCACCTGAGATGGATTTGAGCAGACTGTTTAAACGTTGTCAACAACTGTGTTTTGATGACCTTCAAATGTTGAGGGGTATTACCAACCAAGGGCAAACAATCATGCCGTGTGCATTCTTATTAGATGTAGGTGCTTCTAGGGGATTTGAACTGCTAAGTACTACAGGCGAGGATTATTTGAAACAAAAGGTAACATAGGCCTAGGAAGCGTTTAACGGGCTTTCTAGGGGGGTCTAGCGTTGGGGTAGGCCTTGGTATTGATTTGGGTCAAAATCGATTCTAGGGGTGTTTAAATCGATTCTAGAAGCATGTATGTTTATACAGTAATACTAGGGTAAGTACTTAGAACTTTTATAAGAATTGAAACCTATTGATGGACACCTGAGGGGTAAATTAGAAACCCAAGAGGTATGTGTATAAGTCTGTGGATATAGTTGTTGATAATTTGGGGGGCTGTGGACAGTGTGGATAACAATAACCTGTGGACAACTGTACTGTATATGCGTACAATGGTGTTCATATAACCAGTAGAGGTGCTAGATGCGTGACTATCAACAAACCAATTCCGATAGTGTAGGAAAAAGTAGTAAAGAGGAATATATGCAAGCACTGGAAGATGCGGGTCAGGATGATTATCAAGATGATGAGAATCAAGACGAGGGTGACTTGAGCGTAGCGGAACGGTTTGCGCTCCACGCAGATGCACCTCCAAGGAGGTTAGATGGGAATGTAGTAGGTAGTCCAACGCCAAGACCTAGAGCACTGACAGTTTCACAGTGCCTATTCGCTCAGGGTGTGATACAGGGTAAGACATATCGCCAAGCCTACCGTGACGCATATCCAAATGCAAAGGGGTCAGGCGAAAGCATCACAGCAAGTGCGTACAAACTAATGAGGGATGCACGTATACAAGCACTAGTGAATGATGCATGGGAGCAGACAGCAGATGTACTGGTTGAAGACATCGTGGCATCCAAGAGGTACATATTAAAGCAGTTGGTTGCACACAGTAAATCAGCCAAGCAAGAGGGGACGAAATTAAAAGCACTGGAGTTGATGGGCAAAGCAGTGGGTCTGTTTAAACATGAAGACTCTAGCAAGGTAGATGTTGCATCGCCTGAGCAGTTGAAGAAAGACCTAGCAGTGCACTTGCGTCTACTTGATAACGTCAAGCCATTGAAGAGTGCCTAGTGCGTGTAAACGGTCATCAGCGTAGGCGTGGCGTAGCGTAGTGCTTGCCTGTGTAAACGATGCGGGGATGCCATCGACACCGCCCGCCATGCGTGACCCACCGCACCCCAGCCCCCCGCTGTATGCACAGACACCCCCCCTCGCTATTACGCTCTAATCCACACAAACAAATATCCCAAAACAGAAAGCACCCCCCTTCATTCCAAATCACACACCCCCCGGGGGTATATATATTTTGTTTAAACAACGCAATGGCTATTGCGTACGTACGTATTCTCGTTTAAACTACCATTTTCGTGGCGTCACGGATATGGTTGTATAGTTTTTTGGATTTTCTATACATTAAGTATCAAGTTGGGGTTTTTAAGTATTCAATGACAAAACGCAGACAATTAGTTTTAGATTTCATAAGGGCTTACATCAAGATACATGGTGTACCGCCAGCCTATGAGACTGTCGCTAAGGGGCTGGGTATGAGGTCTAGGTCTAACATCCAGAGGATTGTTCATCGTCTACAGGACGATGGGTACTTAAGGATTAAGCCACATAAGTTTAGGTCTATCCGTCTTGTGGATAGTTCAGTTAGAGAGATGGCTTCTCTATGAGCTTACTGACACGCGAGGAGGTTGCCAACTATCTATCGATAGTTAGTACTCTGCCTCCGTTAGAGCAGGAGAAGATAAGGCAGCTTCTTGAATATGACAGGGTGGAGAGATGTAGGGAGTCCTACATATCTTTTGTGACTAACATGTGGCCCGGGTTTATATCTGGTAAGCATCATTCAATCATGTCTGATGCCTTTGAAAGAGTGGCTAATGGTTCTTTGAAGAGGTTAATCATTAACATGCCTCCTAGGCATACGAAGTCTGAGTTTGCTTCTTATCTGTTACCTGCGTGGTTCTTAGGCCGTTTCCCCGACAAGAAGATTATCCAGACTGCACACACCGCAGAATTGGCTGTTGGGTTTGGACGTAAGGTGAGGAATCTGGTTCAGTCTGAGCAGTATGGGAAGATATTTGATACCAAGCTATCGACTGATTCAAAAGCCGCAGGACGTTGGAACACCGATAAGGGAGGCGATTACTTTGCTATTGGTGTCGGCGGTGCCGTCACGGGTAAGGGTGCTGACCTTCTAGTCATAGATGACCCACATTCTGAGCAGGAGGCCAAGCAAGGCAATCCTGCCGTCTTTGATGGGGTCTATGAGTGGTATACATCTGGTCCAAGGCAGCGTCTACAGCCGGGCGGGGCCATTGTTATTGTTATGACCCGCTGGTCTAAGCGTGATTTAACAGGACAAATTCTTAAAAATAGCGAGAAAGACGGCACTAATGACTGGGAAGTGATTGAATTTCCAGCTATCTTGCCTTCTGGTAAGTCTTTGTGGCCTGCTTTTTGGAAGATTGAGGACTTAGAAGCCTTAAAAGCAGAACTTCCAGTCTCCAAATGGGAAGCGCAGTACCAACAAAACCCCACCGGCAATGAAAACGCCATCATTAAGCGTGATATGTGGCAGATTTGGGAAGGAGACTATCCACCAGCATGTGAATATCTTATCCAGTCATGGGATACCGCCTTTGAGAAGAACAACCGAGCCGACTATTCAGCCTGTACAACATGGGGAGTGTTTAAACATCCAGACAAAAACGGAGATATGAAGTCCAACATCATCTGTTTAGACTCATTTAAGAAGCGGATGGAATTTCCAGAGCTAAAACAGAAGGCTTTGGAGATGTGGAAGGAATGGAACCCAGATACGCTGATAGTTGAGAAGAAGGCGGCTGGTGCTCCGCTCCTGTATGAACTACGCAGAATGGGAATCCCTCTTCAGGAGTACACACCAAGCAAAGGAAACGATAAGATAGCGCGTGTAAACGCGATTTCTGACCTGTTTGCGTCTGGAGTTGTCTGGTGTCCGACAAATCGATGGGCAGATGAGCTAATGGATGAGCTTGCATCCTTCCCCAATGGCGACCACGATGACTTAGTTGACTCAACCTCGCAGGCTTTAATTCGTTATCGACAGGGTGGGTTCATTCAGATTGAATCTGATGAGCCTGATGATGTTCAGTACTTCAGAAGCAGAAGACAAGAAAGATATTACACGGTATAACTATGGACTTATCTTACAAAAAAGTTGAAGGTGGCTATTACAAACCGGGAACTCCTGAGTATGAGAGTTTCCTTAAGTTAATTGAGCCAAACATCAAGGCTGGCGCAAAGCCTTTTGGCCCGCATGGCGTGTACGTGCCTAAAGACAAAATGGTAAGCCCCGATGATTACATCCCAGCCCGCAGAGCCAATCCATTAAATAAATTTGGCGCTAAAGACAGGATGGAAACCCAAGACTACGGCTATGACAAACAGACTATGGGTAATCTCTTGGCTGCATATAAAGACGCAGTTAAACATCATGGGATTAAGGAAATACATCCAGATGACCTAGCCAACATGGCGCTAGTCGAAGGACGTTCAAACTTTGGTTACAACGAATACAACAACAATAACAAGAAAGCCAACAAGATTGTTGAAGATTTAATCAAACGAGGACATGACCCATACGCCGCAGGATTCCCAGCAGCGCTTATGGACAAACAACAAACCGCAGAAAGACTTGGGGTGCCGATGCCCCAAGTATGGAATGGCGGGGGTAAGGCAGCTAAAGACTACGCAAAAAAAATTGAAGAACATAGATACGCAGTAGAGCATCCAAAGAACCAGCCTCTGCGTCAGTTCATTAGACAGAAGGTTGGGTATGTTGACCCTGACCAAAAGGTTGCTGAAGCAGAAACCGAGATGGAGCCAGAAGTGTTTAAACGCGGTGGCTCTGTCAAAATGCCCGACAATTACAGCCAAGGTAGCTGGAAACTTATTTAAGGATTAAATCATGGCAACAAGTTCAATGGATAAAAGCCTATACGCCGCACCCGAGGGTATGCCTATGGGCCCAGATATTGAGGTCGTGATTGAAGACCCTAAGGCGGTACATATTGGGATTGATGGTTTAGAGATAGACCTAGAACCAACCGAGGCAACCTCAGAAGATTTTGATGCCAATCTAGCGGAGTTTATTGATGACAATGTTCTATCAGGCATTAGCTCAGACCTGTTAGATGATTTTGAAAAAGACCAAGGCGACCGCAAAGATTGGGTGCAAACCTATATAGATGGCCTGAAACTCCTAGGCCTAAAGTACGAAGAACGCACAGAACCTTGGCAAGGAGCCTGCGGTGTATTCCACCCTATGCTTACGGAGTCGGTTGTAAGGTTCCAAGCCGAAGGCATTATGGAGACCTTTCCTGCGGCTGGCCCAGTCAAGACGCAGATTATTGGTAAAGAAACCCATGAAAAGGAAGAGTCTTCTGTCCGTGTCCAGCAGGACATGAACTATCAATTAACGGAAGTAATGACGGAATATCGTCCAGAGCATGAAAAGCTCCTTTGGTCGCTTCCTATTACAGGCTCTGCCTTTAAAAAGGTTTACTTTGACCCTAGTAAAGGCCGTCAAGTTGCTGTCTTTATTCCTGCGGAGGACATCGTAGTGCCTTACGGCGCATCTTCAATTGAGGACTCAGAGCGTGTAACTCACGTAATGCGCAAGACCAAGAATGAAGTTTTGAAGCTACAAGAGGCTGGTTTTTATAGAGATGTTGAGTTAGGTGACCCATCCTATGAGTTGGATGACATTGAAAAGCAAAAAGCCGAAGAGCAAGGCATGTCGGCTATTCAAGACGACCGTTTCCGTATCCTTGAGATGCATGTTAATTTAGATATTAAGGGGTTTGAACATACAAACAAAGATGGCGAAGAGACTGGAATTGCGCTACCTTACGTTGTAACTGTTGAAAAAGGCACAGGAGAAATCCTAGCCATTAGAAGGAACTGGTATGAAGACGACATACTCCACACAAAACGACAGCATTTTGTTCACTACCAGTACATCCCCGGATTTGGATTCTACGGATACGGACTTATACATCTCATTGGAGGTTACGCTAAGTCCGCTACCATGCTCATCCGTCAACTGGTTGATGCTGGCACTCTCTCAAATCTGCCCGGAGGACTTAAATCACGGGGGCTTAGGATTAAAGGCGATGACACGCCGATTCAACCCGGAGAATTCAGGGACGTAGATGTGCCTTCTGGAAGCATCCGTGACAACATATTACCGCTTCCATATAAAGAGCCAAGCCAAGTTCTCTTTGCGCTTTTTCAAAATATCGTAGAAGAAGGCCGTTCGTTTGCCTCCTCAGGGGACATGAACGTCTCAGACATGAGCGCTAACGCGCCTGTAGGAACAACATTAGCTCTGTTAGAGAGAACCTTAAAGGTGATGGGCGCAGTGCAAAGCCGTATGCATTACTCCATGCGTCAGGAGTTCAAACTCCTGAAAGTCATCATTGCAGACTACACCCCAGAAGAGTATGACTACGAGCCAGAAGAAGGCAGCCGCGCAGCTAAGAAGTCAGACTACGATGACGTAGATGTAATTCCGGTATCCGACCCAAACGCCGCCACTATGGCGCAAAAGATTACCCAGTATCAGGCTGTCCTACAGTTGGCTACATCTGCCCCACAGATATACAACCTTCCCTTATTACATCGTCAGATGATTGAGGTTCTAGGCGTGAAGAACGCTCAGAAGTTAGTGCCCACTGAGGATGATGAGATTCCAACCGACCCCATACAGGAGAACCAAAACCTCCTAACGGGCAAGCCCGTCAAGGCTTTCATGGAGCAAGACCACAAAGCGCATATCCAAGTGCACCAATTGGCTATGCAAGACCCGAAGATTATGCAGTTGGTGGGACAAAACCCACAGGCTCAAATGATTCAAGCTGCGATGATGGCGCATTTAAACGAGCACATTGGTTTTGAGTACCGCCGTCAAATGCAAGAACGCATGGGTTTACCCTTACCCACAGAGGAACAAAACAAAAAAGTTTCTCCAGAGTTGGCAAATCATATTGCCCAAGTTGCCGCAGAAGCAGCTCAAGAACTGTTTAAACAGAACTCCAATGAAGCCAAGCAGATGGCTGCTCAACAGCAAATGCAAGACCCGGTGGTGCAAATGCAGCAACAAGAACTCCAAATCCGCATGGAAGATTTGAAGTTGAAGGCGCAAAAACAGCAGATAGATGCTGCCGCTAAGGCTGACCAGATTCGTGTTGAAGAGTCACGGATTGAAGCCCAGAAAGAAATCGCAGCAATGCAAGTTGCCGCGCAATCCGCTGCCAAACGTGACCAGTTGCAAAAGCAACAGGAAATGGAAGGCACGCGCATGGGATTAGAAATCGCAAAGAACAAGTTTCAAGCGATGCAAAACAAGAACAGACCTTCTAAGGAGAAGAATTGAACCCTGACAAACTTCTGATGTACGTAGTTACAGAAATACAAAAACTACGCCAAGACCAAGCCATCTTTCTCAATGGAGGCGGCGCTAAAGATTTTGCCGAGTATCGGCATGTATGCGGGGTTATTCGCGGTCTAACCCACGCAGAAACCATTGTCAAAGACCTTGCGCAAAGAATGGAGCTATCCGATGAGTGAATTTGATGTATCTGCTGTGGATTTATCAGGCATCCTTAACCAGACTGCCGAAGAGAAAGCCAAGCAACTTCCAGACCCTTCTGACTACATGGTTCTCTGTGTTGTCCCTGAGGCAATGGAAGAGTTTGCCGATAGCGATATTGGCATTATTAAATCAAGCCAATCAATGCATTACGAAGAAATACTGACACCAGTGTTATTTGTAATTAAATTAGGCCCAACAGCTTACCAAGACAAAACGAGGTTTCCAAATGGACCTCGCTGCAAGCAAGGCGATTTTGTCGTCGTGCGCCCCAATTCAGGAACTCGCCTGAAGATACATGGTCGTGAATTCCGAATCATTAACGATGATTCAGTTGAAGCAACCGTGCAAGACCCACGCGGAATTTCCCGCGCAGCCTAAGGAGCATTTATGCCGTTACCAAAGTTGGAGGACGCGGAGTATCAACTCCCAGAACCTGAAGACATCAAGCCCGTACAGGGTGAACTCGATATAGAAATCGAGGATGATACCCCGCCAGAAGACAAAGTTAAGGCAAAGGGGGAGGTAGAGGACGCTGATGACGAAGAGCTGTCGTCGTACTCTAGAGGAGTTCAGACCCGTATTCGTAAGATGACACTTGCGAAGAACAATGAGCGCCGCGCCAAGGATGAAGCCATACGGGAACGCGAAGCGGCTGAGACATTTGCCAAGCAGGTTTATGAGGAAAATAAACGTCTTAAATCGCAGCTTCAAGAAGGCAGCAAGATATTTATAGACCAAAACAAAAACACCGCTCAAATGGAAATTGACACCGCCAAAAAGCGGTTTAAACAGGCATTTGAAACAGGCGACTCAGATGAGTTAGCGTCAGCACAGGAGGCTTTGGCAAAGGCAACATTGCGCCTTGATAGGGCTGAAACCATGCGTCCAATTGAATCTCCTGAGATTCAGTATGAAAAACCTCAACCTAATCGACTTGCTCCTACCACTCAAGAATGGGTAGACAACAATGAAGATTGGTGGGGAAAAGACGAAGAAATGACTATGGCTGCGATGGGACTTGACAAAAAGTTACAAAAGCAGTATGGTTCCGAATACATAGGTACTCCTGAGTACTTTAAAACCATCGATAAAACGATGCGCAAAAGATTTCCTGAATACTTTAGTATTGAGGAAGAGGAAGACGACAAGCCTCCTGAAAAGAAGTCGCAACCGGATGATGAGGATAACTCACGCCGCACAAAGCCTGCTTCGGTAGTAGCACCCGCTACCCGGAGTACACCGCCTAATCGCGTTAAATTGAAGGCATCAGAAGCGACAATCGCCCGTCGTCTTGGGGTGCCTATCGAAGAATACGCTAGACAGGTCGCATTACTTAGAAGAGGAAATGAATGATGGAAAAAGTCGAAAAAGCGCAAAACCGCGCCCCTCGTGAAATGGAATCACGCGCAGTTATGGCTCGCCCTACTGCATGGAGACCACCCGAGACTCTACCGAGTCCCGACGCACGAGACGGCTGGACACATCGTTGGGTTCGCATGTCAATGCTTGGCGTTGCAGACCCTCAAAATCGTTCTTCTAAGTTTCGTGAAGGATATGAACCCTGCAAAGCAGAAGATTATCCTGAGCTAATGATGCACGCCACTTCCGATGGTCCCTATAAAGGGAACATTGAAATTGGAGGGTTGATGCTATGCCGCATTCCATCCGAGTTTTTGAAGCAAAGAGATGCACACTTCTCTGCGCAGAATAAAGCTCAGATGGCTGCGGTAGACAACAACCTTATGAGAGATAACGACCCTCGTATGCCGCTTTTCAAGGAAAGCAGCTCGAAGGTTTCCTTTGGTTCTGGTTCTACTTAACATTTTCAAGGAGTCTTAAATGGCTTATCCCACGGTCTCGGCCCCCTACGGCCTAAAGCCTGTGAACTTGATTGGTGGACAGGTATTTGCGGGTTCTACTCGTAATTTACCTATCCAATATGGCTATGCCACCAACATTTTCTATGGCGATTTCGTCTCTATCACACGCGGTTTCGTGACCCGTTTGGCAGTTACTGATGGCGGCTCTGCTGCTACTGGTGCTGTTAACTATGGTCAAACCGGCATCTTCTTGGGTTGTTCGTTTACGAACCCCATCACCAAGCAAAAGCAGTTCCAGCAATTCTGGCCCGCTTCTACCTTGGCAGGAGACGCCGTTGCAATCGTGGTTGATGACCCTGACACCATCTTCAGATGCGCTGTCGTAACAACCCAAGGTGGTACTGCCATCGGTTCTGCTGCACCCGCAATGGTTGGTTTGAACATGACCATCAGTAACTTGGCTGGTAACATCAACACTGGTAACTCGTCTAACGGCGTGTTGGCTAGTTCTGCTGCTTCTACCGCTGCTTTGCCAGTGCGCGTCATTGACGTTGTACCTGACACCGCAGTTGCCTTAGGTACTGCTACTTGGTCTAGCGGAACAACTACTTTGACTCTGACAGGTTCTAACTTCTCTGCACTCCCAGTGGGTACAGCAGTTGGTTTCTTGGCAGCTAACGGTCAATACGTTGGTACAGCTAACTACGTTTCTACCGCTGCCGCCGCTAACGCGACTTCAGTTGTAGTTAATGCTCAATACGGTGTGGTAAACGCTGGCGGCGCTGCTGCTACGGCTACTGCGATTCCAGCAAACTCTACTATGGTGTTTACTCAATATCCCGAAGTTTTGGTGAAAATCAACTTTGGTTTCCATGAGTATTACAACGCCACTGGTACTACTACCGCATAAGGAGTAAATACAAATGGCTATTTCACGCGCACAACTACTTAAAGAACTCCTTCCCGGCCTGAACGCTTTGTTCGGTCTTGAGTACGCCCGTTATGGTGAGGAACATAAAGAGATTTATGAAACCGAAACCTCGGAGCGTTCTTTTGAAGAAGAAACTAAACTGTCTGGCTTCTCTGCCGCACCAGTCAAAAACGAGGGTTCTGCCATCGCTTATGACAATGCACAAGAGGCATGGACAACTCGCTATAACCACGAAACCATTGCTTTGGGTTTCTCAATCACTGAAGAAGCGATTGAAGATAACTTGTACGACAGCTTGTCTGCTCGTTACACCAAAGGTTTGGCCCGTGCTATGGCTTACACCAAGCAAATCAAGGCTGCTGCTACATTAAACAACGGTTTCTCTGCCCAGTATGCTGGCGGTGATGGCGTTGCTTTGTTTAGCACTTCGCACCCCTTGGTTAACGGTGGCGTTAACGGTAACACCCCATCTACTCAAGCCGACTTGAACGAGACTTCTTTGGAAGCCGCCGTGATTGCTATCGCTGCTTGGACTGATGAGCGTGGTTTACTGATTGCTGCCAAGCCTAAGAAGTTGATTATTCCACCTGCATTGCAGTTTGTGGCTACTCGTTTGTTGGAAACCAGTCTCCGCGTTGGAACTAACAACAACGACCTCAACGCTATCAAGAACAATGGTTCGATTCCAGAAGGTTACACAATTAACCACTATCTGACCGACACCAATGCTTGGTTCTTGACAACTGACGTACCTAACGGTTTGAAGCATTTCGTTCGTACACCGCTGCAAAACAGCATGGACGGCGACTTCGATACTGGTAACGTGCGTTACAAAGCCCGTGAGCGTTATAGCTTCGGCTGGTCAGACCCATTAGGAGTTTTTGGCTCTTCTGGTTCTTACTAAAAAAAAGGGGGTCACAAGCCCCCTTTTTTATTGCGTTTAAACAAAATATAGGTTATATTGAACACATCTGGGTGATTCGCTTTTACCGCCACTGCCCCAGCAGACGATGCAACGATTGGTAAAAGCTCTTTTGCATAAGGACTATTGTCATGGCACGTTCCACATTTGAAGGCCCAATTCTTCAGGGCAA
>Ga0136641_1000893_pt1 | contig 12613 bp, 13 predicted proteins | sample EliLak1302023Y_FD_115312 | JGI IMG/M metagenome (GOLD analysis project Ga0136641, IMG submission 115312) | Freshwater microbial communities from Elizabeth Lake, Yosemite National Park, California, USA - 13020-23Y | ecosystem: Environmental > Aquatic > Freshwater > Lake ...
AAACAAGAGCAGCTTTTTACGGGCTTCCAATTTTGAGGTACCTATGATTACGTTTGAAGTGGTAGAGGCCAATGGGGCCATTCGTGAAGTTCAAGGCAATGAGGGGGAGACCCTTCTTCAGGCGACCTTGAACGCTGGGATCGATGGTTTTGCGGCCGAATGTGGGGGCTGCTGTGTCTGCGCAACCTGTCACTGCTACATTGACGAGAGTGACATCGATAAGATGAGCGCGCCGGCCTCTGATGAGGCTCAGATGTTGGACTTTACCGCCACGGAGAGGCTCCCCACGTCAAGGCTGGCTTGTCAAATCAAATTGTCCTCAGAGCTCATTGGCATCAAGGTGCACATGCCAGAGCGGCAATACTGAGGCTCATCGGCTCACTTCAAAGCCCTGGGCATCCCCCATGTTGCCTAAAAAACCTTTGGGCTTTGATGGCCGGGTGGCTCTTCAAGGCACCGAATGCTCAGTAGGTGTAGACGCCTTGTCCGCTCTTGCGGCCCAAATGACCAGCGGCCACCATTTCTCGTAAAAGAGGTGCTGCTCGGTACTTGCTGTCGTTGAACTGGTTGAAGTACACCTCCATCACGGCCAAGCAAACATCCAAGCCCACCATATCAGCCAAAGCCAAGGGCCCAATCGGATGGTTGCAGCCCAGTTTCATGCCGGTATCGATATCTTCGGCGCTGGCAATGCCCTCACCCAAAACAAAGAGGGCTTCGTTGATCATGGGTACCAAGATGCGGTTGACCACGAAGCCTGGTGCATTTTTAACGGTGATGGGCGATTTACCCAAAGTTTTGGCAAGTTCTATGACCGCTTCATGGGTTGCATCGTTGGTTTGCAGCCCGCGAATCACCTCCACCAAGGCCATCATGGGCACGGGGTTGAAGAAATGCATGCCAATGAACTGCGCTGGGTGTTGGGTGACTTGAGCCAGTTGTGTGATGGAAATGGACGAGGTGTTGGAGGCCAAAATGGCCTGGGCTTTCAAGTGGGGCTTGAGGAGGTCCAATATTTTGATTTTGAGTCCGAGGTTCTCGGTGGCTGCCTCAATGACCAAATCGCAGTTGTTCAAGGCGTCGTATTGCGTGCTGGTTTGGATCAAAGACAAGGCACGGGTTTGGTCTTCGGGGGTGATTTTTTCTTTGCTCAGCAGTCGCTCAAGGCTGTTGGCAATGGTTTTTTTGCCTTTCTCCAAGGCCTCTTGAGCGATGTCCACCATCATCACGTGAATGCCTGAGATGGCGCAAGCTTGCGCAATGCCGCTTCCCATGGTGCCAGAGCCAACAACGCCAACGGTTTTGATGTTCATGATTGAAAAGCCTTTAAAAAATTGAACACGGGGACTGCCTTGTGGTCAAAGAGTCTGACCTTGCATTTTAAGGCGCCTAACTTTCTTGGCGCTGATGAAGTGAGCAATTCAAGGGCCAAAATCGTCCAAGGCATGGGTTTTGAGGGATTTGTGTAAAGCGCAGCTTGTTCAACGGTGCTGGATGGGTCTAAAAGCTGGAAATGCTGAGATAATAAAGGGAAGTAGATAAATTAAATAAGAATATGAGTTCATTGCCCAAGCACATCGCCATCATCATGGATGGCAATGGAAGGTGGTCCAAGAAAAAATTCATGCCCAGAAATGTAGGGCATTTGATGGGGGCTTCCAATTTGCGTGCCGTTGTGCGCGCCTGCGTTGAAAAAAACATTGAGCATTTGACGGTTTTTGCGTTCAGCACCGAGAACTGGCGTCGCCCTCCAGAGGAGGTGGCCACGCTGTTTGATTTGTTTGTGCGCTACTTGAAGTCAGAGATTCGTGACTTGCAATCCCAAGGCATTCGCTTGAAGGTGATTGGCGACCACTCGGCCTTCCCCAAGGAGTTGCAAGACCAAATTGACTCGGCCTGCGCGCTCACCGCACAAGGGCGGGTGCTCACTTTGACGGTGGCCATCAATTACGGTGGCAAGTGGGATATTTTGCAAGCGGTGCAAGCCTGGCAAAGGGCGCACCCCTATGAGAACTTGGACCAAGTGACGCAGGATCAACTGACCCCTTATTTGTCCACCTATCCTTTGCCAGAACCCGATTTGTTGATCCGCACCGGCGGCGAGTCAAGGCTCAGTAACTTCTTGATTTGGCAAACCGCCTACACGGAGCTGTATTTCACGGAATTGCTGTGGCCGGATTTTGATGCCATGGCCTTGCAAGATGCCCTGGACTCTTACGCCCTGCGCATCAGGCGCTTTGGTAAAACCGACGAGCAGGTCAAGCCCCTCCATGCAAAGACGACCCTTAGAGGCGTCAAAACGCCATAAAGTGGGCTTCCTTCTCAAAGCCTCTCAGCTTGACGGACTCGGTGCTTCAAAGCCTGTTTTGGCGGGTGAGGACAGCCCTTGTAAAATGCCAACATGTTAAAAATAAAAGACCACTTATTCGATGCCCTGGTGGCTTGCCTTGAAGACTTGGGCGAAGGCCTGGGTGCGAAAGCCGCCTTTGAGTCGCCCAAGATGGCCTCACATGGCGACTTGGCCGTGACGGCGGCCTTGTCTTTGTCCAAGGCCTTGAAAACCAATCCCAGAGACTTGGCCCTTCGGCTCAAAGAGGCCTTGTCGCAAACACCTGCATTTAAGGAGTGGGTCCAAAGCATAGAGATTGCAGGACCGGGTTTTTTGAATTTAAGCCTGAAGCCAAGTGCCAAGCAAGCTGTTTTGAGCGAGGTCTTGAAGGCGTCGAGTCGCTTTGGCGAAAAGCCCCCAAGGGCGTCTCGCGTGTTGGTGGAGTTCGTATCTGCCAATCCGACAGGGCCTTTGCATGTGGGGCATGCCAGGCAGGCTGCACTTGGAGATGCGTTGTGCAACTTGTTTGAGACCCAAGGCTTGAGCGTGCACCGAGAGTTTTATTACAACGACGCCGGTGTGCAAATTGATACCTTGGCCAACAGCACATGGTGCCGCATCCATGGCATCGAGCCAGGTCACCCCGATTGGCCCGAGCAGGCCTATCAAGGCGACTACATCGCGGACATCGCCAAAGCTTATTTGGCCAAAGAGCGCGTCAAATCCGATGACCGAGAGGTGAATGCGAGCGGGGACCCCGAGGACATGGAGGGGATCAAAAACTTTGCCGTGGCCTATTTGAGGCGCGAGCAGGATTTGGATTTGTCAGCGTTTGCACTCAAGTTTGACGAGTTTTATTTGGAGTCCAGTTTGTACACCTCCGCCAGAGTGGAGAAAGCGGTGAGTGACATGGTGAAGTCTGGGCACACTTATGAACAAGACGGCGCCTTGTGGCTCAAGTCCACTGACTTTGGAGACGACAAAGACCGGGTGATGCGAAAGAGCGAAGGGGGTTACACGTATTTTGTGCCAGATGTCGCCTACCATTTGAGCAAATGGGAGCGTGGATTTGAGCAAGTGATCAACATCCAAGGCACCGATCACCATGGCACGATTGCTCGGGTGAGAGCGGGTTTGCAGGCGGTCTCGCAGGTGCGCAGTTTAGGCATACCTCTTGGCTATCCCGAGTATGTCTTGCACACCATGGTGCGGGTGATGAAAGGCGGGCAGGAGGTGAAGATCTCCAAGCGCGCGGGCAGTTATGTGACGCTCAGGGATTTGATCGAGTGGACATCAAGGGATGCGGTGCGGTTTTTCTTACTGAGTCGCAAGCCCGATACGGAGTATTTGTTTGATGTGGACTTGGCGGTGGCCAAGAACAACGACAACCCGGTCTACTATGTGCAGTATGCACATGCTCGTATTTGCTCCATCTTGATGAAAGAGGGCCTGATGCAGCCCGCACGCGAAGACGCTGAGGTCTTTGACGTGCGGGCCCTTGACAAGGACGCGAGTGGTCAACTGGACTTTGAGCGACTCTTGAGTTTTGATGTCTCACCCTTGGAGAGTGAGGTCGCGCAACACTTGATGCTCATCCTTGCCAAGTACCCCGACGTCCTAGAGCATGCAGCGCAAGATTTGGCGCCTCACGATGTGACGTTTTATTTGAGAGAGTTGGCAGCGAGTTACCATAGCTACTATGACCAAGAGAGGATTTTGGTGGAGGAGGTCTTGGTCAAAGAGGCGAGACTCGCCTTGATCTCGGCGGTGGCACAAGTGCTGCGCTGCGGCCTTCACCTCTTGGGGGTGTCTGCGCCTCTTAAAATGTAGAAACTGGTGGTGCTGATCGTGCCGGTGGTGAGGGTGGGGTTTGAGCTTGAGTTGGACTGTGCGTGAGGCCGGTTGTGCAAAAGACCTCAAAAAGCACAATAATCAAGGGGGTTGGCAGTTTTTGTGGGGTTCTCAGGCGATTTTTCTGAAAGCCTTGGTGTTTGTTGTCGGCTACAAAAAAGCATTTCTAGAGATAAAAAAGTAATTCATGACCCCTATCCTCGATCTCCAAGGCAAGCGCAAGCACAAGCACAAACGCAACAGCAACAGCAACAGCAACAGCGAGCGCGGAGGCACGCTGCTCGGTTTTATCTTTGGTTTGATTGTCGGCCTAGGCATCGCCTTGGCTTTGGCGGTCTATGTCACCAAAGTGCCCATTCCCTTTTTGAACAAAGGGCTGATCCACAGCTCAGAACAAGACGCGAGCGAGGACAAGAAGAACAAGGACTGGGACCCCAATGCGCCTTTGTACGGCAAGTCCAACAAAGCCTTGGACAAAGACAAAGCTGACGACAAAGCAGAAGACAAAGCGAACACCTCGGTTGCTACCGACAAAGGCGGCATCGTGCCCAAAGAGGTCGATAAAAAGCCCGATGCGGGCAACCCCTTGTTGGGTATTTTGGGCTCCTCCAATGGCTCAGAAGACAAAGACCCCTTGGGCGACTTGGCCAAGGCCAAATCGCAGGAGCGTGACCCTTTTAACTATTTTGTCCAAGCCGGTGCCTTTCGAACCCATGAGGAGGCGGACGTGCAAAAGGCCAAGTTGGCCTTGTCGGGCTTTGATGCGGTGGTGAGTGAAAGAGATCAGGGCGGCAAATCGGTGTTTCGAGTGCGCATCGGTCCTTTGACCACCAAAGACGATGCTGAGAAAATACAACAAAAGCTGAGTGGCTCCAAAGTCGACTCGGTGGTGATTCGAGTTCAAAAGTAATTCTTCAAAGGTCTGCACTATGCAAAGAAGACAATTTTCAACGACCCTGGCCCTCATGGGCTCGGCGGTCTCTGGTACCCTCGCCCACGCGCAAGGACCGGCCAATGGTTTTGCCGAGGGCATAGATTATGTGTCTTTGGACAAGCGCAATCCCACCGAAAGCGCCAAGGGCAAAATCGAGGTGATCGAGTTCTTTTGGTACAGCTGCCCACATTGCAATGTGTTTGAGCCTCGCTTGGAGTCTTGGATCAAGAGTGCGCCAAAAGACCTGGAGATCAAGCGCGTACCTGTGAGGTTCAGGGACGACTTTGAGCCCCAACAAAGAATGTACTACGTGCTCGAAGCCTTGGGCAAGATCGAGTCGCACCATGCCTTGGTGTTTCGCGCCATTCATACCGAAAAACTCAATTTGACTGGCGCCGACGCTTTGGCCAATTGGGCCGATAAAAATGGCATTCCCAAGTCCAAATTCATGGAGCTCTACAACTCTTTTGCGGTGGTCACCAAAGCCAAACGCGCCGCTCAACTGCAAGACGCGTTCAAAGTGCAAGGGGTGCCTGCCTTGGGCGTCAATGGGCGCTTTTACACGGACGGGTCCTTGGCCGGCTCCATGGAGAGGGCTTTGCAGGTGACGGAGTTCTTGCTCTCGGAAATTCGCAAAGGTCGCTGAACCTGAATGACCTAACTGAGCTGGCTAACCTGGCTAACCTGGCTTAGGCTCGTCTTTTGAGGTGTGGTTTCAAGCCCACGCTTTATATGCGATCAGCCACACATTTACGCTCGCTTCAAGCTTACAATTCAAAGCATGTATTGTTCAGCAAGATTCATGCCTTGAAAATATTTTCCAATGCGCTCCTTTGTTTTGCACTTCTTTTTAGCGTGCAGCAACTCGCCTTTGCGGAGCGAGAGGACAAAAATCGTCCCATGAACATCGAGGCCGATGCCTTGGTGCACGACGACTTGAAGCAAGTCACGGTGTTCACAGGCCGTGTGGTGGTGACCAAGGGCACGATCGTGCTGAAGGGCGAGCGCATCGAGATCAAAGAGGACCCCCAGGGCTTTCAATTTGGATTGATCACGCCAGGGCCTGGCGCCAGGGCTTTTTACCGGCAAAAAAGGGAAGGCTTGAACGAGTTCATGGAGGGTGAAGCCGAGCGCATCGAGTACGACGGCCGACTCGACCGTGTGACGCTGAGCCAAAGAGCGGTCCTCAGGAGGTACCGGGGCAGCGCTTTGAACGATGAAATGAGTGGCCAGGTGATCACCTATGACCATTTGAGCGAGACCTTTCGCATCGACGGCAAACCCACACCCCAAGGATCTGGCAGGGCAGCGGGTGCGCCCGCTTCAAGTGCTGAAGGCGCCCGGGCTTTGGGCCTTTTGGCGCCCAAGCCCGAGAACCGGGTGAGAGCGGTCTTGACGCCCGTCCCCGCCAAGGAGGGCAAGCCTTGAACACCATGTCCAGCCTTGAAGGAAAGCGTGTGGGCGAGACCATGGACACAGCGCCTGAGCTTGACACGACCTCGTGTTTAGAGGCGCATCATTTGCAAAAGGCCTACGGCTCAAGACGCGTGGTGCACGATGTGTCTTTGTCGGTCAAGCGCGGTGAGGTGGTCGGTTTGCTTGGGCCCAATGGGGCGGGCAAGACCACCTCCTTTTACATGATTGTGGGACTCGTGCGCGCGGACGCTGGGTGGATTTCTTTGGACGGTCAAAGAATTGAGAAGTTGCCGATCCATCGCAGATCCAGGTTGGGGTTGAGTTATTTGCCGCAAGAGGCCTCTATTTTTAGAAAGCTCAACGTCTCAGAAAACATCATGGCGGTGTTGGAGTTGCAAAGAGACGAGGGCGGGGAGCCCTTGAGTGCGCCAGAGATGGAGAAACGGCTCACCGAGTTGCTCCATGACTTGCGGGTAGAGCATTTAAGGGACGCACAGTCGACCGCTTTGTCTGGGGGAGAGAGGCGGCGCGTGGAGATTGCCCGGGCTTTGGCCACGCAGCCGCAGTTCATTTTGCTGGACGAGCCCTTTGCCGGCATTGACCCGATTGCGGTGATTGAGATCCAGCGCATCATCGGGTTTTTAAAAGCCCGCGGGATTGGTGTGTTGATCACCGACCACAATGTGCGGGAGACCTTGGGGATTTGTGACCACGCTTGCATCATCAGCGATGGACGGGTCTTGGCGCAAGGCACGCCCGCTGAAATTGTCAACAATGGAGATGTTCGCCGGGTTTACCTTGGCGAACATTTCCGGATGTAGGGTACCGAACATGTGTCCCTTTAAGTCGGTGAGCCCATGAAGCAAGGCCTCTCTCTAAGAGTCTCCCAGCATCTGGCACTGACACCCCAGTTGCAGCAGTCGATACGCTTGCTGCAACTCTCCACCTTAGAGCTGACTCAAGAAATTGATCAAATGCTCGATGAGAACCCCTTTTTAGAAAAAGACCACGAAGCGGCCGAGCGCGAGGACTTTGGTTTGGCGCAAGAGGACACGCCAGTGCAAACGGACACCATGGCCAATGAATTGCTGAGCACGGCCCAAGAGGAAAGCGCTCAGGCAGAAAAGGACCAGGTGGAGAGGGAGCTCGCTGACATGGCGTCTCCCCTTGATGCCGCCCCTCTTGATGCAGACGCCTTGCCGGGCAATTTGGAGTCGCTGCAAGACGCCTACCAAGAACCCCGCTCAGAGGCCAGCACCAGCTCCGAGAACAGCTCTGAATCGCAGGCCGAGAATTTGGACAACACCAGTCTAGAGGGTGTTGCCGAGAGCTGGGAAGGCGACGGCAGTGTTGAGTTTTCTGCCGACGACAGCGAATGGGGCGGAGACGCTCCCCCCAGAAACGGTGCCTTGGACAACGATGTGAGCGACGCCACGGAGCTGGCCAGATCGAATTTGAGTTTGACCGATTTCTTGCACCGCCAGGCCTTGTCCTTGAGGCTCGATGAGGTGGACCGTGCGGCATTGCGCTTTTTGATCGAGTCCTTGAACGACGATGGCTATTTGGAGGACTCTTTGACCTCTTTGGCCGAGGGCCTTGCGGGTGAAGATTTTGAGCAGGTCGAGGAGTTGGAGCATCGCTTTCAAATGGCCTTGCACTTGCTGCACTCTTTGGAGCCCACGGGGGTTGGGGCCCGAGACTTGTCGGAGTGTTTGCTTTTACAACTGAAGGCCATGGCATGCGACAGCGAAGAGCTTGAAGAGCTCAGAGCCGTTGCTGTGGGCATGTGCAAGCAACCCTTGGAGATGCTTGCCAGGCGAGACGTCAAGCGACTGGTGGTCGCCTTGTCCACGTCAGAAGTGTTGGTGAAGAAAGCCATTGCTTTGATTGCGCGTTTGGAGCCCAAACCAGGTCGTCGATTTGTTGATGTGGAGCGCCAAGTGGTGGTGCCCGATGTGTTGGTGACCCGAGTGGGCGTGGACCGAGATGGCTTACCCAAGTACCGCGTTCAATTGAACTCGGATGTCATGCCCCGACTCAGGGTGCACGACATTTATGCTGGTGCTTTGAAGTCCTCGGGCAAAGGGGAGGGACATGTGGGGCTGCAGCAGCGGCTGCAAGAGGCGCGCTGGTTCATTAAAAACATCCAGCAGCGCTTTGATACGATTTTACGTGTGAGCCACGCCATTGCCCAGCGACAAAGCAACTTTTTCACCCACGGCGAATTGGCCATGAAGCCCATGGTCCTTAGAGAAATCGCCGATGAGTTGGGCCTGCACGAGTCCACGATTTCCCGGGTGACCACGGCCAAGTACATGTCCACGCCCAATGGCACCTTTGAGCTCAAGTACTTCTTTGGCTCGGGACTTGGCACCGACAGCGGCAACAACGCATCGAGCACGGCCGTCAGGGCTTTGATCAAACAGTTTGTCGCGAGCGAAAACCCTAAAAAGCCCTTGTCCGACAACCAGCTTTCAGAAATGCTCAAAGAGCAAGGCATTGATTGCGCCAGACGCACTGTGGCCAAGTACCGAGAGGCGTTGAAGATCGCGCCCACCAACCTGAGAAAGACCCTTTAAGTGGCTTGGCGCCCGTCAGAGGGCCTCTCTTTCTTGCTCAAGGGCTCTTGGAGAGCCCTGTTTAATTTTTTAAACCTATGAATTCATTGAATCTGTTTTTGCCCTGCGCCGCTGGCGTGGAGGCTTTTTTACTGGACGAGGTTCAACGCATCTTGGCGCCTTTGCCTGCGCAAAGCACCTCTCAGCGCGGTGGCGTTCAAGTGGTCGCGTCTTGGCGCGAGATGATGAAGTTGAACTTGCACGCCAGACTGCCTCAGCGGGTGCTCGTTCAACTCAGGCACGAGCCTTACCGCAGCGAAGAGGACATTTACGCGGTGGCCAAGTCCATGCCGTGGGAGTTGTGGTTCACCGAGCGGCAAAGTTTCAAAATCGAAATCACCGCGCAGTACAGCCCCTTGAAGAGTTTGAACTTTGCCGCTTTGCGGGTCAAGGATGCGGTGGCGGATCGTTTTCGCGAGCGCACAGGTGTCAGGCCCGATGTGGATGTGAGATGGCCTGCGGTCAGGATTTACGTGCACTTGACGCAAGACACCCAGACCCTGTCGATCGACACCTCGGGTGAGCCCTTGTTCAAGAGGGGGTGGCGCATGGACAAGGGTGAGGCCCCGCTCAAAGAGACCTTGGCTGCAGCGATGTTGGCGGCCGTGGGGTGGAGCGAGGACCAAGACTCGGGGCCTGCGTGTTTGTACGATCCGTGTTGCGGCAGTGGCACGATTGCCATTGAAGCTGCGCAAATTGAATGCGCCATGGCGCCTGGGCTTTTGCGGCGTTTTGGGTTTGAGAATTTACTGCCCCACCAAACGCATGCTTGGGAGGATTTGAAGGCGCAGGCCAAAGCGCGCGTTCGAGCTCCAAAGCGGCCGATCTATGGCTCCGATGTGTCGTTTCGCATGGTTGACTTTGCGCAAAACAACGCCGAGCGTGCCGGGGTGTCGCAAGCCATTGAGTTTCGTGGTGGTGACGCTTTGCAAAGGATGCCTCCAAGCGAGGTGCCAGGTGTCTTGTTGTTGAACCCGCCTTATGACGAGCGCATTCAAATCGCAGGCGTGGCCGGTTCGCAGGCCATGGCCAGGTCTGGGGCCAGGGAGCGAGCGCAAACGCAAACGGACTCGGACGAAGATTTCTTTGTGCAACTGGCCAGTCACTGGAAGAAACATTTCCCCTCTTGGACCGCGTGGATTTTGACGCCCAACTTGAAACTGCCCGGACAGATGCGGCTCAAGGAGTCAAGACGAGTTCCGATGTGGAACGGGCCCATTGAGTGCCGAATGTTCCGGTTTGACATGGTCAAGGGCAAATTGAAGCCAGAACCCGAAGGGACTCAAGCGTTTCAAAAGCCTCTTGGCCATCAAGAGCCCGGTGCTCAAACCCCTTGAGATGAACAAGATCGATGAGGCGAGCGCTTCAGGGGTTGCTGGCCTGCCCAAGAGCGTGGTGATCGACACGAACGTCATCTTGGACATGTTCTTGTACTCAGACCCGAAGGTGAGCGCTCTTGTCGCGGCCTTGAACTCGGGTGAGTTGCAGTGGTTGGCAACTCGGGTGATGAGGGAGGAGCTTGCGCGGGTGCTCCAGTACGAGCACCTTCAAAAAAGGCTGATGGGAAAGACAAGTTCAAAAGGGGATTCCACCGCTGAGGGATCTGCAACTGCAACTGCAAGAGCTTTGTTGATCTTGGACAAAATGGATCAACAGGCGCATCTCGTTGAGCTCGCACCACGTGCGAGCTATGTCTGCAAGGATGTGGATGATCAAAAGTTCATCGACTTGGCACAAGCCCATCGATCGATGCTGATCTCCAAAGACAAGGCGGTTTTGAGCATGAAAAACCGAATGGCCCGGGTGGGTGTTCAGGTGATGAGCGTTTATGAAAAGACAAGCTAGATGGAGCAAGGCCTCAAAAGTCAGCAAGGCCAGCAAAGTCAGCAAAGTCAGCAAAGTCAGCAAAGTCAGCAAAATCAGATAGGCCAGCTAAACAATTTACTGAACAACCACGTAGCCCCTGGCATACAGACACTTTTGCATCTGCGTTTTCATTTGCATGTCCAAATCGCTCACGGCAGCGTTCACCCCGGATAAGCCACCGATGATCAAAGTTGCTGTGCGCTCGGCACTGGCTGCCGCACCCAAGGCAAAGCCCAAAAAAGCCCCTTGGAGCAGACCATGGGGCACAGCCTCATCTGCCCGGGTTTCTTGTCTGGCCCATCGTGTGCAATCGCTGAGGTCTTGGGCTCTGACTTTGACCAAGCCACCAAAGGTCTGTATTTGCGGCTTGTATTGAGGTGTGGCGCAGCCGAGCAAGCTCAGCATCAGGCCCAAAGCAAGGATCGACAGCAGCAAGTGCCCAAAAGGCTTTTCAGTACGCATAGCCAAGTTGGAATTTGACGACAGGAAAGAAACGAATGCCAGAGACGCTGGCATTGAGTTTTTGACTTTGCGCGTTCAAGTTGTCATTGAAGCCGGGCAGGCTGGTGAGGCCAGGCGTGGGGGACAAATTGGCGTTCATTTTGCCAAAATCAAAGCCCAGATCCGTGTTGAAGCTAAAGCCTGTGTAGGTGGCCACATGCTCAAAGCCCCAGCCCAGGCCCAAATAAGGCATGAAGGTCGGGAAAGAGATGTTGGCATTGAGGCCCTGAGAGCTACTCAAGGGGTAAGCTTGTCCGTTCAAGGTGATGAGCCCGTTTTTGGATGTTGCGGCCAGTGACACATTGCTGGGCTTGATGTTAAGACCCGTGCTGATGTGAAACACCGAGTCAAAGGGATGCCAGTCCGCATACAAGGCGGTAGAGGCCAGTTCGATCTTGCCCTGGTAGTCGATCCCGTCTTGAGAGGTTTGGATGGATTTGAGCATGTCGGTCAGCTCAGCGCGAAGAATCAAACCGTTCTTCATTTCTTTGGCTACACCTAGGCCCAGGCCTGTGGTGCCCGCAATGGAGTAGAGCAAAAAATTGCTGGATGTCTTTTGTGCGATGGCCATAGGGCTCAAGCAAACACCGAGTAGCGCCCATACAAAAGGCACAAGCTGCTGGAGCTTGATGCCAAGGGCCAGCAAGCGCATGGTCTTGGCTTGTGCGGTGGGTCGTGGGTTAGGTTGATGTGATGGGGAAGCCATGGGTGTGTGCGTGTGCATATGCATAGAGGTGGTCTTTGTTGATCAATTCCCTGCCAAGACCCGTACCTTAACCCAAGGCACTTGCCCTGTAAACACGAGCGGGTGTAAGGTGTGCGTAACGCCCATGTAATGTCGTCGTAACAGGCCAGTAAATACAACGTAAGGTCTGGGTCATGCCGTAATGTAAGAACGTAACGTAAGAACGTAACGTAAGTGCGTAACGAAAGCTTGTTAAGTAAGGCCGCAAGGTCGGGAAGATGCGTAAGGTAGTAACGTGAGAAAGTTGCGTAAGGAAGTAAGGAAGTAAGGAAGTAAGGAAGTAAGGAAGTAAGGAAGTAAGGAAGTAAGGAAGTAAGGAAGTAAGGAAGTAAGGAAGTAAGGAAGTAAGGAAG
>Ga0136641_1000894_pt1 | contig 12609 bp, 11 predicted proteins | sample EliLak1302023Y_FD_115312 | JGI IMG/M metagenome (GOLD analysis project Ga0136641, IMG submission 115312) | Freshwater microbial communities from Elizabeth Lake, Yosemite National Park, California, USA - 13020-23Y | ecosystem: Environmental > Aquatic > Freshwater > Lake ...
AAGCTCTTGACTTTTACATGATTGTGGGTGATACCCAGTCCTGTAGCAATACGATCTCGTAGTTGTAAACTGGTTGCAGGATAATCAGTAGTCACATCATAAACAGTCATTTGTGTATTTCTGTGTTCTGGAAATTCTGTTTGACGTTCTTGAATTGGCGTTGAACGTGGTGCAGAAACTTTGGCCACATGGAATTCTGCAAGAGACGCTTTGATCTGCGCAGCCGCATCTGTCACATGGTCTCCGGCAATTTTTACCTTAAATTCATAGGTCTTTTTGCTTTCTGTTAAATATTCTTTGAATGATTTCATAGTTGGATCCTAGTTCATGTATTTATTTTAAATTCTTCAATTTTTCCAACAAGCTGTTGCGATCTGTCACAATTACACCGTCTCCTGGAATTGTCACACTGTCATCAATTCCCAGTGCATCTTGATCCAGTTTTTGTTTTTTCAGTTGCAAATCGATCATTTTGAGTTTTTTATCTAATTTTGCACTTTTGGCCTGAATAGCATGCCCCAGCATACTGGCAGCTACTTCAAACAACCTACCACTATAACGTGCTTCCACATTCATGCCCAAATCCATAATGTCTTCGTAGGCATCTTTGGCTTTTTGTGCAAGCTCATCTAATTCTTGATCGCCAACATCGCCTAGGCCTTTCACTTGAGGCAGTGCTGCACTGATTTTATCATACTCGCTCATGTTGCGGATAAAAGGCTCGGCCACTTCAGCTTTTTTGGCTGCTTTTTCTTCCTGCTTAACAATTTTCTTGCTTTCAGGTAAATTTAAAATTTCTTCAAGTTTTTTTGTCATAATACTACTTATGCTTACACTTGGCTGAATAGATCATTTTCGTTAAGAATACGGAACTTGATGCCCTGTTGTTTACACCAAAGTTGCGCACTGGCCCACTTGGCTTGATTCTTGACAAATTGTGCTTGATTGTATTTGTTCTTGCCCACACGTTCCAACAATGTCTGGCTGGCTGGCTTGATTTCAATTAATTCGGTCAGTATACGACCTTGTTTGTCTACATACTGAATAAAAAAATCAGGCACATAAACAGTTTGCCTGTTGGTCAACGGATCTCTGTAGGGAATTTGCACAGCTTCACTTGCCCATTTTTGGATAGATTTATTGTTGTCGCAAAAATTCATGAAAGTGTGTTCCCAACTGCTGCGATAGATAGGAGCCTTGGTACCCACATACTTTTCAGGATGTTTCATTATGTACTTGCCACGAGCGAACTTAGCCATACATCAAACCAATATGTTGCGTGATTCGTAGGTGTCGGTGGCTGGTTTTACTCTGTAGCCCAACAGACTGGTTTTTTCTCTAGTTGAATTCAACACCTGTGTGATAACTTGACTGAGTTGCACATCTGTCAGTCCTTTCAAACTATCCAGTAGAGCAAACACATTTACATTTTCTTTTCTTGCCTGTGTCAGCAAGGTAATGGCAATACTGTTGGCACTGTTGGTATCAAAACCACGTTTGACAAAAAAACCCACCACTGCATCAATTTGTTCAGCTGGAAAACTTATTGTCTTTGTAAAAAAATTATCAAAGAATGTTTTTACATTTTTTGTTTTTGAAGTGCTGACAGGTGGTTGAGGTAAATTGGTAGCCATGTGTTATCCAAAAAAGTCGCCTAAATCTGTGGGCATGGCAGGTGTTTCTACATTGTTGGCCAACTCAGATGCATCAAAAGAACTGAATGCATCGCTGGCATTGTTGTCCGCTCCTGGAAACAAGGTGTCGCCTATTCCACTCACTGCACCACTAATCGCATCACCAACTGCGCCGGCCGCGGTTCCAATGGCGCTGCCAATTCCACTCAGCGCACTGCCAATACCATTTACGCCTCCAAGTGCATTGAATATGCCAACACCAGCAGTGGCCAGTGCAATTCCGCTCAGTGCTCCAGCAGCTCCGCCTAGAGCGCCGCTTGTATTTTGATTTTGATTAACTGAATTAACTGCATTGGCCAAGATACCGGGTGCCAATCCAGTGGTGTCAAGGGATTGCACAAAACTGGGAGTTCCTGGACTGTTGACAATGGCGCCCGCCAAGGGACTTTTCCCCAAATCGTAATGCGAATTATTTACTGCAAATCCTTCAACGTTTTCTGGATTGACTTCGCCCACACTGAATGTCACTGACTCGTGCGCCAGTTTCATGTCAAAATCGTGTACACCTTGTTGAGCGTAATCAACCTTGCCATAGTTCCAACTGGTGACCAACGGATTGATTATGCTGTAGCAAACATACTCATGACGGGCCATCTGATAAATTTTAATATAGGTAAAAAATGGCGAAGTGCTGCCGTTATCAAATCCATATAGATTTGGTATGGCATTGGAGTAGGACTGAGTGGCGTTACGTGCGTAAGCTCCTGGATTGGTGCCGCTTCTGGCATCGGCATAGTAGTAATTCCAGTAAGACTGCCACAAATGGTTGACCAACCCCATGTTGTCATCGTGGAACTTGATTCCTATATCGCCATACTGTGCCTGGTACTGTACTACTTTTTTACGATTATATTGATTCAACTTGGCAGTTTGTATTGTAAAACTTGGCAGGTCTATATTCTTGACCAACATGTTGATTTCCTGGCCATAACGTTGAACCAGTTGTGCGTTCTGTAACGCACCAGCATTGATGCCAAATGACACATGGAACGAAAACTTGCTTTTGGGTGCTAATCTAAACTGATCCGAGTTGAACAGTTTGGCCGCGTGCCGTTGATCTCGCAAAATGACCTGCTGGGTAGCATCGCCAGTATTTAGGCGATTGGTTAGATCTAATTGTGGATTGGAGGTGAATGCCATAGTAATATTTATCGAAAATATTAACTGCGTGTTTAATGATTTGTCAACAAAAAGTCCACCTAAGTGGACTTTGAGTATTAAGAACCAATCACGTTTTGACTTGAACTTGCACCAGGAGTCATTACTGGTTTAGCTGCGCCAAGAGTTCCGCCTGTGGTTTGTACAGCGTTATCATATTGAATACTTAGATCAATCATGACTGGACCTTGTTCTTTGTAGTCCAATGTTTGCCAGTTGGTTGACACCAAGTAGCAACCATACAGTACCCATGTTTCAAGAACGTTTGGTGTACTTGTTCCGTTACCACCGTCCAACATTTCAATACGCAATGTGAACTTGTAGTCACCTGCTGAAGCTGCTGAACTTTGTTCAAAGAAGTCGAATTGTCGTTGATTTTGTTCACCGATCAATGTGGTAACTGCACCTGTAACATCGTCACGCAGTTTCACTGCCACTGGATCCCAAGATGGTTTGCCTGCATAATGAATTTTACTGTTGTAAATTTCAATTACTTGATCAGCAAATTTTAGACTTGGACGAGCACAATCTTGAACTTGTTTTGTGAGTTCTGTTGTGCTGTTGTTGCCCTGTATGCCAAAGTTTTCAAAGGTTAGTCTAAAACGATACTTCAACTTGGGCATCAACATGCCCTGTGAGCCTGCGCTTTGGTCGCTTGCTAGCGGTACTGTAAAGTTAGATAATGCTGCGATTGCCATTTAATATTCTCCTATTATTTGCCAAGTCCAGCTATACCACCAGTGTTTTCTAGACGCATAGGTATATAGATGAATTCAACTGATTTGACTGGTTCGATTGCTATGTCAACATGTAATTCGTTGGCATCGATTCTTGCTGGTGTGTTATTTGACTTGTCGCAAACTACCAAGAAGTCATATAGCGCACGTTTAGATGTTAAATCTAGCAACAGTTTTTCAATTTGTTGTTTGATCTGGTTACGTGTAATTGTATCGTTTGGCTCAAAAATGTATGGTTTAGCAATTACATTTAGTTGATAACGCAAGTAAATTACCAAACGTGCCACGTTGATACGATCCAAACTGCTTGCCACTAGTTGACGTGTTTTTTGTCCGTAAACAACCAACCCTGTTCCTGGAAGATATGTAATTGGGTTCACATGTATTCCTGCCAGTGTATCACGCTGTCCGCCATTCAATGCCACAGTGTGGAATTCGCCGGTGTTGATATCAACATAACCAACTGAACTGGCATTTGTTACACCGCCACGACGCACACCAGCTGGTGCAAACCATGGATAAGAAACATTATCACTTAGAGCAATTGTACGCAACATGATGTGACTTGGAGGAACAACAACATTGTTGCCGTGCAAGTCAGTTGTGTAACCCCATGGATAGTAAACAGCTGAGTAAGCACTGGTTTCAATCAATCCCACTGGACCGTCAATTGCTGCGCCTGCTGAGTTATTACCCCAGTTGCTTAATGAAGTTGCATCTGGTGTCAAGTGTGCTGGAGCATCTAGTACAACAAATGCGCTGGTGCCATTGTCAGTGTTTAAACCAATTAAAGCTGCTGCTGTTTCCAAGTATCCTGGGCAAGCCAACAAGTTATAGATAACTGTGTCTGGTTGGCGTATACCTTGATTTGCTTCTATAGTTGCTGTCAATGCGCCCAATACCACAGCACGTTGAGCATTGCTGCCAAATGTGCCTGAACCGTCTATTTGATTTGGAGCTTTGCTTACCCAACGATTTGGATAATATGAACCCATTGCGCTTGGTGATCCAGATGGTTGATATCTGTAGTTTAAATTTTGTGTGTTCACATAACCAACATCGTAATACTTGACGTTGAATCCCGAACGACGTAGATTCCATAACAATGTGCCTTGTGGATATAGTGCTGGATCTGGTGCGTCAAAGTCCACAAAGTCCGTTGCGGCCAATGCTGGAATTGTGCTCCACATATCGCCTGCTGCAACGCCGCCGTCCACACTCCAACGTGCATCAGCAAACACAATACCCATAGATGTGGTTTGATCTGAATTGTCTAACTTTGTCCATTTCTTTGTAACATAGTTAAACTTGTAAATTTCGGGGAACTGGCTGATTGTAGCTGTGCTGACCCAAATGTCACCGTGTGCCAATGCGGCGCCGCCTGATTGCAATTTAGGTTGAGTAGCACTAACAATTGGACCGTTGGGGTCAGTGACACCGCCACCGACATTGCCGTTGACGATGACTTTGCCAGCTGTTGACAAATAACCTCTCCATTTGGATCCATCATTGATCATGATGTCAACATCAGTAATATCGCTGTTGTACCATAATGTGCCATCTGCTGGAGTTGTTGTTGGGCTTGTGGTGCTTACAGTTACAAATCCCACTGCACTTGATTCAGTCACTGTTGAAATCCACAAGCTGGCAAGATAAGTTGATGCACCGACACCAGTTTGCATGTTTACAACGGTTGCTACTGGAAACATAATTGTGATTGGTGTACCTGTACCATCTACAAATATCATGTCGCCGCCAGCTTGATGTGAAATCGTAATGGCATTGGTTGTTGTATTCAGGCTGGCCATGATGTTCATGTCTGTTATGGCTGCTGTGAATGCTGTTAGGAACGCTGTTGCATCGCTGGTTGCGCCAGTTGCTGTGAATGACACTGTGATAGGAGTAGTCATTGTTGCACTGCCTGGCACACTGTTACTGAATGTAAATGTGTATGAACCGCTTGTTAGTGTACTGGCTTTGATGCTGATGCTGGTAACATCAGTGGTGCCAACTGCACTGCGTTTGTAAATTTTGAAATTTGCCAATGATGGACTCAACTCATCGTCGTTGTATTTCACATACATGGCACCTTGAGATAAGTTAATACCACCGCCTACTGGATCCAGTATTGACAATGCTGTTGCATCATTTGCATACAAACCAACTGATTGTGTTAACCATGCTGATTGTGCTGAGTTGTATTTTTTAATAATCCAATTTGCGCCTTGATTAACACTGGTTGTTTTGATCCACAAGCTGCCTGATGGACGTGGTGTACTTGCGTATGTGCCGTAGGTTGGTGCATTGTAGTGGGGAGCAATGGTCAATGTTGGTGCATAGAACGTAGGATTACCTGTCCATCCTGCTGATCCAGCAATTGTGCCAGCCACTGTGAATGCAGTGCCTGTGGTGTACAAATACAAATAGTTGTTGCTGTCTGCGCGGGCTGTGACACCTGGAATTGCTCCGGCGTTGACAGCAGTTGCCAATGCGCTGACAGTGGTTACACCGCCGATTGGGTGTGCTGTGCCCGACACTGTGATGATAAGTGTGTCACCAGTCGTTGCCACTGTCATGCCTTCCGATGTTACAGGACTTGCATAGCTTTGATTGATAGTGTATGTACCAACTCCGCCTGGTGTGTAGAAATTGTAAGTCCCGCTGGCTTGTGCTGTCAATGTAACTGCCAGTCCAGTTGCTGAACTCACTAGGCTGATTGTGCTGCTGGCCAAACTAACAATTGTTCCCGCTGGCACACCAGTACCGCTAATAATTTGTCCGTTGACCACGCCAGTTACTGTGGTCAAGTTGAATGTGCTGGCACCAGCAGCACCGCCGCTTGAATATGTTGCTGTGGCAGTTGCTGAGGCTGTGCTGGTCAATTGTCCCAAAATCAGTGTGTTGGGCGTTAGTGCTGTTGCGCCAGTGGCTGTTACCAAATCGCCATTGGCCAATGCTGCACCGCTGGTGAATGCAGACACTGTCAACACTGTGGTAGCGATAGCACCAGTGAATACTTTGGCTGTACCTGCTGTGATTCCTGTGAGTGCGTTGGCTGAAACTGCTGCTGGACGACTCTTGATCCAGTTTGAAGTACCAACCTCAACCCATACTCCGCCCGCTGTGTCAGTTACTGGTTTCTTGAACCATAATTTCAACAAGGTGGTTGTTGCTACCAGTGCGTATTGATAAACTTGACCGTAACTGGCTTTTGGTTGTCCGTTGGATACCAAGTTTGTGTCAGTGATAACTGTGACCATTTGACTTGTGAATGTCTGACCGCCTGTTACCGTGGCTGCATTGCTGTTCCATTCAAACACACCAAAATTTGTGTCTTGTGTGTCTAACCATACCGTACCGTCTGCTGGATCACCAGTAGGTGCGTCTGCTCTGGCCACCAGTTGACTGGTGTCAACATCTGCACGTACTACATAAGCACGGTTGCTCACACCCAAAAAGCTGTAGGCTGCTTGCAAACCGTATTCGTTCAATTCTCCAGCGTTGACTGGGTTAGCTGCCGCATCAGTCTGGAAGTAAGGAATACCAAAAGTATTGCCAAGGTCCATTTGACTTGTCAGCAAGTATACTGTTCCAGCGTTTGCTGGGATTGTGCCAGCAGCAATGCCTGTGCCAGCTGAATTCATTTTGTTAGCTGCCGTAGCAACGATGATTAGGGGTACTGTACCTGGGGCGCCTGGTGTATAGAAACTTTCGTCTATTACTGTTACGCTTACGCCTGGTGAACTTAGTTGGGCCATATTAGAATCTCCATGTGAACATGTTCTGTAATGTATTTATGGCATTTTGATATTTCTTGGCTCATATACACCACCAAAAAGGTCTCTCAAAGGCCAGCTTTAAGTAAATACAATATGAGACCACTATGCACATGCGGCATGCGACCCACCGCAGTAAATTATCACAAAAACGGTAAAACTTTCTACCGTAGTCAGTGCAATGCTTGTCTCAAAGGAGAAAATTCAGGAGTCCCCAAATGGTTCCAAGCAGGATACCAACAAAAGAATCAGTGTGATAAGTGTGGTTATAAATCACCGCATCGGGAAGTGTTTGCGGTGTTTCATGTGGACGGAAATTTGAACAACTGCCGCCCTGCCAACTTGAAAACTGTGTGCTCTAACTGCGCACGAGTCCTACATAAAGAGGGCGTTCGCTGGCGTCAAGGGGATCTGGTTCCGGACTTATGAGATCTTTGACCTGTGCAAACAAGTCGTCTATGGTGCTGTTGTTGTCCAGCACAGCATCAAAATTAGTGCCAACCCATGCAGTTTCACTGGCATGGATCATTTCCGTTCGTAACCACTCCTGAGCATGGGCACTGCCACGATTGGCCTGCACAGCAATGTCCAGCCAGTGTGGTTGAATGCCACGTTCCACACACACAATGATTCCGCCAGCATGTCTAATACTGGCTATTTCGTTAGGAAAACGGCAGTCTGAGATAACCACATTGTCAGTTGAATTGCGCAGTTTGTTTTCCAGGGCCGCGATCCACATGTCATCATGAAATCCTTGACGACAAACTTCTGTGCCCCAGTATTGCAAGATCCACCGAGGAGTTAAGTGTGGCATGCTCAGTCGTTGTGCCCACCACGGATCCACTTGTTCACGCCATTCGCGGGCTTGTTTTGTGCGGCCTTCCAGCATGGTTCTGTCCCAGCCAAACACCTGTGCCACTGCATCTTTAAGACTGTTTGCAAAACTTTCTCGTCGAAAACCATGAAAGTTAGTAAGATAATCGGCAACAGTGTCTTTGCCTGAACCAATAAAACCGCACACACCTATGATCATATAGCACCTCTTAATGTAGTGCTAGTATATAACAGTTTTGTTACAAGGTCAAGAAATTAGTTGTTCGAACCTTTAATTATGGTGAAATTAAATATCGGAGTATCCGAAGCTACGCCACCAGTTGTATAGAATGTAATATTGAAAGAACCGGCGGCTACTGCTGTAACAAACGTCAAATAGGTGTTGGTTGAACTGCCACAGTTTACAATAACAGTGTCCACCGCGGCTACCGTCGAATTTGTAACTGTGAATGTAGCAGGAGTTGCCGATCCGGCTGCCGTAATTAGAGTAATCTGTCCAGTACTTTTGTTCAAAGTTACACCGGTTGTTCTGCTGACAATTTGAGCTTGGGCGCCACCTGAGCTGGCACCAGTTGGAAATCCAAAACTGGTTGAGTATGTTATTTCATATGTGCTAGAATTGTAGTAGACAAACCCAGCCGCAGGAGTTGTGCTTCTAATCGGGTTCACATAGAAACTGCTAGTCTGAGACGCAACACCGTTGATTTCACTACCACTGGCATTTAAAATAATCGTATTGTTGGCTTGATTGGTTTTTCCGGCAAAATAGCCAATGGCAATAGCATTAGTACCTTGACTAGTAAGACCTGCGCTGTTGCCGATGGCGATTTTGTTAGCTGAAAACAATGGAACACTGATAATACCACTGTTGATAACGATGGTGGAATTGTCAACTATAACGCCGCCTAACTGCGATGAACTTGCAGTGGCCAATGACACTTGTCCGGCAGTACCCCCAGTACCTAAAATTAAGCCGCTGGTGGCTACTACTGGTATGATCACTTCACCCTGTGTGCTGGAGGTAGCCAAGGGGCGAGTGGCGCTGATCGTGCCACTGTTAATTACAACTGTAGAACCGTCAACTTTAACACCGCCCAACGCTGATGTAGTAGCTGTTGGCAAACTATAAACTGCGGCGCTGATAGTTCCATCGCCGGCAATACTGATCCCAGAACCAATTTTAACGCCTCCTAGCTGTATACTGCTAGCCTGTGCAAGCACGATACTGCCCAATGTATTGACTAATCCGCTGGTTGCCGCTGACTGTACAATCACTCCGCCTAGTGCTGATCCGGTTGCGGCTGGTAATGTATAGCTATAGGTTGCAGTTAATACACCGCTAGATATTGTGATACTTGAGTTATCAGCTCGCACTAGTCCTAGTGCTGATGTAGTAGCGGTTGGTACACTGATAATGCCACTGCTAACACTAATAGTCGTGCCATCAACTCTAACAACTCCTAATGCTCCACTGGTTGCAGTTGGTACGCTGATAGTGCCACTGCTGGCTGTAATGGTTGTACCATCGACTGTAACTCCGCCTAGGATACTATTAGTTGCTTGCGGTAAAAGATATTGGATCTGACTACTGCCGTTTATGGTGATCGTACTATTGTCAATCTTGACAGCGCCTAACTGTGTTGAACTAGCACTGGCTAAACTTATCGTTCCTGAACTATTGGTAATACCACTGGTCGCAGTAGCTGGTACAATAACGCCACCTAAGCTACTTGATGTTGCGGCAGTGGGATTAATCGTAATCGGTGCTGATCCATCAAATGTAACTCCGTTGATGGCTGCTCCTGGAGATAATTTCGTTGCTGTGGACGAGTTGCCGGTCAGTATGTATGTTTGTAATGTTGACAGTGTGGCTTGTTCGCTGGTCAGTGTTCCGCCTAGATTAATTACTACTGGGATGATCCCAGCACCTGTAACTGAACTAGCAACTGGGAGATCTGTAAACTTTGGCATCTATTATCCAGTTACGAAGTAATAACCTGTACCACCTGCGGTATAGTCCATTAGTTCTTTATCTAATTTTTCAAATTCTTTTTCAGCTTCACCCTTTAGTGCGGCACCATTCATTTGTATGGCGCCACCCGGACCTGCAATACTGCCAAATTTAGAGCGAGCTTCACCTAGCATTTGTTTGCACACTGCTAGAGAGTAATCTTTAAGCCATTGCTTGGCTTGATAGTCTTGTAGCAATACCCAGTCTGGGCGATAGTTATAACTTTGCACTAGGATCTGTTCTCCCTGTGCAAACGGACGTTGCAGTATGTTCAATAAATGACTGGTTGGTTTCCATTGAAATTCAATATAACTACCGAACATGCGACCTACCAGTTTCTGATAGCCTGCAAACAGCTCATAAGTTGCAAGGCCCCCCATCATGCTACCTGACATTAGGTAGGTATTTGTATAGGCTAGGTTAAACGGTTCAAAAAGCGAACCACCTGCACCCATGCCAGTTCTCGAGCCAATAGCTCTGCGAAACACTTGTCTAACTGTGATAACTTCGTCTGGTAATCGGTATTCATTTTGATCCTGTATAAGTTCTAGGAACAAGTAACTTTCTTCTACAGCATTAGGACTTTTTTGACGGTAACGACTTAACGCACGATCCAAGGCCATTTCGTAATGTGCGGGGTCTAGTTCTACTTCGACCATACCATCGCCCAGCATTAATTTGACATAATCAAATACTTTGTTGCGCTCAATAATGCTGTTAGTTTGCGTTGAAGGTGCTAAATCGTCCATATTTTGTCTCCACTCATATTTATCATACGATACGCTAACGATAAATATCGTATGCCAAGATTATCTCTATACAAATCCGAACGGGGAAATGATTTTAAATTCATAGATCGCCAAGCCAGCGAAATGTTCCAAGCTGGTGGTACGGATTTATACCTACACAAATACCTAGGACCAACTACAAAGTCATCGGGAACTGCTGATCAACCAGTATACACCACACAAAACGTAGCTAATATACAGGATTTACTGTTCTTAGAAAATCGTGACCGTGCCTACGATACTGAAATTTACCGTGTGCGTGGCATTTATAACGTGGCAAATATTGACTTTAATCTAAGCCAGTTTGGCCTGTTTATAGATAACGATACGATCTATATGACTGTGCATATCAATGATATGATTCGAACTATCGGTCGTAAACCTATTTCAGGCGATGTATTTGAATTGCCGCACCTACGTGATGATTTTGCACTTAACGAATTTGATCTAACACTGCCACGTTATTATGTAATTGAAGATGTAGGTCGTGCTAGCGAAGGGTTTAGCAACACTTGGTACCCACATTTATACAGATTAAAGTGCAAGAAAGTCACGGACAATCAACAGTTTGCACAGATCTTTAATCAAGCGGCCAAGGATGCCAACGGTGATGACGTTGCAGGCACGACTCTTAAAGATTTACTCAGCACGTTTAACAAAGAAATCGCCATCAACGATCAGATGGTTGCACAAGCCGAAGCAGATGCTCCCAAGAGCGGATATGAAACTCGTCAGTTTTACACACTGGCGGTTGACGATCAAGGAAAACCCTTACTTGAAACTGCCGATGAAGCTGGCCTAGATGCCAGCAACATCAGCAACATCAGAGCCAGTGCTGTCAGTGGAGTTCCGGCACGTACAGGTTATACTGGTTATCTGGTGGGAGATGGATTTCCTGTTAACGGCTATGACTTTGGATTTGGCATACAATTTCCCGCAAGTGCTCAGCAAGATGACTTTTTCTTAAGAACTGATTTTTTACCCAACAGATTATTCCGCTTTGACAGCACACGTTGGGTGAAAGTTGAGGACGGTGTTAGAATGACCATGACAAATACAGATACTCGCAGTACCCTACGTTCAGGATTTGTTAACAACACCTACTATACCTACAACGATCAGGTAGCCACTGGATTCTCACACAACGCGGCTCCTATATCAGGTCAGGCAAATGGATATATCTTGAAGGGAACTGGAGTAATTTATACCCTGATCGATTATATCTCAGCAAGCTATGTTGCTATAAAACTAGATTCGTTTCAGTTAGACTATGCCGTCGCTGATTATCCTACACTACTAAGTTCATACAGTTATACAAGTAGTCTAGGTGTTGTTTCGACTAAACTAAAAATTACTCTGCCAACCGGAGTAACGACACCCTATGACGGTACATGGGCCATAACACTATATAATTACAGAGAAGCTCAACGTTCTAGTTTGAGTACAGCTCTTAAACCTAAGGCGGATTTCTAATGTTGCACTTTTATGATGCGCAGATAAGACGATATATCACACAGACTGTTCGTATATTCAGCAACTTTGTGGTCAAATACGGAGATGGCTCTCTGCATAGGATTCCTGTTATGTACGGAGATGCTGATCGACAGGTCG
>Ga0136641_1000895_pt1 | contig 12604 bp, 7 predicted proteins | sample EliLak1302023Y_FD_115312 | JGI IMG/M metagenome (GOLD analysis project Ga0136641, IMG submission 115312) | Freshwater microbial communities from Elizabeth Lake, Yosemite National Park, California, USA - 13020-23Y | ecosystem: Environmental > Aquatic > Freshwater > Lake ...
CAATTTGAACTTCTCTATTTTCTCTTCCAAGAATGCTTTGACCACAGTAGTGGTAGGCCACTGTTCGCGGTCATCACGCTCTACCACATCCACTGCTTTTTTATGACACAGTTGATTGTGACGAATTCTGCGAAGATTATATACAAACGTTTTGATTACAGTTTCAACTTCTTTTTTAGACTTTCCCTTCGTTTGTTCAATAAAAGGTTGCCACGATGTTAACCATTCTTTGGATTCATTATTCTCTTCACAGAATTGTTTGTAGAGATGCTCTTGGTTGGCTTGGATGGCTTCGTAGATCTGTTTGGTTTTCCATTGTTTTGGGATAACGACTTCTTCCTTTTGTTCAAGGATACCTTTTATATCTTCTGGTATTTCGTTTGGTACAATCACTTCATTCAGGGGTTTGTAGTGAAATAGAATGGCTTCTACCATGAGTGGAGAATTAACTTTTGCTCTGGGCTCTATTTTGGATGCCCTGATAGGAATATTTTTTGTATCTAGAAAGGTGGTAAGAACCACATGTCTCGATGCAACTCTATCTGCAATCCGACACAGGTCTTCATAACGCTGGTCTTTTTTTAGAAGATTACAATGATCACAGCATGGTCTGCAATTCTCTTTGACATAACCAACTGCGTTATTAAAACGGTCAATGCCATATACACTGTTTACACCACAGAGATAACATGGTAGCGCAATTATTTCTGCAAAATCTGATTCAGATAATGCAAATGTGATATTTCTGGTATTTGCTGATTTGCAGTATGTCTTATAGACCGCTGTTGTTTTGGATAGATAGGTTGTTTTCCATTTTTCTAATAGTACGTCAGAGATAGGTGTAGCTGACGTTTGAAACACATGAATTGCTTGTAATTTGTCTATAAATTCTTGCGGATGCTGAGAGCCTTTTAGCCTATTGCATGTTTCACAACAAGGAACTACATTGTCTTCTTGATAGCCTGCATTGTTATTCAAACGGTCAATACCATTTACTGCACCTTCTTTTATGTATTCACAGTAGAAACAAGATTGTACAATCAGTTCATTAAATTTGGTTTTGGTTAAAGCAAAGTGAATACCACGTTTTTGTGCACCTTTGACATAGTGATTCCAAATTACATGCTTATTTGTAAATGCTTCTGCTTTATAGTTACGCTCTCTTGCAGGTCTTGCACTTTCATACTTTAATAGTTTCTCATAACAAGGAACACACCGTCTCAAATCTTTATCATGTTTTCCTTTGGCTCTGATTACTTGAGGATTTGTAAAGGCAGAGCCACAGTCCAAACACAGATTTGAATTCTGTCGCTTCTTGTCTTCTCGTTTTCTGTCTGTAATCCGAGTCTTATGAAGACAATGTGTGCATTTTACTTGATGATCCTCTAACACTGTATAGCATCCACGAGAAATATCACAGTATCTGATGTTTTCCTTTTCAGCTTTATCTGTGATGGCTTGGCGCTTGTGTTTGGAGCAATAGGTTTCTTCTGTGAGTTTGCCACAGGGTTGGCCTTTTTTAGCACCTTGTCGAATAAGAGCCTGACACTGCATTCTGTATATGCCGTAGAAGATAAAATGCGGGGTTGGTGTAGAGATAGCGCGTTTGGATAAAACGTTCATTATGCGATACCAATGTTACATAAAGAGACTTGTTTCATATACTACTATATATGGAACAAGTTATATTACCATTTTATGGAAAGATATTTTATCATGAACCATATCAAGTTGAAAGAGAGGATGGGCCAAATACTCTACCGTTTACAGTAATGATTCAAATATATGATGGAATTTATCGGAAAAAATCGACGCGTCGTAATATTTATTATCCTACGCTACGTCAATTAGGGGGCATTGATATCACAGAACGAAAGTTTTATAAAGGACGGCATTTTCATCGTAAAATTACTCATTAACATGGCGATAATGTTGTTTTATGCAGATATCATACTAATCCTGAACAATATACATATACGCCGTTGAATATACTGTGCCGAGAGTTGGGATATACAGAGGAGTTCATAGAAAAAGTAATAAATATAATTATAAGAGTTACATCTACGAAGAATATTCGTACTACACATGATGGAATCGTATTTTAGATGTGCATCTTTTCTCCCAGTGACCGATAATAACACTTGTCGTATACCACACCCTTATCCAAAACCTTCGCTATGGACTTCTGACTTATTTTTAGTTGTGTTGTACACTCAAATTTGCATGTAAATTCACGAATTAACTGTTGATTCGAATCGTACTGACCTACGCCATCTCGATACAGTATGCATTCGCCGTGCGCTTGCATCCATTTCTCTTTTACATCCTCCTCACACAACTCTAGTAGCATGTAATAAAACCCATTGGTGAGTGTTCCATTTTTAACAGGTGCATCGAGTGAACTTATACCATACCCATTCTGTGCAGCGGCCGTCTTTCTATCAATATAAATATTCAAAATTTCTGTTTTGTCTTTATTTACTTTTGCAATGTATCCCAGATTCTGCGGACGAGTTTTCTTTGTCGGCTCTACATGATGAATCGTTTGAGGGTCCAGTTCACGGTCTACTAACTGCCAACGGAATCCTTGATATACTGTGTTCTCTCGAACTGCTTTGTTGACACTGGGGCGTTTGATGGCCGAATTCTCTTGCATGGCTTCAGTTACGGTTTCATAAACATGAACGAGTTGTAGTGTTTCAGGATGAATCTTTTGAAGCCTCGGGCCGATATGTGGGTCAGGTATGTCAAACTTGGTAGTTGTTTTGGTTTGTATTGCGTTGAGTTGCGATACAATTACTTTGTTTGATATTTCTAGTTCGTTCACTTTGTTTATAAACTGTTTATTCATGGCAAGTAGTTCTTTCAGAATCGAATCATCCTGCACAATGGGGCGATTACTTTGTAGCATGGCAATTTCCAGTTTCAATTTCTCATTCTCCAACCGAAGCTGTTCAAACTCAGCAAAGCTGTACTCAAAACTGTGAATATTATCTTCGATAACTTTCAATACTGTCTGGTAAGATAGATTCTGCCCAATTAAAAATAGCTCATTCTCCGTTTCATGCCCTTTCAAATCTGTAATCTTGCTCGGTCGAATCAAGGCATGTCCGTGTAGAAACTTTTCAAGTCCTGCTGAATTATTGACAAGAAACGCATCTAGAAATATCGTTTGTGGTCCGTATTTCAATTTGAATTCATTATAACGGTTGCGTACCCCTTTACGAGATTCACCGATTTTGATAATATAGGAACCATTTTCTAAGGTTTTGATTCTGGCTATATAGATAAGCGAACCATTAATGGCTCCATATTGTTTCATAATGAGTTTGTGTTTTTCTTGCTCAGGGACGGATTTTAGCTCCGCGGTTTTTTGTTCCAACTGTTCTGTTTTTTGTTCGAGCTGTTCTGTTTTTTGAGTGAGTTGTTTTTTAAATTCAATTGCTTCTTCTTCCAATACTTCATGTAGCAGTTCTTCCAATTTCATATAGTATTCGTGAATTTCTCCTGCTTTTTTGGTTTGAGCTTTGAGACAGAGAGATTTGAAGCATTTAATTGTGAGCATGATTTTTTGTTTATTTTGTCCCCCTTTTTCAAGAATTACTTCATCATCGGATCGCTTACGCGATCGCGTAAGCGATCCATCTGTGTTAGTATTAGATCGCTTATTCGATCGCATAAGCGATCCGTCTGTGTAATCAATATTAATTTTAAAATGTCGTTCTAATACAGATTTAGCATGTTGTTTTGTAGAGAATCCTAACCATTTCCAAACATTATCCATATCTACTACAAAATCAGTCTGCTTATCATAATTAAGATAACAGTAAAAACTTGTAATAAATAGTTGTTGTTCAATATCAGAAAATGATGTTTTAATTTTTTCTAATAATGCAACATTATATGTATTAGATAGTTTTGTAATAGGATTGCTCTCAATAAGCTCAACAATGTTTAATTCGAGTGCCATGTTATTATACTTATATATCATTAAGAACCTTTAAGCTGTTATCGCTTATTAAAATAATAATAAGCGATAACAGTTTAACTTTTAGGTTAAGCAACAAATTCAGATAATACATAATATTTTAACTTAAATCGTATGTATACTCTACCCTCTCCATATATTATTTAGTAGTCAATTTTTAATCGCTAAATATTATTTTTTAGGTTTATACGTAATACATAACATAGATAACAACCAAGTAAAGTACTTAGTTGGAATAGGCGAGCATGCCTACCGCTATTTAACCTCTGTAGGTCAAATAACCCTTCAAACTCTCCTGACACGTATAACAACAGATACGTTTCATTCCTCTTGAAGACCACATCTCTGTGGGGACGGACTCTATCTTAAGCCGAGTGCTACATTTCTGTAACCTCAGCCCATTACCATTGAGTCTCTGAACTGCATTCATACTGTATTTTTCAAGACAGGTTAGAACTTGGCTGCGGATTGTCTCTATTCGTAACCTTCTTACCATACCCACGAGTTTCCCCTTGGTGCTACAGGACAGACCTTTCGGCTCCTGAGCGGTAGTTACGACTTGATTGTGTTTGCACACAAAAGGCGACGTGTCAATGTCGCCACGAGAGTTTCCCGCAATTTGATAATGTTGCCCATTGCGATAATATCGCAATTGCTGATGGACTAGCAAATCTTTTTTAGATTTACTCTTAGCAGCCAATATTTTCAGTCAGTTTGAAAAACTTAAACCACCCCGTGGTTTACCCTCCATGTTTCCAAGGAGGACGGACTGTACCTTAAGCATTCTCAGATTGGTTAGATCTTCATTGAATACCAATGCCTTTGCAGTCTCTGAAACGGTTTCATGGCCTACCTCACACTTCATTGAAGTGCTTTTCACGGCTTTAGAAACTCGTCTGCGGATTTCCCAATCCTTTGCGTTTTTACTGTATCCAAGGTCATTACCCTGGGGCACACTTCGTGTTTCCACGAAGCGGTAGTAGCAAAGGCTGTCAGGGGGTTCCCGCAACCAGGTCATTTTGCAGTGTTTTACAACACCACTAGCTAGTCATACTGTTTGCCCCTGCGATTTTAACGCAAGGCAGCTAGCTATTTGGCACAGGCGGTTTGCAAGTGCAACCGAGCTGATATACATGTGCATGTATATCAGCATGTTAATGCCAGACATAATACGAAGAACGTTGTAGTTCGTGGCGTACACGCGAACGGTGGACGACAGGTTGGTGCCAACTGCGTTGTTGGAGACCGTCAACAGCAGGGTCGTGTTGTCGATACGCGACAAGTTGCACGATCCACTGGGTTGGTGCTGCTCAGGCTGCAGGGCAAACGAGTACACATTGATACCAACAGCGGGGATGTTGGTGTGGTGCTGGTAGGGCTGAACCAAGTTGAAGTAGTTGCCGTCGCGAACCTGGAAGCGGTCGTGGCCGTTGAGCTGGAGCAGGGCCGTGATGGTCGGGTTCTTGCCCGCCATGCCTTCCACGCGGGTGACGGAGTAACCCGACTCCAAGACGGAGCGGTCCCACCAGTCCGAGTAGTTGAAGGGCTGCTGGCCCTTCCACGGGTTGATGACCGAGTCATCGCACGAGACGTACGAGTCGCGCTGAACGACCCAGACAAGCTCCTTGCACGGGTGGTTGAAGTTGAGCTTCAGCTTGTTGGCCGAGGAGGTGATGGATTCACCACCCGTGTACTGAAGAACATCAATCAGGTACTCGTGGGAAACCTGGGCGAACTTGCGGCGCTCATCCGTGTCAAGGTAGATGTAATCGACGTAGAGGGAGGCAGCAGCCAGACCGCATTGGCCGACACGGTTGCGAACGGCGTGGGGGTCAGCCGAATTCGAGTAGTCCCAGCACAAGTTGTTGAGGGACTCGAACTCGAGGTTGATGCGGACCTCGTGGTACTGGAGGGCAATCAGGGGGAGAGCCAGACCAGGGTTGCGGCAGAACCAGAACTGCAGAGGGATGTACAGAGTATACATCGGGGCGCACGAGGTAATGACCTCAGAGGTGAGGGGCTCACCGCCATAGCAGTCATTGTCGCAGTTGGAGCCGCCCTGGTAGAGCAGGTTGGTGAGCTCAGGGACGTTGCCGACCATCTTGGCATATCCAGCCTGCTTGCCAGCCTCCTGGGTGAGTTCGTTCCAGATGTGGAGCCAGTCACCATACTGCTTATCAATTCTCTGACCTCCAATCTCGATTTCAACGTATTGGATGAGGTTGTGACCGATCCAGTTGAGCCAACGAAATTGGGCACCAGAGCCGTCCGAGGGCTGGAGGGAGACCTGGGGGAGAGTGGCCTGGAGGTACATGCGGTGGATCAAATCACCGTTACGCTGGATGGTGCAGGTGACCTTCTTGCCGAAGTTGGGGGCGCCATTGAAGGGGTTCTCGATGGACTCCATGGCGAAGTTCGTGTGGCGTCTGTACACGCACGGAATCCCCTATGTTTCCAAAGGGGGTGGACTATAACTTAAGCCGTCATTTGAGTTTTGCTAGAACTCATCGGGCCCATTGACATTTAGTCTCTGAACAGCATCCATAGATCTTGCGATATCGATCGGTAGGACTTGGCTGCGGATTTGCTACATTATCGTAAAAAAATAAATTTAACTCTTCAAGAGTCTATTTTTACGAAATATACGGGTGTCTTTTACCATACCCTAGTTTCCTATTCTAGGCCATTAGAACGTTTCCATTCTAACTTGGTGCACCATATACTTATATGATATGTATTGAAACAAACGAATCTACAATTTTATGATGATTTTCAATAATTATACTATCTACTTTTGAGCCTTTAGAGATATTCTCTATAGCTTCTAAGGGTCTAAGATTAGTCCACTGATAACATTCCAAAATGTCATTTTCCTTTGAGAAATCAAAGGAACTGCACGGTGTAACATGGTCAAAATGCCAATACCTACCCATATTTTTCTTGATAGTATTTTACTGAATTCTCTTTAATCTTATGTAGATTTGCGATACGATACTTTTTATCACTGACTGCCTTACATTCTTTGCATTTGGGATATTTTCCATCTGCTTTTGTTCGATCATTCGAGAAAAGATGGAGCTCTTTCTCAGTCTGACAGAATGAGCATGTTTTACTCATGAATAGTTGACTATCTTGTAATAATAAATACGTTCAAATTTATAATCATATGCATATATTTTATACGTCTTTAAGCAGTTCCCGTCAATTTGACAATGTGGCAGAAATTTTCATTTCCACTAGCAACTACTTTTAATAGTTACTTTTAAAGGCCAAAATACAGACTTAAACCTTAAAAAATGTGATCTGAGGGTTGCCAGTCAGGTAAACGTCCTGGGCTCCGTACGCTACAAGTTGCATTAGGCCGCCCCCTGTCATGAATTTATTATACCTTATAAAGAGAAAATAATTTTGGAGAAACACATTTATTCAAAAAATAAAATCTGTCGGAGGGTTTACTTTTTATAAAATCAACAACCATAAATACAATGTTCTATCAAAAAAATATACGCACACACCATCATATAAAAAATGACAATACCTTTATAAGTATATATCAAGACACAAGATGTAAAACAAGAGATACAAAAGAAGAATAACTTTATCTACACAGTCCCCTATTACCCACGATCCAACCCCATTGAGAACTTTTTTAGTCAGTTGAAATACAATATCAAAAAGGATGCACCAACTTTTTACGCTGATATTAAGAAGGTAGTTGAAAAATCAATAGGTAAAATACAGGAGAAGAACTATAGGAACTATTTCTTATACGCATTTGATAAAGATTCTGTTAAGAAGATTTATACGCATACCTCAACACTGAAAAGAAAACCCAAAATATATAAAGATTGATAAATAGATGGAAGTTGTTGGGCGTGACCCTGCTAAACAAGCCCGTATAGAGGCTAATTTACAGAGTGTCAAAGGAAGCAAAGCATATTCTGATATAGAAAATAAAATTCGGTCAGGTATTTACCGAACACATAGAACGACAAGAAATCACAATCGTGCTTTCCTTGAAACAAGGAAGGTACGGCTTACAATGAAACTGGCAAAAGATAAATCAGGGCAAGTAAAAGGCGATAGAGCCAAAATAGCAAAGATTGATACTTTATTGCCTATAATGGAAGATGAAACAAATGTAGAAAATGCCAATAATGCAGGGGCTAAAAGTAATAATGCTGATAATAATGAATCGGCTCCCGAAGATGCACCTGTTCTTGCTCCTTTGGGAATACAAGCACCTTTAGCACAGGAAGCACCTTTACTTACTTCTTTGGCACAACAGGAAGAAGGCGATAATGATAATGGTAACGAAGAATTACCAGCAGGTAAAAATGTTAGACCAAATAAACCGGTTATTCAAATGGAGAAGAAAGAATGCGATGAATTATTTGACCCGTGCACTAAGGAGCCAATAGCAAGTTTAGATGCATTGGAAAAACGCATTCGTGATATAAAAAAACTAAGGAATATTATTCCAGTAGGGCTATATGGTCTTACGAATGATACTTCTAACTATGATTTTTTAACCAACGTATTTATTGATCCAAAAATTTCATTGGATGATATGGTTTCATTTCGTCTATCCGCTGGAGGTCAAGTAGGTTCTGATATATACGAAGTCTTATCACGCCTTTTTGTATTTTTTGGAGGGATTGAGAATGTTAATCCAAGACAAAATGGAAACTATAAGTTTATGAAAAAGATAGAAGGAGATGCTCCAGAGGTATATGATGATAGTGTAGATGCATTGAAACGAATGAAATGCAAGGCTACAAGGGCAATGGGTATTAGTGATATTACTCTAATGAATGTTAGAAATGATAAAAAAGTAATAAAACCTGACGACCCATATTGTGAAGTAGATTGTGATACAAAAGAAAGTGATAATATAAAAACATACTTAATAAGCGTAAAATGGTACAAGGATGAAAAGAATGCCGAACATTACGACCTTGAAAAGTTATTTACTGCTGCACAAAAAATCACAACAGCCGAACAAAAACCATTAGATATTATAGTATTTTTGAAGAGTAAAAAAGATTTTGAAATAGCACACAATAGGTCGTATCGTCAATATACAAGAGATTTAGCAAAAACTTTTTTTGGATGGAATGAAGATGTAAAACCATTCTTAGAAGAGAAAAGAAGAACCATATTTGAATTAGCAAAATTATCAGATATATCACCATTACAGGCATTAGAAATACAATATTTTACACCAAATGCCAAGCCGATTCTTTCCCTACAATTACACCAAGATATTATAGTTAAGGGTGTATGTGATACATTAGAGACCAGTGACGATAATCTTTATTTAATTGGTGTACTGCCAAGAGGCGGTAAAACATTTATAGCAGGCGGAATAATAAGAGAATATCTAAGAAGAACTAAAACTCTAAATCTAAACACATTTTGGCTTACTGCTGCACCAAATGAAACAATGACCCAAGTAAAGGATGAACTATTGAATAGATTCCAGGATTTTTCTGAGTTTGAATTTATTGAGGTTAAGTCTGTATCAGATATAAAAAAGACTAAGCCTCATTCAGTGTTTTTCTGTTCCTCACAACTTCTAATAGCATCCCAAAAGAAAGACGCGAAAAAAAGAGACTTCCTACAGAGTCTATTAAGCGGTAGAGATAGATTGGGTCTTGTATTTTTTGATGAAGCCCATAAAACTGGTACTGGTGATAAAACTAAATTAGAAATACAAAGTATCATACAGACATATAATCACCTGAAGTTGCCTTTTATATTTTTAACTGCAACATATTATAATATACTTTTTGATTATCAAATACAAAAAGCCAATACATTTATTTGGGATTATACTGATGTTTTAGTGACTAGATCATTGGCTACTGAAACAGAACAAGAGGATGCAGTTTCTAATTTACAAGAAAGATTTGGTAAGGAGTTGGTTGATAGTGTTATAGAAAGGCGGAAAGCAAATAACGAAACTCTTGAAACTATGGCTAAAGCGTATATTGGCTTTCCTGACCTGTTTTTTATATCGGCGGATTTTCAAGAGGAAGTATTACATCGTTTTACAGAACAAGGAAAATATAGACCTGATTCTGGATTTAGTCTATCTTCTATATTTGCTATAAGACAAGGCATATCTATTGTTGATATAAAAACAGAAGAAAATAAAATTAGGAAAGACGCGTATAAGATATTTGATAATTTAACTAACCCTAAAAATATCATAAGCCTTATAACTCCAAAAGAGACATTTGATATTCCAGATGTGTTAGCAGTTGCAGGTGGTGAACCATTGGCTAAAGAAGAAGGATCTTTCATTGAACCATCCTTATTGGGTCGCATAAATAAAATGAGTAGTGATGCAAAGAGTCGGTTTAGATTAGACGAACAACCTACATTGTTAATGTTTATGCCTACTGGCGGTGTAGGAACTAATATTTTTTACCTGTTATGTGCTTGGGCTTCATTACTAATGACACACAAATGGTGGAGAGAAAATTATGAAATCGCCTGTATAGTATCAGAAGAAAATATTGGTGCTGATGCGGTTGGTGAATTAGTTCATATAGAACTACAAGCATCTGAGAACATACATATAATAAGTAAGAATCCAAAGGCAAGTATTCTAAGCCTTGAACGAAAACTACATTGCCAAGGAAAACCAAAAGGTCTTCTTGTTTTGGCAGGTGAAAAGTTAAGTATGGGTATTAGTTTGCCGTGTACGGATGTTGTATTCTTATTTAACGAAAAAAAGTCACCTGATGACATAATACAAAAAATGTATAGAGCATTAACACCAAGTCCAGGAAAAAAGTCTGCTTTCATAGTGGATCTTAACCCAGTTAGAACTTTGGCTGCACTTTATGGATATACAAGGGCATCACACGAGTCTTCAAATACGGCATCTCAGATTTTAGATATTATTTATGATACTTATTCGTGGGATTCTGATATATTTGAATACAATCTGAAGAAGGGGTCTGATGCAAAACCCTTATCTTTTCAGGATAAACTTCGCCAGTTGTTTGAGATGGCAGAAAAAGACCCTTCCAATGAGTATAGAATTAATGAAGATATAGGAGGATTTGAGAAGAAATTGGGTGACAATATCAAGCGTGGTATGGATTCTGAATTTGTAAGCAAAATCGCAGGGCAGTTTAGTTCTAAGAAGTTAGAAACAACATTAGGTCGCATAGGCTTACAAGAAAGCAGTAAAATAACTCTTGGGAACGGGAGACTTATTATAAGAGCACCAAAAGAACCAGTTGAACCTCAAGTAGCACCTATTCCTGGTGAGGATATAGAAATAGTCATAGACAACTTTATTGAGACTATCGCAGACTTTGTGAAATATCTTGCTATTACAAGTACTGCTTCAACACTTGAAGGTGCTTTAGAAGAATATGAAAGCAATATAACAAATCAAGAAGGAAGTAGTCTCCGACGAAATGTTCTGCATCTTGTTCGTTCACGAACAGAAATCAAAGAAGGAAAGGATAAAGAACTATTATCTAAACTTTTGATTGCAGCCGTAAAAGATTTCGCATTCAATAGTAGCGAACGGGTCTTTCGTCAGATGAAAGGCAAAATAGACGAAAAATCATTGCGTAAAGATAAAATCCTTGATTTGATACATAGAAGAATAACTCCAAGAAAGAAGCAGAAAGCGGAAAAGGGTGAGGTTTTTACACCCATAGAATTTATTGAAGATATGCTGTCACATTTACCAAAATCAGTCTGGTCTAATCATAACTTAAAATGGTTAGATCCAGCCAACGGGATAGGAAACTTTCCAGTTGTTGTGTTTTATAAGTTGGACGAAGGGTTGAAAGCGTGGGAACCGAATGACAATAAACGCAGAAAACACATCATTGAAAATATGTTATATATGCTTGAAATACAATCTAATAACAGTAGAGTTGCACGGAATATATTTGAAAAATTATGTGATAAATGCCAGCCTAATATACTTACAACAGATAGTCTGAAAATAACAGCAGGGGAACTGATTAAAAAGGGATTTCCTGATAAATATGATGTTATTATTGGAAACCCACCATTTAACGCAGGTGGTCTTCTAAAAGGCGGTGGAACTCTCTGGCCCCTTTTTGTTAAGAAGGCATTTGAACTTGTTGAGGAGGGTGGATATATCTGTTTCGTACACCCACCAGGATGGCGTAAGTTTTACGATGCTGAAGACAGAGATAATCAGGGGAAACTATGGTATATAATAAGAGAAAATGGTTGGAATTTAGACTATGTGAATGTAAGCGACCAACCACCAAAGCATTTTCCTATTGTAGATTATTATGTAATACACGCAAAAAAGACGAATAAGCCTACTAAGTATGATTCTAAATTTATGGGAATAACTGACTCTGGTGAAACTATACTTGATTACCCATTTATTCCTAATATGCTAAATGATGAGACTATGGGTATTTTGAAGAAGTTATTTGATGCTAAGGGTGAGCCTATACATATTATTTATAATCAGGCATTCAAACCTTCTGTCTCAGATAAAGGCGGTTCAGGAATACCTCATTATCACTTCACAACAAAAACAGGAGAAAAACAGATATACAAAAAGGAATATTTATCTGAACCTGAATATATTACAAAACA
>Ga0136641_1000898_pt1 | contig 12588 bp, 12 predicted proteins | sample EliLak1302023Y_FD_115312 | JGI IMG/M metagenome (GOLD analysis project Ga0136641, IMG submission 115312) | Freshwater microbial communities from Elizabeth Lake, Yosemite National Park, California, USA - 13020-23Y | ecosystem: Environmental > Aquatic > Freshwater > Lake ...
GATGGAGGAGCCTGGCGGTAAAGCGCTTGTAGAAGAGTCGCTCATGGAAGCTTTAGACTTTAGACGCGCTATGAGAAAAGTAGATATTGAATGGGGGGCTGACTGGTGGTTTAAAGTCTGGGGGCCTAACGATTTATCAGATGAAGGTCTCGAGGATAGAGATGCTTGGATGCTAAATGCTAATGATCATTGGCATGGGTTTGGAGATCTTGCAGATGGTTTTAATATGCTCGACCCTATCAAAGCAACTATCATTACACCGGGACTGAATGTTGATGGAGAATTTTCTGAGGAGTTTGGTATACCTGCATCTATCGTCACGAAATATCTAGCAGAGCATGGCGTGATTGTTGAAAAAACGGGTCTCTACTCATTCTTTATTATGTTTACTATAGGTATTACTAAAGGTCGTTGGAATACGCTTGTAGCTGCCTTACAACAATTTAAGGATGACTACGATAAAAACCAACCTTTATGGAAAGTACTGCCTGAATTTATACAAAAACAACCAAGCTATGAACGTATTGGACTTAGAGATTTGTGTACGCAAATCCATGAGATTTATAAGAAACATGATATTGCAAGATTGACTACTGAAATGTATCTCTCAGATATGGTGCCTGCGATGAAACCCGCTGAAGCTTTTGCGAAAATGGCTCATAAAGAAATCGAGCGTGTTGCAATTGATGATTTAGAAGGCAGAATTACTGCAGTGCTTCTTACGCCATACCCACCTGGTATCCCTCTTTTAATTCCTGGTGAGCGCTTTAATAAAATTATTGTAGATTACTTAAAATTTGCGAGAGATTTTAATGAAAAATTTCCTGGATTCGAAACAGACAATCATGGATTAGTTAAACAAAAAATTGATGGTAAAGCACATTACTTCGTGGATTGCGTAGCTATTTAATTTTCTTTTTGAAGCTTACAAAAGAAAATTCAAGCCCATCTGAAGAGACATGCCTCTCTCTTGAAGATTCAGTCCATAAAGATTTATCGATTTCAGGAAAGAATGCGTCGCCTTCAAAAGCTTTTGCAATCTCAGTAATATATAAATGTTCCACTGAATTTAAAGATTGCTCATAAATATTTGAGCCACCAATAATAAAAACTTCTTCGTCATTTGATGAAATAGAAAATGCATCCTCTAGGCTATGAACCATTTCAACGCCATCATAAAAAGTATTTAAATTTCGGCTTACCACTATATTCCTTCTGTTAGGAAGTGGCTTGCCTATCGATTCATAAGTCTTCCGACCCATGATAATCGTATGACCTGTGGTTAATGATTTGAAATGTTTTAGATCTTCACTCAGATGCCATGGCAAGGTATTATTTATACCAATGGCACGGTTAGAGCTCATCGCAACAATAATAGATAACTTTGACACTAGACCGCTACCGGGGCTTTAATCGCAGGATCAGGATCGTAATATTCTAAAACAAAATCCTCGAATTTAAAGTCAAATATATTTTGAACATCAGGATTAATTCTCATATGAGGTAAATTTTTAGGGGCTCTTGATAATTGCTCATTCACTTGATCTACATGATTAGAGTAAATATGAGCATCACCTAAGGTATGAACAAAATCACCCAGTTCTAATGAGCATACTTGAGCTACCATCATTGTCAGAAGTGCATAGGAAGCAATATTAAAAGGTACGCCTAAGAAGATATCCGCACTTCGCTGGTAAAGCTGGCAAGATAGCTTTCCATTTGAAACATAGAATTGGAAAAATGCGTGACAAGGGGGTAATTTCATTTTAGAAATTTCTGAAACATTCCACGCAGAAACAATTAACCTTCTCGAGTCTGGATTTTTTTTAATAGATTCTATCAAATCAGTAATTTGATCAACATGCTTCCCATCAGTTGCAGGCCAGCTTCTCCATTGATAGCCATATACAGGTCCTAGGTTGCCATTTTCATCTGCCCATTCATCCCAAATACTCACACCATGGTCTTTTAAGTACTTAATATTCGTACTGCCGCTTAAAAACCATAACAGCTCATGAATAATCGACTTTAAATGTACTTTTTTTGTAGTGAGTAAAGGAAAGCCTTTTGATAAGTCGTAACGCATTTGATAACCGAACACAGAAATTGTTCCTGTTCCTGTTCGATCATGTTTGACATCTCCATGATCTTTAACGTGACGAAGTAAATCTAAATATTGCTTCATAGTTTTACACGTTCTGTCTTATGAAGTTTTTGATAGGCTCAACTTGATTATCGAGAATTTCAAATCTTTGCGGCAGATCCTCTAAATGCATTAAAGATTTTGGTCTATCAGGTATTTGGCCAATCGCCTCTATAATAGAATCTTCAAATTTAATAGGAAGCGCTGTCTCAAGCACAATCATCGGCACATTCTCATCCATATGTTCATAAGCTGCTTTGAAACCATCGGCAGTATGGGGGTCAATCATGATCTTATATTGATCATAAATTTCCTTAATGTAGTGAATGCGTTCTTTATGACTACTTGAGGATGAAGTAAATCCGAAATCCTTAATTTTTTCAAAAACACCATTCTGGTTTAAATCGAAATTACCGCCCTGATCGATTGATTTCCATAACTCATTTAATTTATGACTATCTCGTCCAATTAAATCAAAAATGAAACGTTCAAAATTAGATGCTTTTGATATATCCATTGAAGGGCTTGATGTATGGAAAGTATTTTTAGAGTTGCGTGGCTTATACATACCCGTCTTAAAGAATTCATCTAAAACGTTATTTTCATTAGTCGCAACTACAAGCCTCTTGATTGGAAGCCCCATCATTCGAGCAATATGTCCTGCACAAATATTTCCAAAATTTCCTGTAGGCACAGTAAAACTAACTTCTTCATTTTTTTTAGTGACAGCGAGATAGCCTTTAAAGTAGTAAACGATCTGCGCTAAAATTCTGCCCCAATTGATCGAATTCACTGCGCCAATTTTAAAGTCTCTTTTAAAATCTAAATCGTTAGACACAGCTTTTACAATATCTTGGCAATCATCAAAAACACCCTTGATGCTTAAATTAAAGATATTTGGATCTTGAATACTAAACATCTGCGCTGATTGAAAACGACTCATCTTTTGGTAAGGCGATAACATAAAGACATTGATACCTTTTTTACCTCTCATTGCGTATTCTGCAGCTGAGCCAGTATCGCCTGAAGTTGCTCCTAATATATTAATTTCAGCATTATCTTTAGCTAATACATACTCAAATAAATTGCCAAGTAATTGCATGGCAATATCTTTAAATGCTAGCGTTGGTCCATTTGATAGTGAGAGCAAGTAAAGATTCTCTCTAACCTTTAAAATTGGTGTGATATCTTCAGTTTTTTGTTGGGGTCTCGAAATGGCATACACCTCTTTTGTGTATGTTTTATGAATGATAGATTCGAGATCATCTTTTGGTATGTCATCTATAAATTTAGAAATGATGTGAAAAGCAAGTTCAGCATAATTCATGCTTCGCATAGCATTCAAATCTTGATCTGTAAATTTCGGGTAAGTCTCTGGAAGATACAATCCACCGTCAGGTGCAAGACCGCCTAATAAAATCTCTGAAAAAGAAAGTGGCTTTGATTGACCACGTGTTGAAATATATTTCATAAAACCTTTATTTGCTAAGATCTTCTAATCTAATTTTAATAACTTTTCCGATGGTTGCTGACATTAACTCAATAGAGTGAATTACTGAATTGATGTCTTTCTCAACTGCTAAGTGACTCAAAATAACAATATCTGCTTCAGGCTCTTGCTCATTAGGTTCTTTTTGGAGCATGGCATCAATAGATATTTTTTTATCGCCAAATAGCTTTGTAATTTCAGCTAGCACACCTGGCTTATCTGAGACTCTAATCCTTAAATAATAAGCACTGATTGCATCATCAATTGAATAAATAGGAATCGTATCAGACTCAGATTCATCAAAACCAAGTAGCGGTACATTGGATGATCTTGCAATATCAATGAGGTCGGCAACAACCGAACTTGCAGTTGGAAGTGCACCAGCACCAGCGCCATAATAGAGTGTAGGTCCAATCATATTACCTTGAACAACCACTGCATTCATTACTCCATTTACATTAGCAATCAAACGTTTTTCTGGAATTAATGTTGGGTGCACTCTTAACTCAATACCTTTATCTCTTTTTTTAGCGATACCTAATAATTTAATGCGATAACCTAACTCTTCTGCATATTGAATATCTTTTTGCTCGAGCGCTTTAATACCTTCCACATAAACATCTTTAAAGCTCATAGGAATGCCAAAACATAAAGCAGCAAGAATAGTTAATTTATGTGCGGCATCAATTCCTTCAATATCAAATGTAGGATCTGACTCTGCATAACCTAACGCTTGGGCTTCAGATAATCCTTGCGCAAATGTCAGCCCTTTTTCTCTCATTTGGGTCAAAATAAAATTAGTAGTGCCATTAATAATACCGGCTACCCACTCTATTTTATTTGCAGCTAAACCTTCTTTAATAGATTTTAAGATAGGAATGCCACCAGCGACTGATGCTTCAAAAGCAAGAATCACATTATTTTTTTTAGCTAAAGCAAATAATTCATTTCCAAAATTGGCCAGCAATGCTTTATTAGCTGTTACAACATGTTTTTTATTTTCAATGGCTTTAACAACCAAATCTTTTGCAATAGTTGTGCCGCCAATGAGTTCAACAATGACATCAATGTTCTTGTCAGAAATTAATTTAAAAGGGTCATCAGTAACCTCTATAGAAGCATCTACAATTTCTTTTGCGCGAGTAATGTCTTTATCAGCGACAGCCACAATTCTTATATCAGTCGCTGTCTTGCGTTGTATTTCATTCGTGTTTGATTTTAAAAGCTCAAACACACCGCCACCGACTGTACCAATACCTAACAAGCCTATATTCATTCTTTTCATTTATTATGGCTTTCTAGTTAACGGTATTTTTCTTAAAGTTTTCAAGGTAATTTCCAATGCGATTAATTGACTCTCTCAGATCTTCTTCATTTGGTAAAAATACAATTCTTATGTGATCAGGATTTTTCCAATTAAAACCTGTACCTTGAACCAACAATACTTTTTTATCGATTAACAGTTTTAGAATAAACTCTTGATCATCTTTAATCGGATACATTTTTGGATCTAATTTAGGAAATAGATACATCGCAGACTCTGGCTTGACACAAGTCACACCGGGAATTGAAGTAAGCATGTCATAAGCAAGTTCTCTTTGCTTAAAGAGTCGTCCTGTAGGTGCCACAAGATCATCAATACTTTGATATCCGCCTAAAGCAGTCTGAATAGCAAGCTGTCCAGGGACGTTTGCACATAAACGCATAGAAGCTAGCATATTAAGACCTTCAATATAATCCGTAGATTCTTTCTTATTTCCAGACACAACTAACCATCCTGCGCGATAACCGCATGCACGATAGTTTTTTGATAAACCGTTTAATGTCACAAAGAGAATGTCATCTGCAAGGGATGCAATTGAAATATGTTTCTTTTTATCGTAAATCACTTTGTCATAGATCTCATCGGCAAAAACAACAAGTTTATGTTTCCTTGCAATCTGAATGATGCCCTCTAGAATGTCTTTAGGATAAAGTGCGCCTGTAGGATTGTTAGGATTAATCACTAAAATTGCTTTTGTTCTGCTGGTAATTTTACTTTCGATATCTTTAAGATCTGGGTACCAGTTAGACGCTTCATCACATAAGTAATGTCTGGGCTTTCCTCCCGCCAATGTCACAGCTGCAGTCCATAGAGGGTAATCTGGCATGGGGATCAACACTTCATCATCGTTATCTAACAATGCCTGCATCGACATCACAATAAGCTCTGAAACACCATTTCCAATAATCACATCATCGATATCTACATTTGGAATATTTTTACCTTGTGTGTAATGCATGATAGATTTTCTTGGCTCAAACAGTCCCTTACTATCTGTATAGCCGGATGCTTTACCCATATTTCGAATCACGTCTTGCACGATCTCTTCAGGGGCCTCAAATCCAAAAGCAGCTGGATTACCAATATTAAGTTTGATAATCCGATGGCCTTCTTCTTCCATTTTTTTAGCATGCGCTAAAACAGGTCCACGAATGTCATAACAGACGTTACTTAACTTTGATGATTTTTTAAGCTGTGCCAATTTAATTACCTATATTTGAATATATGATATCTTACCTTGTGAACGCGCATTCCGCCAACAAATGAGAAGGTTTTGATTCAATTTATTTCTTTAAAAACACGATGTTATGAAATTTCACTTAATTCAATCTGACAATAAAAATCTAATTACTGGTTACGATTTAAACTGGGTAGAAATCAATCAAGTTCGTTACCAATCAAGTCTTATTGTGGCACCCGATCAGCTCCTTCTTGAATGGTCAGTTAAAACAATTGAAAATATTAAAGAAAATAGCTTTGAAGCTGTTGAAGCCTTAAATGCTGAAATTATTTTATTGGGGACTGGTAATACTCAACAACATCTTCATCCAAGACTTCTAGAATTTTTTTCAAAGAAAAATATGGCAGTTGAATCTATGAGCAATCAATCCGCATGCAGAACTTATAATATTTTAGCTAATGAAGAGCGCAAGGTTTTACTCGCGCTAATGCTTTAGAGATTATTTGTTGAAAATACGAGGCAGGCGTTTGTACCGCCGAAACCAAAGCTATTTGAGATAGCTGTTTTCACTTCAATATTATCAATGCGCTTTGTCACAATAGGAAGGTCATTAGCTAAAGGGTCCAGCTCGTCAATATTCACTGATGGCGCAATAAATTTATTTTCCATCATGATAAGACTGTAGATTGCTTCATTAACACCGGCAGCGCCTAAAGCATGACCAGATAAAGATTTTGTAGATGCTATATGAGGCATAGGGCCATATTTGTGATCTGCAAATACCGCTCGAATTGCTTCAAGCTCTTTGACATCTCCCACAGGAGTGCTGGTGCCGTGCGTATTCATGTAATCGACTTGGCTGATGCCTTGAAGCGCTAATTCCATACATCGCATAGCACCCTCACCGCTTGGCGCTACCATATCGTAGCCATCAGATGTTGCGCCATACCCTACAACTTCTGCATAAATTTTTGCATTACGTGCTTTCGCGTGCTCATACTCTTCTAAAACAAGTATGCCGCCGCCTCCTGCAATCACAAATCCGTCTCGATAAAGATCGTATGTGCGAGATGCTTTTTCTGGTGTTGCATTAAATTTAGAAGAAAGAGCTCCCATCGCATCAAATAAGAAACTCATCGTCCAGTGTTCTTCTTCTGCGCCCCCTGCGAATACGATATCTTGTTTTCCATATTGAATCTGCTCATAAGCATTTCCAATACAATGCGCACTTGTTGAACATGCTGAACTAATACTGTAATTGATGCCTTTAATTTGGGCGCCTGTTGCAAGGCAGGCTGCAACGCCGCTCGACATTGTTTTAGTCACCATATAAGGGCCTACACGTCGAATACCCTTTTCTCGAATTGTATCTGTGCCTTCAAGCATACTTTCAGTCGATGTGCCCCCAGCGCCCACAATCAAGCCTGTTCTAATATTGGATACAAGTTCTTGAGGAAGATTGGCATCTTGAATAGCTTCTTGCATTGCAAGCCAAGCATACGCATGGCCTTTTGCCATAAATCGAAGGAGTTTTCGATCAATTAGTTCCGAAAAGTCTAAGTCAATTGATCCGGCGACGTGAGATCTTAGGCCATGGGCTTCATATTCAGGCTGAAATTTAATGCCTGAACGAGCATGGTACAAACTGTCTTGAACTTCTTTTTTATTATTACCAAGACTGGATACAATCCCTAATCCGGTAACAACAACACGACGAATCATGCGTCGCCTCCCATTAAATAACGATCAAAAATTATCAGTACGAGTGAACAAACCTACACGCAAATCTTTCGCATGGTAAATCTCTCGGCCATCGATTGACATTCTAGCATCAGCAATACCCATGATTAATTTACGCATAATTACTCTTTTTAAATCAATAACGTAGGTGATTTTTTTAGCAGTAGGCAGTACCTGACCTGTGAACTTAATTTCTCCGCCACCTAGCGCACGACCTCGGCCTAAGCCGCCTTTCCAGCCCAAATAAAAACCGACTAATTGCCACATCGCATCTAGCCCCAGACAGCCAGGCATAACAGGGTCGCCCTCAAAATGACAGCCAAAAAACCAAAGATCTTTATTGATATCTAATTCAGCAATAATTTCACCATTACCATATGCACCACCCTCATCTGTAATAGATACAATGCGATCAAACATAAGCATCGGTGGCAAAGGAAGTTGTGCATTACCTGGGCCAAACATCTCGCCTCGACCACAAGACAAAAGCTCTTCTTTTGTATAGCTATTTTTCTTTGGCATTGAATTTAAATAAAAATGATAAAAGGATTATGGAAAACTATTACGTTTTAAACGAGACTATTTTATCGTGTTTTTATCTGTTTACCCTTATAAATTATTCAGCTAATATGAAAACATAGTAAAACATTCAACTAATCATTACGACTTTTAGGGATTATATATGAGCGACCAAAACTTGGCCGACTGGCGAAAACTTGCTGTCAAACTCGAGGCTGAAATTAATAAAGTCATTGTAGGACAAGAAGGTCCTATTAGGCTTATTACGACTTCAATTTTTGCGCGTGGTCACGTGCTTCTTGAGGGTGATGTAGGTGTAGGTAAAACCACATTACTTAAAGCGTTTACTCGCGCCATTGGTGGTGGATATCAACGTATAGAAGGTACGATTGATCTTATGCCAAATGATCTTGTTTATCACACCTATCTTGGTGAAGATGGTAAGCCACATGTAACCCCTGGCCCTATTTTAATGTCAGGTAGCGATTTATCTATTTTTTTCTTTAATGAAATTAACCGAGCAAGGCCGCAAGTTCATTCCTTACTTTTAAGAATTATGGCCGAAAGAACACTCTCAGCATTTAATAAGGAACATTACTTTCCGCACATGATTGTGTTCGCAGACAGAAATCAAGTAGAACGTGAGGAAACTTTTGAAATTCCTTCTGCCGCACGTGATCGATTTATGATGGAGATTCCAATACTCATCCCTAAAAATGATGACATGATGAAAAGTTTAATTTTTGAAACAAGGTTTCATGATGCTGACAATCTTGTAAGTGAAGTTAAAACTAATTTACTAAAATTTGATAAGTTGAAAGATATAGCCAAGACAATTCAAGAAGAAATTACTGCAACAGATGCACTAAAAAATTATGCACTTAATCTATGGAAAGCAACAAAAAGTCCTGCTAATTATGGGATTAAGATACCTGATCTTGATATGAATCGATTAATGATATCGGGATCAAGCCCCAGAGGAATGATGATGATGATGAGAGCAGCTCGAGTTAATGCTTGGCTCGATGATCGTTCTTCAGTGATACCTGCAGATATTCATGCTGTCTTCCATGAAACTCTTGCACATCGACTCGTTTTTAATCCTATTTATGAAATGAGAAGAACTGTAATTGCGCGCGATTTAACAAATGGCATTCTCAACGTTATTAACGCACCTTAATTTATGGTTCAAGCTGCTAAATTATTTGATTACCATATCGGCTGGAAATCTAAAGGCAAACACCCTGGTCGTCATAAAAGTAATCAGAGAGGTATGGGCATTGAATTTGCTGGCCATACCACACTCCTTTCTTATCCCGATCCAAGACGAATTGATATACGTCAATCTATTCGAGATCCCTTAGGTCAAATACACGTCAAAATTTTTAATCAACGCAGTGCTACGCCTGTGATGATTGTGGTTGATTTGTCTGCCAGCATGAATTTTGGGGGTAAGAACAAAAAAATTAATCTAGCTGCTGACGTCGCGCAATCGATTGCATATTCAGTCGTTGATAGGCATGACGCATTAGGCTTAGTTGGATTTGATGATGAAATCAGAGAAGACTGCTTAGCACCTGTCTCATTTAGATCACAACACGCATTTACACTGATTAACGAACTCAAAAACTTTACATCAACTCAAAAATCAAACCGAGCGATTAAAGACTTATATCAATATATGCCGCGTGAAAGATCTCTCATTTTCTTTATCTCAGATTTCCATATGCCAGAAATTGATTTAGAAAATTGTTTATCTAACCTGATGAGACACCATGTGGTACCGATTGTCTTGTGGGATAAAAAAGAATATAAAAATCTACCTAATTTTGGGATTGTGACTATCACTGATCCTGAAAGTGGCAAAAAAAATACACTCTTTTTAAGAAAAGAACTTAAAGAAAAAATTGTAGATTCTTTTGAAAAGAGACGTCAGGTGATTACAAAAGCTTTTATGGATTTTGATATTCCACCTTTTTTTGTTGATGAATATTTTGATGCCAGCAAAATGACTGAATACTTTAATCAATTTGTAGGCGCTTAAAAAAATGAAATTTTTCCTTTTTCTATGTATGTTGTTAGCTTCAGTCGTAAGTTTTGCACTTGATGTGCAAGAGTGGCCTGATATCCAAGAGGGTATTGTCTCGATCAAGATCACGGAACCACCTCAACAAGTGGGGTATACGGTGGGTGATAAACCAAAAAGACATATTGAGGTTACCATTAAAAAACCTTATGTGCTTATTAAGGAATCTTTACCGATTCCCGGATATGAGAGAAAGTATAAAGGCCAGGATTTAGGCATTATATTAGATACGATGGCACAACAATTAGAAGAAAGTAATGCTTCATCTAAGTTAACTCTTGATCTGACCTATCAAATTTTTACAAATAGTGTGGTAGCAAAAGCTGGATTCTTACCGCCGGAATACATTCGTGTTTTGAATCCCAAAGATCCTCAAAAAATAGTATTCAAATACAGAATCCCAGAACGTCGTATTGCCATCTCTCCTCTTTCTATCTTCGGCAATGTAAAGATTGATGAAGATATGAGTCCTTTAAGAGGCGTCTTTCTTATTAACGAAGTTAGTTCCATAAAAATACTCAAGATTTCGGGTGGAATTGCCTTGCTATGCTTGCTGGGTCTTCTCTATATTTATAGTCAATACGCATGGCTCCCCAATGCACGAGGTGTATTTGCAAGAACACATCGCTCTATTCTTAAACTAAAAGCGACTCCCGCTGCTACACAAAAAGCAATGACTGAGATGCATCGCGCATTTGATCTTGTTACCGGAAAAACACTTTTCAAAGATAATCTTACGAATCTTTATACAAAGAATCCTTCGTTCGAAAATATTCATAGTGAGCTCCAAGAGTTTTTTAAGCTCTCGAACATAGTATTTTTTAATTCCACTTTAAAGAAAATTGATCACGTAGAAATATTAAAATGGCTTAAAAATTTCTCGAGGCACTGTCGTGATTGTGAAAGAAAACTTATCGTTGATAAAAAGTCTCTTGTTATCGGAGTTGCTAAATGACCTTTTCATTTCCATGGGTTTTATGGTTATTACCATTAGCATTCATTCCCCTTCTATTTAAAGAAGCTTCGCTACAATATTACTCATGGAACGAAATGCTTCCAAAAGATAATCTTTCAAGGATTATCGCCATGGTATTAAAATTTATTTCAACACTCATTTTGATATTTATCATTATTGGATTAAGCGCTCCCCACACACGTCAACGAGAAATTGAAAAAACAGGCATTGGCGCTCAAATTGGTTTAGTGCTAGACCGAAGTGCGAGTATGGATGACCCTTTTGTCGGGAATGATCAATCCAAGGTAGGCGAAATGAAATCAGCTGCCGCTGCAAGACTCATTACTGACTTTGTTCAATCTAGAGCGAATGACATGATTGGAATAGTTTCTTTTAGTAATTCTGCAATGTATGTCCTTCCTCTAACTGATAACAAAAATGCCATTGTTTCAGCTGTAAGAGCCACCGCTGGTAATGCATTATTTCAAACTAATATCGGCAGCGGATTAACCACAGGCGCTGAATTATTTAATAAAGTTCCTGACTCAGGTTCAAGAGCCATGATTTTACTTTCTGATGGTGCAGGTCGAATTGATGCAGCTACCCAAGAAAAAATTAAAGATTGGTTCGGAAGATTTAAAATTAGCCTCTATTGGATTGTATTAAGACAGCCTGGCGGTATCAGTATTTTTAATACTACATTTAAACCTCGAGATGATGACCCGTTGCCCCCACAAATGGAATTGAATGAATTCTTTAAAACTCTAAACTCACCATTCATTGCCTATGAGGCTGAGGATCCTAAAACACTTCAAAAAGCAATTGAAGATATTAATCAAAAAGAAAAGAAACCTATCAAATACCTAGAAAAAATTCCAGGGCAAGATTATTCAACGCATTGTTTTGGCGCAGCAATATTAATGATGATTGTTTTGCTATCACTTAAATTAATTGAGGTGAGATCATGGCTTTAATAACGAAAAATCTTTTTAGTAGCAAGAAACTAACTTGGCTTTTTGTTTTAGGACTCATTGCTTCACTTGTAGTATTCACAAAACAATTGACTGAATTAAAAAATATTAAATCTTTTAATCAAGAGATTGCTGAAGGTAAATCACCCCACATATTTATCAATAGTTTTGAAGCACGCTA
>Ga0136641_1000899_pt1 | contig 12586 bp, 14 predicted proteins | sample EliLak1302023Y_FD_115312 | JGI IMG/M metagenome (GOLD analysis project Ga0136641, IMG submission 115312) | Freshwater microbial communities from Elizabeth Lake, Yosemite National Park, California, USA - 13020-23Y | ecosystem: Environmental > Aquatic > Freshwater > Lake ...
ATATACAGCGCGTTGGGATGAGTATATGTAACAAAGAAACCTGTTGATCGCAAATTATATGCTAAATAAATAATACACTGCTTCATATCAAAACGCGGCACTCCAGGTATAAATTCAGGAACTAAATAAATTAATTGTTGTCCATTTCCTGGTAACTTATTTGTAGCACGAATTCTATTATGAACTTGTGCTAGAATTGTGTTATATGTTTCGCAACGTATTTGATCTTTTTTGTTTTCTTCTGTGAAAAGTGATGATGCCTCAAGACGCGGTGGGTTCAGACCACTCATTCCTGTTTTTAGTATAAGAAGGTTATATGGAAAAAACACCGTGTAAAATTCTAAGATCAATTGTTCTTAGTGGAGGTGGAACACGATGTATAAGTTTTGTTGGTGCTCTTCTTTTCTTACGATCACGTGGATTTCTAGCAGGAGTTACTCGTTGGTATTGTTGTTCTGCCGGATCATTAATTGCTATACTTTTTGCTTTAGATGTTTCTGATTCTTTAATCAAAAAATTTCTTTTAGAATTTGACTTTGAAAAAAGTCGTGATATCAACGCAGAAAGTGTATTTTCATTATTTGAAACATTTGGCATAGATCGGGGATTTGCTCTACGCAGAATTATTTCCAGATTATTAGAATCTCTACGTGCTAAATCAAATACATGGACTTTACGGGAATTAAGGGCTGCAACAGGTCATGATATGCATTTTTTTATAAGTAATGTGACAACTTCTCAGCCTTTCTTTGCATCTGCTGATTCTCATCCTGATTTATTTGTATTAGATGCTATCTATGCTACTATGGCTATCCCGTTTTACTTTCAACCTTATAAATATAAAGATCATTACTGGTGTGATGGAATGCTTGGGCAAAATTTCCCATGGGCGTACATTCCCGAAAAACATAAGGCAACTGCTCTCGGTTTCTATTTTCCACGTCTTCCTACATCAGATAAAATTCCGTCATTATTTGAATATTTAAATAGTATTATTTCATTTCGAAATAATTATGAAACTGATAAAGTTCTTGCTAAATGGTCCGCAAATTGTATTGAAGTTCCAGCATCAGAATTTCCATCTATCCTTTTGACTCTAAGCAAAGAAGATAGGAAATATTTATTTGGAGTTGGACTTAAACAAATAAAAAAGTGGTTTTTTCAAAATGGTCACATGTTTATGAGCAGTTTGAAGTCAAAAAATTATCCATTGATGCAGAATCCCTCGGTCCATCGTACTCGGTCACAGAGCCATTCGGTGCTAGAAGAGCAAGTGTCGGATAACCGGAAATTTTTACCTTCTCCTTATAAGGATTCTCCTGCTCCTCAGGGTTTATTGCAACCATCTCAACGGTGTTACCGCCGATGGTCTTTGTAGAACCTAGTGCGGCAAACTCCGGCTTTGCCTTTACGCAGTGCGGACACCAATCTACACCAAACATTAAAAACTTATACGGACCATCCTCGAAGTTTTCGCGCGTCATATTTACTAAAGGCGCTTCAACAAAATACTTAAATGCTGTTACACCCACAAATACAACTACTAGTGTCGTTAGAGCGATCCACCAATAGAACATTCTACTTCTTAAGATGTTTTTTATCTAAACAGGAACCGCGATTAAGAATCAGGTATGTTATTCTATAAGAATAAGATTTATCCATTACCGGAATGTGATCCCCTATGGTCGGAAGAAGAAGTGTATCAATATGGGTATCTCTGCTTGTATCTTGCAGAAATGAATATTCCTTCTTCCTATGCTCGTTGTATCATATTTAAAAAACAATTTCCGATGCTACGATATTCACCCGAAATTGAATCTAGACTCGTGCTTTTAGATCAATTACTATTTAAAAATAAAGCCTAAACGGAATATAATAAATATAGTAAATGGATTTAATATATGTGTTTGTTGTTCATGGTGCAGAATGGGAAGATTTAATCATATTTTTATCAAAAGAAGAAGCGATAGCAAAATCTATTGAATGTCCAACTGTTAGACTAGAAATATTTGCAAAATCAACTAGAGGTTATATTCCAACTTATAATTATTATCTAAATGGTAAATATATTAGAACAAGATAATTTAAAAAAATCCTCCAACTTGTTTTAAAGTCTTACGCCTTTTCTCTTTTATTGCATCTCTTTGCTTAGTCTTTGCTACTCTGCACGTCTTACCCTTTTTGCATGAACTGCTAAATGCTCTTGTCTCCTTTGTAAAATCATTGTATGTCTGTTTGCCTTGTATTTTATAGAGCCATGCAATCATTGCTTGTTTTCCTTTTTCTACAGGTGCTTTGCCTTCCCTTTTTTCCGCTTCTTTCCATTGTTCACGCCATGAAGAAAATGGTAGTGCTTTTCCAACAGAATTCCACCACTCTTTCAACTCAGGTTCCTTACTAGATTTTGATTTTGCGTAGGCAACTGATTTGAAGAAATCAAATCCTAAAATGTGTTCTGGAGGGTTTGTTAGCCAAGGCTCATATATTTCTTTTACTTCTGCAAATGTTGGATTAGGCGTTTTAAGAAGACCTTGCTTTCTTAATTTATTATTCACATCATTGTGAATTTCATACATCCATTTTGCAAGTCTATCTGGTTCACTATTCTTGTAAGATTCTCTTAAAGGTGATTCCTTATAAAACTTTTTAAGTGACTCTCTACAATATTTACAGGGTAATATATGTGGTAAATTCTTAATAAATGTATAAAGTTCTGGTGATCTATGATCTGAAAAAGCCATTAAATGTAAAAGACGCCACGCACTAGGACCCCAGAATCGTGTGTCCATCCCTACTTTATCATCTCAGTATTCATTGAATACACAGATGATTTATTCTGCAAGAAAAGATTAAAATCCCCATGAAGATGTTGATGCAAGCATAGGTCTAGGCGGATTTAGATCTTGGTAATTTGACTTGCACTGAACATTTGGTTCCGGACATCTTTCCGGTACAACTGTCGGGCACGGCGCGCACGCCTTCGGCTCAGGACACTTGACAACAGGGCATCTAGGACGCGGGCAAGGCGGGCATTCACCAATCTTGCAGGGTTTGTTACAAGAGGCAATGCACGGAGGGCATGAAGGTACAGATGACTTTAACACATACTTTGACATATCAGGGAAAGGAGGGCATTCAGTCTTTAGCATGTATTTAGATAAGTCAGGAAGAGGAGGGCATGAGGGAACAGTGGCTTTTAAGATATACTTGGACATATCCGGGAAAGGAGGGCATGATTGCTTAGCCGGAGGAGGAGCAATTATCTGAATAGGAGGCTGGGCTTGACCTGCAGGACCCTGCTGTCCTGTAGGACCCTGCTGGGACATATTTTGTGCAAGCATTTTTTGCAGCATTTGCATTTGATCCATCGAACCAGCACTAGAATCATTTCCAGATTTATCACCGGACTTATCGCAAGAGCAGTCTTTATCTTGTCCGCACTTGTAACAGTAGGTTTGATTTTCAAAATTCTCTGTTGCAGTCATTGATTTAATGCCCACTACACCTAGTGCTAAACCCAGGGCAAATACTGTAGCCAGTAAAAATATTAATTGAGTTGTGAACTTCATCCTACAATGTATTTGGAAAATTAGAAGTCCTATTAAGATTTCTAATTGTCTATTTTATTCTGTATTTACTCATATGGTCTATATCTTTGCGGAATTTTGTTCGGGACAAAGAAATTTTCTATCACAACAGGCGGTTTCTGCTTACCGGTAAAGGCTTCCTTTCTCTCCGCGGTATCTGCAATCCAAGCATAAACAAAAACAGCTACCATGAGCGCAGTTCCAATTGCAGGTATATTTTCAACAGTGACGTTCTCCATCTATTTAACGGGTAGAATATCTGTCGGTCATGTCATTTACTGGACATCCAAACATTTGAGGATAGGCGGATCCCCAGGTATTTTGAAGACGATTGCAAACCATTGAATATGCTCCCTTCCATCCATAATCATTGCCTACCATCGATAAATCCTTCAAGCATCCTAAATCTTCACCAGTACCTAGACCAGAGGACGTAATTTGTGAACATAAATTAGTCAACTTAACCTTGTAATCCGGACCTGTTACATCGGCATAATTGTAAAGTGCATATGTTCCAGAACCACGCTTTATGATATTATCATCTGTTTGCATTGAATTGGAACCAGGTCTGATCTGTGAATCATCTCCACCAGCCTGTCCAGTATAAGAACCATATGACGCTGCATCTAATTGGGAACTATCTGGCATATATCCTGTATTTGCATACGATGTCTTGAATGAATTTTTAGAGGGATCACTTATATTTGCTTGCACTGCTTGAAACGGATTTGTATTACTGAAACCAGAAGGTCCTAGTTTTCCTTGGATTGCTGAAAGAGCAGCCAATATGTTTTGGGCATCCTTAGATGTAATCTTCTTATTTTGAAGCAAGTCTAAGATCTTATCAACACGTGCTGCCATTTGTTCGCGGGAATATGCATCTGAATCAAAACTGACTGAAATTGTGCCCTTCAAGTACTGTGCCATCTTCATTAATTGACCTAATTCCGGTGTCATAGAAGATGCTGCTGGTTTTTGCATTGCAGGTGCAGGTCCAGTAATTAAATTAGGAAGTTGCTGATCTACTTGAAGACTTGTTGCTAGGAATGCACGAGCATCACCCACCTTAATCGGGATCTGTGTAGGATCAAGTGATCCATTTCCGATTTTAGTCTTCATATCCTTCAAATCACTGTATAAACTTTGCAAAGTCTGAATTCTTGTTAGAATTACAGGATCCTTCGTATTTAACGCATTTAGACTATCTAAGAAATTTTTTACACGTTTTATTAAATCCTGCACATCTGAGGGATCGCAGTAGTCAGAATCTTTCTTTGAAGGAGCAAACTTTGTGTCATTCGGATTTGTATTTTTTAATGCTGTACTTGTTGAAACACTTTCTGTTGTGTACTGTGATGAAACAGGTGGTGTAACACTTGAACTTGGTACACCAATTGTCTGCGCCGGAGGTGGAGGAGGTGCACCATAGATTTTATCATGCACATATTGGCTCATTGTTGAACTTCCATTTACATAGTAATTCCAATTTACTCCTGCAAGATACTGCGTAGCATATGAATAGACTTGGGTCTTTGTTTGTGTATCACCAGAATTGTAAGGGAAAGCACCTCCTTGTGCCCATGAAAGAGCATTTTGAGTTTCTAACAATAATGATGATAAAAATATTTTATCATCGGATGATAATTTTGGTTTTAATATAGATTGCCCTTGTAAATTTGCAACCTGCTTAGAAAAATTAATTATTGCATTTATTAAACCTTGTTTATTAGAATTTGATACTACTCCTACTGAAGGATCTGCCACTGTTGATCCAGGAGCCTGTGCAGCATCTAATGCAGTCTTTAATGTGCATGTTGCATCAGGAGTTGGATTTGTTAGAGATCCACTATATATATAGGCAGGCGGGCATACATCTTCAGGTAAAATACGACACTGTCCGATCAGTAGGTCAAAATTATATCCAGTTGGACATGTTGGTGCAACTGGAGGATTAGAAGGAGATAAGCACATCATTGAACCAGGATCATATGCTGTAAGTGTTGGACATGTTCCTGGTTTTAGGACTACTTTAGGAGGAGTTGTTATCGGATTTCCACTTGCATCGCGTAAAGGATTTCCACTTGCATCAGTCGTAGTTATACTTGAATCAAATCCTTCATAAAACTTGCTGTTCTCATTCAGAAAAATTATTGCGGATATCACAAATATTGCGATTCCGATTAAAAAGTAAATGCCTTTCATCCTGTCAAATCTGGCGAAAATTTAAATAGATGGCAAGTAACCTTTGAGATCTTTTATCCATTTTGTAGTAACTGCATTTTTATTCCATGTCAAATTAGGATTTCCTTTTAGTGGTCCTTCTTGTATAGGATTTAGTAAATGTTTATTTGTGTATGTTGGTGGATCTGTTATTTTCTTTACTCTATCTGTAGTATCTGTAAATCCTTCTTCTACTTGTCTTTGAACCAATAGAAGAATTATTAGAGCGATCGCTACAATTACTAAAAATTCTTGCATCCTGTTGTTTAATGCTATTTAAACAGAGCAGCCCCAGCAAGGAATTTCTTTCCTCTTAATCCATATCTGCGGGTCAGGAGGTGGACAATACTTTTGTATATACTGAACTTGAACAGGTGATAATTTTTGGTTTTGTTGCATAACTCCTGTAGAAATTCCTTGATTCTGTAGTTCATAGATTGCTTGTTGTTCAGCACGTTGATGTAATTGCTTTTTCTTATGCAGCATCTGTAACTCTTCTAATTTCTTCTTGTGGCATCTTGAAGCCTTTGCATCCTGCACTTCTTTTGCTGAAATCTGTGCTTCCAAAATATCATTGTAATTTGAATTATTCTTGACAGGTTGCGTTCCACAACCAGGCTGCGGTGACATGATTGTACTTGAATTCGGATCATCCGTCTTTTCTTGTAACATTGATGCAGGTGTTGTATTACGCATTATGCTCGGAAGCGTTTTATCAGAACTGATAACTTGATCTGTTAATTGTTGTATGGATAAAGAAGGAACAAATTGTCCTGTAAATTCTCCCGTAAATCTATTCATACTTAGCCTAGGTCTTGTAGGTGCAGCAGGAGGAGGTGGTGTGCCATGATAAGATCCATCTATAGGATTTCCACTCAAATCTGTGTCAATAGGCTGATCAGCATACGGATTTGTTGCGTCAGAATTACCAGTTGCTATGCCTGTCTGTTGACGGATTCTATCAGTTTGCTCTTTTATTTTCTGCTGTTGTTCAGGTGTTAATGATGTATATTGACTAACTAATGTCCGAAGATCAATTGTACTATTCAGTTCAAACTCCTCAACAGGGTTTAACGCGTAAAATATTAATGTAAGAACACCAATTGCTAGAATTATCATAGTGAATTTCTTCATCCCTATTTATACATTAGAATTATTAGAATTCCTACAAAAATAGAAATTGGAACCATAATGGGTGGCTTATAATAAGCTGAATCTGACACTGGTAGATATGTTCCATAATCTGTATCCTGCTGATAAATATAGGTTGAGACTATTATAAAAGCAAGACTTACTAAAAGAAGACTAAAGATTAATACTTCTAATAGATCCATTCTAGAGTCTAAAATTAAATTAATCACAATCATCTTCAGGTTGCTTAACACCTAAAACATTTTCAATTTGTTTTTCAGTGACTGGTGCATCATAATTAATCATTACTGTTTTTGCTCTCATTATCTGCTCAAATGATTCTCTTACTGAAGCAAATCCATAGAAGATACCAAAAAGCACACCAATTGTTACAACTAAATGAGGAAGACACTCTTTCATTTCCTTATAAATTTGAAAGATATTGTTTTTGCCAATAACCTCAAAATGCTTGACTATAAATATAAGAATGATGATGTGCTAGAAGTCGGTGTAGATGAAGTTGCTCGTGGCTGCCTATTTGGTCGTCTTTATACTGCTGCTGTTATTCTTCCCGTAGATAAGGATGATCTCTTTGATCATGGAGCCTCCTTACATTGTATTAATGATTCCAAAAAACTTAGCAAGAGAAAGCGACAAATTGTTTATGATTATGTAAAAGAAATTGCTCTTGATTGGAATGTCTCTTTTGCAGAGTCACAGGAGATTGATGATGTTAATGTTCTTCAGGCAGATTTGGCTTGTATGCGCCGTTCAGTTTCTGCTCTGCAGTTCACACCGGGGCGCATTCTTATTGATGGTGATCGGAGTCCATTCAAAGATGATACTGAAATAGAACATATTCTTGTCACAAAAGGTGATGCAAAGTATATGAGTATTGCTGCTGCATCTATTATGGCTAAGGTTGAACATGATCAGTGGATTAATGATTTGTGTGCAGAGAATCCCGATTTTGACACCAAGTATGGCTTATTGTCAAATATGGGTTATGGTACTGCTACTCATATGAAGGGTTTAAAGGAATATGGAGCAACTTCTTATCATCGCAAGTCTTTTAAACCCGTTGCCGCTGTTGTCGGCTGGAGTGGTGAATAATTTACTTGCGCTGGGATTTGCGCGTCTGCTTGCGGTGCTGCTTCTGCTGCTCACGGTGCTGCTTCTGCTCACGGTGCTGCATCTCACGGTGCTGCTTCTGCTCACGGTGCTGCATCTCACGGTGCTGCATCTCACGCTGCTGCTGCTGCTTCTTCGCTGTCTTCTTCATCTTCATTGTCTTCTTCATTGTCTTTCCAGCCATTATATATATTATCCAGAGAATTAAAAATTGAGCCGAGTATTTTTAACGCATCAATTAAATCAGATGCGTATTCTTTTCGTTGACACAGAAACTAATGGTGTTCCTCAGTCAAGATGGATCAAGGAGGAAGACTGGATGCAATGGCCAGAAATTCTCCAAATTGCTTGGGAAATTTGGGATATACAAGAGGGACAGGAACCTAAGTGTGTAAAATCAGAAGATTATATTTTGAAGCAATCTTCTGATATTAAGTGGAATTCTATTGCTGAAAGTTTCCACAAAATTCCTCTTTCACTCTGCCAGAATTCAGGAAATGAATGGACGCCTGTTCTGCAGATGTTCATGGATGATCTTCTTACCTGCCAGAATATGGTTGCTCATAACTTGGATTTTGATCGCAAAATTATTCGTGCTGCTCTTTGGCGTTGTGGAATCAAGGTTTGGTCTGAAAAATCACTGGTAGAATCTTGCACAATGCGGGGTACGCAAGGCTACTTTAATTTTGGTCTTGATAAGATTGGTAATCCGAAGGCTCCTAAGTTAACGCAACTTCATGATGCTTGTATCCCAGGCACGTATGATTGTTCTGGTGGAGGTCCTTGGCACGATGCTAAGCATGATCTTCATTGTTGTGCTCTTTGTTATTGGGTTCTTTGTAAAGATCAACGTGCTCCGGAGATTCTTACAAAGTGCTGCCAACTAACTGGTTCTCAATTCACTAATAAAGATATTTCTCTTCTACAATCAATCAAGCCCTATACTGGAAAGTAAAAATGCACAATCTGCAGCCCTCTTCTCATTTGTCCCTTCACCTATCATAAAATGACCCGTGTTTGGATCTATTCTGCATGCAACTTTATTCCATCCATTTTTTCTTAATATATGACACCATTTGAGTGGCTCCCAATACATTACTTCTGTATCATGTAAACCATCTGTAGCTAGGATAGTAACACCTCCACCTATTGCCTTTGGAACAGTTAAGATAGGATCAAGTTTCAAGGCTGCGTGAAATCCCTCAAAGTTCTCAGCAATAAAGAATTCATCACGCTCAAAAGGTGTTACTGGAATATCATAATTTATGCATCCTTTCAAGACATCTACATATGGTGCTTCTGCCCAGACTGCTCCACATAATGATTTAGGATTTGTTACTTTCTGAACTGCATTTGCAACATGAAATCCTCCAGCCGATCTGCCATACAAAATTGTTCTGCTTGATTTTATTCCATACGATACTTGCAATCTACCAATCGCTGAAATATAATCCAGTAAACCTACTGAGCGATTATTGCCTCTTCCTGCATCCCATCCTTCTATACCATCATCTCCTCCACCGCGAACTCCAATAAATGCAACAGCAAATCCTTTCTTCATAAAGGACCACCATCTCGGAACTAAGTGTGTTGGTGTTGGAATATGATAATGCCCATAAACATAGGCAATTAATCCTCTTGGTTCTGTTCCCCTTTCATAGACTGTTGTAACAGGAATATGATATCCTTTTCTTCCAAAAAGACTATACGCTGCTACTAATCCTAGATCTTTCGCCTTGACTTCTTTAAGTTCCCCATTAAATGTAATACGTCTCGGTAATTCTATGGATGAGAACCAAAGAAAATTAGCCTCGGCATTTTCTTCTTTTGTCTTCATAAGTTTTCCAGCAGAATTGGGTCTGAAAATAAATCGTTCTTTTCCATCTTTCAAAAAAGATAATGAAATAATCTGCTTTGTTAAATAAACTATTAGTATCCCTTTATTAAAAGGATAAATCTCTAAAATTAAATGATCTTTAGACTCATGGATATGCTGACCCGATCTAACATTATAAATATCTTTATCTGTATACCAATAAGGATAACTAAATCCTAACAGGTTCTTATTCTCATCAACTACTCTTTTCTTCTGTCCATCATATGACCAAAGTGATCTGTGTCGCTGACTTGATTGCATATACCAGAGATTTCCCATAGCGTATTCTAAAGGTGTTACAATCTGGCTTTTCTTTGTTGATGTTATAATTGTCTTTCTGTTACCAGCAATATCAACTTCATCTATTGTATAATATCTTTGAACACTCTTGCATCCTTGCACATAAATCTTATTCTTGTTAACGACAAAGGATGGACCCACTTTCTCTAGAGTCCATTTGCCTTCACATGTTAGTTTCATAATTTCAGATCCTACATATTGTACATCCTCAACAACATATAAATCTGTATCTGTCTTCTCATACGCATAAACTGCTTGCCAGACTTTATTGCCTTTTTTAAGTTCAATATATCCGTGATCTTTGTATCGTATTTCTACACCATCATCTATGCAATGAGGCTCCATAAAATACTCTTGGTCTGACTTGTCAAGAAGTTCTTTCCATGCCTTTTGCTCAGGCTGGAGATGAGATTGAATTTTAGCCCATCTTTGTTCCTCATCTTTTAAAGCAGTTTGTGTTCTAGGATCATCAAGAACTTCCATGTATGCTAATTCATCTTTTATACTAATAAAAGGAAGATCAATTACTTCCATCTACTTTATAATCTACTTTAAATCAAAATGATTTAAGTAAAATAGGGAAAAAGATGAATGACGGACAAATTAATCCATATATTATTGAACATCTTAAACAAAATGAAACAAATGCATTAATGATAAAATATGCATCGCAATTATCAGTTGATGGGATTTACCAGCAAGGAAAAGCCGTTAAAGAAGAAATTTTTAATCCTGTTAGAATTTGGTGTTCTAAAAATCATGTTCAGTTTATGATTCGGGAATTTTATGGAGAATTTGAAGAAGATCGAGAAATGATTGAAAGGCTGCCTGCTTTTAATATTTATTTTAAAGACGAGTATGAAAAAACATTTTATCCTGAAGATTCTGTCGAAGAAGAAATTTTGAAAATTTTGCCACAAAATGAAAAAAATAGAAAAAAAGATAAAAATGAAAAATCTAAAAAAATAGAAAGGAAAAGTTGGAAACAATTCTTTAGAAAGATGTTTAAGAAAAAACTTTTGACCTCTTCTTAAATGAGTTCACTTACTTAAATAAATCTCAAAGATGAAAACTAGATGCCAGCAACTGAGCTTAAAGTTCTTATTTTTTGTTCTAATACATCCGTAAAATATGGTCTCGGTAAGGATGCAACTATCCTTGAGCAAGCATTGAAGGAAAGAGCCCTAAAGTCAGATAATATAAAGTTAAATGTCATGCATCTGGATCCACGAACGGCGCAGATTCCTTTTGCTGATGTGGCGTTTCATATTGAAGTTCCCTGCAGGTTGGCGATGCCTTATTGCAAGAAGCATTATTTTATTATAAATCCCGAATGGTTTTACAAGGACGAATGGAAATGGGTTTTGACTGCTGGAACTTTAATTCAACGTTTTCCTAAGGCTCTTTCTCAAGCAGTTACAGATATATCTGGTGCACAAGTATTCACACTATCATGGAGAGCGCCGCCTGTTCTCCTACCTCCTACGCGTCGTAGAACAAAGCATTTTGTCTGTTTCCTAGGAGGTTCCAAACATAAGTTGGCTTCTTGCATGGATATTCTTCCTCTTTGGAAACCGGAGTTTCCACCTCTTAAGATTTGGGGATCTGAAGGTACTATTGAGAAACTTACTCCTCTTGCTGAAGGTCGGACTAATATTGTTTTGAGTAGTCAGTATGTTTCTGACAAGGATGTTGTTCAAATTCTATCCGAAGCGGAATGGTGTCTGCTCCCTTCCGAGGCAGAAGGATTTGGTTACGCTATGATGGAAGCGGCTACGGCAGGTGCTTTACCTCTTTGGTCCGGAATTCCCGCATATTGTACTATGCTAGATGATATTATGGGATCTAATGGACAGATTACAACACGACTAGGTTCAGCATCTGAATTTTTGGTTTCACCTTTAAAGATGAATCCTAAATCATTTGAGGTAGCATTTGGTCTACTTTTGAGTCTTTCTGAAGAAGAGATCAAGAATGTTAGAAAGAGACTGATGGATTCTGTCGGAGAACGTCTAAATGTATTTAGACAGCATTGCACGATTCTGTGGAATACAATGTTACGATCGCTAGAGCACACTGTTGCAAAACCAGGTTTTGGCGCACCTCCTCTTCTTTTAAAAATGAATGAGGAACCACCCAAAGTAGGTATTGTCACTTTAACTTATAATAGACCTCATTGGATGAAATTGGCTTTTGAAAATATTTTGAAGGTTAACTGGCCAATGGATAGATTTGTTTGGATTGTTGCAGATGATGGTAACTTTGATAAGAGGGTTGATGCACAGGTATCTAAATTTATGGATGAGCATCCCAAGATGACAGTTGAATATGTAAGTATTCC
>Ga0136641_1000900_pt1 | contig 12577 bp, 15 predicted proteins | sample EliLak1302023Y_FD_115312 | JGI IMG/M metagenome (GOLD analysis project Ga0136641, IMG submission 115312) | Freshwater microbial communities from Elizabeth Lake, Yosemite National Park, California, USA - 13020-23Y | ecosystem: Environmental > Aquatic > Freshwater > Lake ...
AAGCGAAAAGCCGGATTGCCATGTGTATCAACGCTCTGACCAATTAATCGACCTGGTAAAGAACGCTCTAAGCCAAGGCGTACTGACATAAATCCTGCGTGTGGTCCACCAAATCCCATGGGTACTCCAAAGCGCTGGGCTGCACCAACGGCAATGTCCGCACCCCACTCCCCTGGTGGTGTCAGGATCGTTAACGCCAATAAATCTGTGGCGGCAATAAGGAGTGCCTCTTTGGAGTGTGCCCACGTAGCTAATTCACGGTAGTCACGAATTTCACCGTGCGTATCTGGATACTGCACAAGCACTCCGAATACTTCAGCATGCAAAGCGATATTTGTTAAATCTACAACTTCAACCGTAATTCCTTGCGGCTTTGCTCGAGTTTGGACAACGGCAATTGTCTGGGGATGCACTGCTGCGTCGATAAGAAAAACTGCATCATCACTGCCTTTATACACTCTGCGGGCCAAGGTCATAGCTTCAGCTGCGGCTGTGCCTTCATCCAACATAGATGCGTTAGCGATTGTTAATCCAGTTAAATCACACACTGCTGTTTGAAAAGCAAAGAGTGCTTCTAATCTTCCTTGCGAAATTTCAGGTTGATACGGTGTATACGCCGTGTACCAAGCCGGATTTTCTAAAACATTTCGTAAAACTACGGGTGGTGTAATCGTTCCGTAATATCCAGTACCAATCACCGTACGAAAAACTTGATTTTTATCGGCTAGAGCTCGTAGCTCGGCAATTGTTTCTACTTCAGTGGTTGCACTTGGCAAAGTTTCTTGGAGTTTTTTTGAGATCGCAATATTTTGCGGGACAACATCAGCGATAAAATCAGACATCGTTGAATAACCCAGTTCCATCAGCATTGTCTTGGCTTGATCCTCTGATGGACCAATATGCCGACGTGAAAATGCGTCGTAATCAACCATGACTAACATCCCCTACCCATAAAGCAGGCCGACTCTGGCCCGAATGAGTAAAGACTATGTCTTTTTAAGCGCCTTTGCTCTTACGTCGCAGCGAAAGCTCATCGTTAGATTCGACACCAATGCTTTGCCCACTGACTTCGCCCTGCAGTAACGACAATGAACCTTCAACTTCGTGCCAGACCTTGCCTACAGCAATTCCAAATACTCCTTGGCCACCAGCCAATAAATCGATGATGTCATCCGGGCTGGCGCACTCATAAATAGATGCGCCATCGCTCATCAATGTCATGCTTTCCAACTCAGTTACTCCCCTGCTGCGCAGGTGATCAACTGCCGTACGAATATTTTGAAGTGATACGCCAGCATCTAACAAACGCTTAACGATTTTTAAAACCAGAATGTCACGAAAGCCATATAGACGTTGCGTTCCAGAACCACTTGCGGTCCGAATGCTGGGTTCAACTAATCCGGTGCGTGCCCAATAATCGAGCTGGCGATAGGTAATACCTGCAGCTGAGCATGCAGTAGCGCCTCGGTAGCCAACTTCTAATTCCTGGGAAGTCACGGGGAAACTCGATTCTCTTGGGGAGTACAGCAAATCTAGAGTAGGAGGCGCAGGCATTCAATCACCGACACGGTCGAAACCTCTACTAGAGATTGAGGGTTCAGGCCTACCCGGCGAAATCTTCAGGGTTAATGTGATCGAGAAACTCTCTAAAGCGCTCGACTTCTTGGTTGTCATCGCCGGGGGCGGCTTCACCGGGAATCTCTATTCCGATCTCATCGAGCAGTTCGGAGCTAGCCAAAATATTCGCCGAGGTGCGAAGGGCCAGAGCGATGGCATCTGATGGGCGGGCAGAGATTGAATGCGCCTCCCCTTTTGAATCGCGCAGCGATATGGTCGCGTAAAAAACGCCTTCGGCAATATGGGTTATGTGAACTGCTGTCATCGTTGCATCTAACTGTTCAAAAATTAACTGAGTTAAATCATGTGTCAACGGCCGAGGCGGTTCTACATGTTGTTGAGCAAAAGCTATGGCCGTGGCTTCACCAGCGCCTACCCAGATCGGCAAAAATCGGGCGCCATCAATCTCTTTTAAGAGCACGATGGGTTGGTTGGAAGGCATTTCGACGCGAACGCCGATGACCTCCATAGAGATCAACATAAATTATGAACGCAGGCGATGAAGGCCGCCACGAACGAGTGCAGCATGTAATCGGATTGATAGCGAAGCAATCTCTTTTTGAACTTCTTCGGCACGGGCCTTGGACTCAGAGTTCTTCTGACGAGTCAATGGTGTGATTACTTGTTCGATCAAACCTATTTCACGGTCAGCCGCTGATTTAAATGAACGTAGATGTCGCGCTTCAATTCCAAAACTTGCCATCTCGGTAACTGCAGTGGCAATTGCTAATGCATCGCCATCATAATGACGACCACGTGGTGCAATCAGACCATAACCCTCAAGTTCAACTAACTGATCCTCTTTAAGTCCTGAATTCTTAAGCAATTCATCACGAGACAAACGCATCTCTGAAACTTCACCAAAAGTACTAGGCGCCATTTCACCATCGATTGTCGCTAGCCCAATATTTGGTCGAGGAGCAGAAACAACACCGGTAGCGGCCGGCACCAGGCCGCGGTCGATTGCATCTAGATTATCTTTAATAACTTTGAGTGGAAGATACTGATCCCGTTGAGCCAGAAGAACATATCGCAGACGCTCTAAATCAGAACTTGTGAATTTGCGATAACCCGACGGAGTTCTTTGCGGTTCAATCAAACCTTCAGATTCAAGAAAACGAATCTTAGAAATTGTAATGTCAGAGAAATCCGGACGTAGGCGGTTGAGAACCTCACCTATGCTCAAATACGCGCGAGCTGGTACAGCCATGTAAATACTCCCCTATTTATTTTCTGCCAGATATGAAGAGCAAATGAAATTTGCCGATCTGTATCTGATCACCCGATTTTAAATCTTGTCGTGCCGTAGAAATATTGTTGACGTACGTGCCATTGAGTGAGCCCGCATCGTTAATGCTAAAACCGTTTTCATTCTTTTCAATAACTGCATGTGCTCGAGAAACGGTAACGTCATCTAAAAAAATATCGCTTGCACTGGCTCGTCCAATTGATGCCACGGCCGAGGTGATCAAGAATCGAGAACCTACATTCGATCCCTTATTAATTACCACCATTGCTTTATCGTGCGACTTGGAAACTTCTTCGATGATGCTGCGCTGCGCTTCTGGCAAAGTGGCTAGAAACTCCTCTAGAGCTCCAGCTGGGGAATCACTTACCTGGCGAAGGCTCAGATGGAGAGTGGAGGTCAATTCATTGGGCGAGTGTTCCGCGTTCATGAGACCTCCTCCTTCACCGTCAACCTGAGGCTGACACTAAAGGGGTGAGAGGTTTTGGTCAAGCCGTGATTTGGGCGTAACCCGCAGCATCTAGAAGCTCAGTCGGCTCGCTAGAGATTTCGACCTTAACCAGCCAGCCCGCGCCATAAGGATCGCTATTTAATAACTCTGGGTTTTGCGAAAGAGCGTTATTTATCTCGACGACTGCGCCGCTAACTGCAGCGAAGATTTCCGAAACTGACTTTGTGGATTCCACTTCGCCACATACTTTGCCTGCGGTCAAAATTTCCCCAACTTTAGGTAGTTGCACATAAACAATGTCGCCTAACGCCCCTTGTGCAAAATCGGTAATACCCATCATGTAAACATTTCCGGTTGAACTAACCCATTCATGTTCTTTTGTATATTTCAAACTCTCAGGAATTGATGACACGTGTCCCTTTCATTCGCGAAAAGCCTTCGCGCGCATAACTTATACCTGTCGCAATGTAGAGGGCAATCCCCCAGATGGCAAAACCCCAACCTAGCACAAAGGCGATGGAGCCGATCGTAGAATCATGTGTGGCAAGAAGCAGAAAAGGAAATGCGTACAGCAGATTGAACGTTGCAGCTTTTCCTAAGTAAGTAACCTGAAATGGTGCATGGCCTTTTATTTTCATCGCCACAGTTAAAATGGCCAAAATTAAGTCGCGCCCAATCAGTACAACTATTACCCAGGTAGGAACGATGTGGCGGAGTAAAAATACAATGAGCGTGGCAAAAATATAGAGACGATCAATTGTTGGATCAGCCAATTCGCCAAAGCGAGAAGTTTGATTCCATGCTCGTGCCAATTTTCCATCGAAATAGTCGGTGGCTCCACCTATCGCTAGGACCACTATTGCCCAGCCATCGGCATGTAGGTTCAGCGTTAAATAAATAAAAAGCGGAATTCCTAGAAAACGAAGAAAAGTCAGGCCGTTAGGAATTGTCAGCAACGAGGTGTTCATCGTTAATCGCGCTCTTTAACTCGTATCGCAACTTGAACTGGAGTACCGGGAAAGGAGAACTCTTCGCGCAATCGACGTTCGATGAAGCGTCGATACGATGCCTCGATCCAGCCATTAGAGAAGACCACAAACTTTGGAGGGGCAATTCCCGCCTGCGTCGCGTAATAGACCTTGGGTTGTTTGCCACCACGTACCGGAGGCGGGGTCGCTCCAATGAGTGCGCCTAAGAATGAATTGAGCTTTGCTGTCGGAACGCGCTTTTCCCAACTATCCAAGGCGGTACGAAGTGCCGGCGCCAAACGATCACGGTGCCAACCAGTTTTAGCTGCCACGTTGACCCGTTGGGCCCATTCAACTTGATCTAAGTGGCGATCAATTTCTCTATCCAGCTGATCGCGGCGGTCCTCATCGACTAGATCCCATTTATTCATCACAATCACCATCGCTTTGCCCGCTTCTTCAACCATGGTGATGACACGCAAATCTTGTTCAGTGATTGGTTCTGATGCATCCAATACAACTACGGCAACTTCACAACGCTCTAACGCCGTTTGTGTACGCAGTGATGCGTAGTAATCAGTGCCCGATGCTTGGTTAGCGCGTTTTTTTAGTCCGGCAGTGTCGATAAATCTCCAGATCGATCCGCCGAATTCTATTAATTCATCTACGGGATCTCGCGTCGTTCCAGCAACATCATCCACTATCGAACGATTTTCTCCAGCCAGAGCATTGAGTAAAGATGACTTGCCAACATTTGGTCGGCCAATCAATGCAATTTTTCGATACCCATCTTGCGTTTGCGCTCCCCCAACTTCCGGAAGTTCGGCAACAATATGATCAAGTAAATCTCCACTGCCACGTCCATGTAATGCTGAAACGAAATATGGTTCGCCCAAACCAAGAGACCACAGACCGTGGGCTTCAGACTCTTCACGTTCACCATCAACTTTGTTGCCAATTAAAATCAGAGGCTTCTTTGCTTTGCGCAGATGTTGTACCAAAATATCGTCTTCATCTAATGCACCAACTTGTGCATCAACAACAAAAGCAAGGACATCGGCCTCTTGCATAGCAATTTCAGCACCAGCACTTACTTGCACTGAAATACCATCCGGTTTAGCTTCCCAGCCACCTGTATCCATGATGATGAAGCGACGACCGCCCCATTCACATTCATATTGGACACGATCTCGAGTAACACCAGGAGTGTCTTCAACAATTGCTTCGCGTCGACCCAAGAAGCGATTAATTAAAGTAGATTTTCCGACATTGGGACGACCCAAAATTGCAACGATTGGTAGTCCCAACAACGATCGCTGGCGTAGTAACTCCCAGATTCGTTCTACCGTTTCATCCAAATCCAAATTAGTTGAATCAACTTCAACGGCGTCAAAGGCCATCGCCAAAGGCGAAATTGCGCGCGTGGAATCCACAGAATCACGGTTCTCTAGAGAAGTTTTTACATCGATATTTTTATCTGTAATCTCGCTCTCACGTCGCGTAGCTCGGGCCTCAATATCTGCGGTGAGATAGATTTTAAGCGCAGCATCTGGCGCAACTACGGTACCGATATCGCGTCCCTCGACTACAACTCCCCGTTCTGATTGCGAAATAATTTTGCGTTGAATAAGCAGCAGTTCTTCGCGCACTTGGGGCATGGCGCTGATGCGGCTAACATTTTCAGTAACAGAGGTGCCACGAATTGCATGTGTAATTTGCGTATCCCCAGCGAAAACATTTGGAGAAGTGGGATCTGAAACAAATCTGATGGGAAATCTCTTGAGCGCTTGCACAATCTCGCTTGCATCAGTCAGATTATTTTCAAGCGCTATCCATGTAGCGGCGCGATAAAGTGCACCGGTATCCAAATAATTCCAACCGGCGCGAATTGCAATCGCTTTAGACGTGCTCGATTTACCTGCGCCACTTGGGCCATCTATTGCTACGACTACGCCCATACGATGAGCCTACTTCTATTTATGAATCGGATGAACATTCCATCCGATCGTTGATAAATGGTTGGATAATTTCTCTGCATCTTCTGCTGAAAGCGCCAATGTGATCAGCGCATTTAACTGACCAGGTGAATGCTCAATAGCTAAATCTTCAACGTTGACTGACATAACTGCGCACTCATTAAATATGGCACCAAGTTGTCCCGGTTTATCATCGATTACGATAGGGACGTAGGTGTACTCGCGAGCTTTTCCGCCGTGCTTTCCTGGAATTAGAGCTTTACCTTCACGGCCTCGCGTAAAAATTGCAGAAATCTTTTCTTCATCATCTAACGCATCAATCATCTGTGCTAGATCGTTTTGTAGATTTATTAGCAATCCTTTTATTTCACCAGAATTAGAGTGAATAATCTCTTTCCATAATTTTTCATCTGACTCAGCGATACGTACCGTGTCGCGCAACCCAGAACCAGCTAGATCCAGCCATGCCGATGATGTGCCATGCAAACTAGATGCTAAAAGGGTGGAGATAATTTGAGGTAGGTGGGAAATCTTTGCAACTGCTGCATCATGAACAGCGGGATCGAGTTCCACTGGCGTTGCTCCCAAGAGCTCGATGAGTTCGCGGACCGCCGCTATCGATTGTGGGTTGGGCTGCGGGGTCGGTGTGATAATCCAGCTCCGAGATTGGAACAGATCACCTCTAGCTGACTGCGCTCCCCCAACTTCGCGGCCCGCCATGGGATGCGTTGGGACAAAAGAGGCTAATGGCAGCGCAGATTCTTCAACCTTACGTATAGGTTCAACTTTTACACTACATACATCCATAAAAGTTGAGTTTGGGTTTAGTCTATGTTGGCTCTCTATGACCGCCGAGAGGGCCTGTAACGGCGTCGCCAGAATAATTAACTCAGGATCGGCAATAGGTACTCCGCCCGTTAAATCCTGTGCCAAAGCTTGATTTGAGCTATCTACATCGCACATCTCGACTGGGATATTCCGAGCCGCCAAAGCCAGGCCAATTGAAGTGCCTATCAGGCCTGAGCCAACTATTCGTACTGAGCGCACCATTATTGAGCTATGTCTCGGCGAAGCGCACTTGCCCCGTGTAGATAGACATGTGTCATCTCATCCAAGGTTTTCGAACTAGCTACATGGAGCATCACACGTATCGCTCGGATTAATGCGCCAGGCACATTTACTTCAACTGATCCGATCAAAGGCACCGAGGCAAAGCCAATCTCACGGCACGCTGCAGCCGGAAATGCAGCATCTAGATCGGGGGTCGAAGTGAAGAAAACTGAAATAACGTCAGTGGGTTGTATGGAATTTGCTACCAAGATTGCAGAGATGAGTTCCTTAACGGCAGAGGCGATCGCTTCAGGCGTATTTGCGCTCACCTGCGTTGCTCCACGTATAGCTCGCATTGACATGGGGTAAGGGTACCTTTCTCGGTCACTTTTTTGCTCGAAATTGCGAATGTCCTTGCAGACAAGTTTTTTTATTGATAAAACGTTTTACCTCTTCTTTGCCTAGCTTCTCCACCATGCATCGATCAGTACGCACCCGCTTTTAAAGCAGATTTATCGATATTCAGCAGGTTTTCTACGCTCGAATTTATCGACTTATTGGTAATTGACACTGAATTGTCGGTATATTGGTAAATATATTTTCTGCGTCATTATCGATAAATAGTAAAGCCGCTATAACCCTAAAACGTTACGTAGATTTAGCAACTCTCCCTCATTGAGGTATCTCCAACGCCCTTCAGGTGTGTCCCCCAAAGAGATCGGCCCAAAATGGGTTCGAATCAAACGAAGCACCTGGACATCCACCGCCTCCATAAGGCGTCGAATAATGTGATATCGACCCTCGTGGATCGAGACTTCAAGCCAGGTTGGCGATAACTCCTTATAGCTCAAAACCCGACCCATTCCATCCTCGAGTTCGATGCCTTTCAAGAGAATTTTGTCGATCCCAGCAGGCAACTTGCCCTCATGTTCGATGATGTAGGTTTTTTCTAGGCCGAAGGATGGGTGCGTGGCGCGGAAGGTGAGATCGCCATCGTTTGTCAGCAAAATAAGACCCTCTGAATCTTTATCTAAGCGGCCGACGTGAAAAAGCCGTTCTTTTCTGAGGTCGATAAAGTCACTCAGAGAAGGGCGGCCATCGGGGTCGTACATAGTAGACAAAACCCCTTTAGGTTTATGAAGTACTAAATAACTCTTAGACAAAGATCGAGTTATTGTCTCACCATCAACCATCACATGAACTAAATCCGGGTCAAATTTGCTGCCCATCTCTCGGATTGTGATTCCATCAACGGATACTCGGCCAGACTCTATGAGTTCATCAGCCCCGCGACGACTAGTAATTCCTGCATCAGCGATTATCTTATTAAGGCGCATCTGGCCCATGGCTATCCTCCCGACAGTCAGGAGGAAAGAGTACCTCGAAGCCTAGTCGGTTAGCGAATCGAGGATTTCGTCCAGGCCATCCAGGTTGGGCAGGTACGGCGCTAAAGCTGGCAAATCAGCTAGTGAGTTGAGCCCTAGGCGCTCTAAAAAGTAGCTGGTGGTCTTATAGAGAATTGCCCCAGTTTCATGCTCGATCCCGGACTCTTCAACAAGGCCGCGAGTAATCAGAGTTTTCATAACTGCTTCAACGTTCACGCCACGAATAGCTGAGACCCGAGCACGCGAGACTGGCTGTCGATAAGCGATCACTGAAAGCGTCTCCAGGGCGGCCTGGGTCAATCTAGATTGCTGCCCATCTAAAACAAATTTTTCTACAACTGCACTGAACTCTGGATGGCTGTAGAAGCGCCATCCCCCGTTGATTTTGCGCAACGAAAAGCCCCGTTCGTCGTAGGTGGTCTCTAAATGCGCTAGAGCCGCCTCGATCTCTTCAACAGTCTTTTCTAAAACCTGCGCCAAAACAATCTCCGACACCGGTTCATCAACGACCATCAAGATAGCCTCGATGGAACGCTCAACTTCTACATTAGACATTCTCACTACCTTCTGTTGCCTGGTCATCTTCTGCAATCACTGGAATATCAAACTCATCGCTAATTTCCACATCGCCGTACTCAGAGCCAGTCCAACTGATCTGAAGTTCTCCCATGGCGATTACTTGGTTGAAGCGCAGAACCCCTTGGCGGTAGAGGTCGAGAAGGGCTAAAAATCGAGCCACCACTACAAGAGTGTTTTGTGCATCTGAGACTAGATTTCTAAAACTCATCGACTTTGATCTACGCAAAGCCTCAACCACTAGTCGAGACTCCTCGGCCACGCTGACCAAAGGTAGGTGTAAATGCTCAACGCTGACATGTGGAGAGCTCTTTGGCGTGAGAACGCGTTCGGCTATGGCGGCAAATCGCGCTGGGCCAACTCCGATGAGAACCTCAGGCAGGAGTGCACTCAAGGTGGAATCCAGAGCTACAACTCGAGGGAAGAACTTATCGGCCACCGTAATGCGCTCGCTAAAGGTCGCCGCGATCTCTTTGAAAGCGCGATATTGAAGTAGGCGGGCGAAGAGAATGTCACGGGCTTCAAGCAGCGCTAGATCTTCTTCATCCTCAACCTCACCACTTGGAAGTAAGCGGGCAGCTTTGAGATCCAAAAGCGTTGCCGCTACAACCAAGAACTCAGTGGCTTGATCTAAGCGCCAACCCTCACCAGAGGCCTCCAGAGCCCTAATAAAAGCGATGAATTCATCGGTTACTAAGCTCAAGGAGATCTCAGTGATATCCATCTTGTGCCGCGAAATCAACTGCAACAAGAGGTCGAAGGGTCCGTCGAAGTTATCTAAGTGAACGGAAAAACCTCCGGCAACGGCATTTACATCCGTTGACTCTTCTACCGATAAATCCATGGCCTCACCCTACTTCACAGTTGCCCGAGTTATGGGTAACGCGTAGGCTCCGGCACACAAGTTAGGAAAAGAGGTTTGACGCTTGAACGCTAAATCGACAAATCAAGAAGATGTTGCCACCACTGCAACGTTGCTTGGTAAAAAAGCTACTTCCATCCCGCTCCCCCCACCAATTAGCGAACATGGCTATGCAAAAGTAGTTGCCATCTTTAATCAAAAAGGCGGAGTGGGTAAAACAACTACAACAATCAATCTCGGTGCTTCCCTTGCCGAACTTGGTCGTCGTGTTTTGCTTGTCGATTTCGATCCTCAAGGTGGTTTATCTCTAGGCCTTGGTGTTAACGCCCATTCCCTGCCACTTGAGCAGACTGTTTATTACGCGTTGATGACACCTACTGCCAACGCCGATTCAATTGTTTTGAAATCAGCCGTTCCGGGTTTGGATTTTCTGCCAGCTAACCGTGATTTAGGTACTGCCGAAACAACTTTAGGCGCAGAAATCGGTGGTCAACAGTATTTGAAGCGCGCACTTGGCTCTCTGCGTGATTATTACGATGTAATTTTAATTGACTGTCAACCAACAATGGGTCAACTTACTATCAATGCTTTAGTAGCAGCTGATGAAGTAATCGTTCCACTTCAATGTGAATATTTCGCACTCCATGGTTTCATCGAATTAAAGGGCAATTTAGATAAAGTTAAAAACTTTCTCAATCCAAATCTGCGTCTGGTTGGAATTTTGGCAACGATGTACGACAAGAAAACTTCACACAATCGTCAAGTTCTTGAGCGTATTCTTGAACAGTTTCCTACCGATGTATTCGAAACAATTATTGCAAAAACGATTCGATTCCCAGAAACAACTGTTGTTGGCGAACCGATCACGACCTATGCAACATCATCAGGTGGCGCAGCGTCGTATCGTCGTTTAGCACGTGAACTAATTGCCCGAGGAGGCGCACGATGACACGCAGAGCAAATCTTCCAGGAGCTGACGAACTATTTCGTTCAACTTCGCCAGCACTCAGTGCAGTACCAGCACAAAGTGAGGCTCCAACTGCATTAGTCCCCCCAGCAATTGCGACACCAAAGGCACCTTCAAGCAAAAAAGGCGTCCGCACTATTGCCCGTCGCCGAGTTACTACTGCTGATCGTTCGCCTTCTGGCCGAGAGCGTCATGATGAAAAAATCACGGTTTATCTTTCTCCAGATGAACTATTTGATTTAGATCAAGCGCGTTTGCAACTTCGTGGTGATTTAGGTTTAGCTGCGGATCGAGGTCGTATTGTCCGTGAGTCAATCGCGGTAATCATCGCCGACCTTGAAGCTAAAGGTGATCAAAGCATTCTTGCTAGACGCCTTCGCGGTTTATAAAACTTAACTTCGAGCTCTCGGGTGAGCTAGCGAATAACTTTCCCGAACTTTATCGATAGTTATAAGCGTATAAATTTGAGTTGTAGTCACTGAAGCATGTCCCAGTAGTTCCTGCACTACGCGAATATCTGCCCCGCCGTCTAATAAATGCGTGGCATAGGAATGACGGAAAACGTGCGGGGAGACTTTTGCAGTGATACCCGCATCGTGCGCGGCCTGAATGACAATATTCCACGCTGACTGTCGAGTGATCCTGCCACCTCGAGAATTCAAAAAAAGCGCTGGAATATTCTTTGCAGTTTTTGCCGCCAAATCCGGGCGAATTCTGACCAGATAGTCGTTCACCGCTTTCGTGGCGAAGCTACCCAGCGGCACAATTCTTTCCTTAGAACCTTTCCCGCGTAATTTTAAAGTCAGCAAGTTGCCTTCATCAGTCTCAATAGCATTGAGATCGGCAAGATTAATTCCTATCAACTCGCTGACTCTTGCACCACTACTGTACAAAAGCTCAACCAGAGTTTGATTACGCAAAGAAATTGGATCACTCTCACGATATGCGGCATTAATAATCGCCATAATTTCATCTACAGTTAAAGCTTTTGGTAGTCTGCGTTGGGACTTCTTAGATTCAATTTCCAATGTGGGATTACTGATTGAGTATTCGCTATTGAGGTGTTTGAAAAACGAACGCAAAGTAGAATCTATGCGATTTACACTCGTGCTCGATAAGCCAGCAGTTTTCAACGTGACCTCAAAATCTGAAATTATTGCTGGAGTTACGTCGCTGCAATTTCGACCATTGAGAAAAATTTCAAACTTCGCCAGATCTCTCCGATAAGCCGCGATGGTATTTGTCGACAGCCCACGTTCAATAGTTAAAAAATTAAGAAATGAAGAAACAGCTATATCAAAGTTCAACGCTTGCATACCCGTGAGCTTTTGCTACTGCGGCATAATAAATTCCGCCCTCATGCACATTGAGGCCTTTACTTAGATCAGGGTCAGCCTTACATGCATCTCGCCAACCGAGTTTTGCTAATGACAAGGCGTACGGCAAAGTTGCATTGGTGAGCGCGTAAGTACTAGCCAC
>Ga0136641_1000901_pt1 | contig 12577 bp, 15 predicted proteins | sample EliLak1302023Y_FD_115312 | JGI IMG/M metagenome (GOLD analysis project Ga0136641, IMG submission 115312) | Freshwater microbial communities from Elizabeth Lake, Yosemite National Park, California, USA - 13020-23Y | ecosystem: Environmental > Aquatic > Freshwater > Lake ...
AATGTAGATGGCACGTGAAAAGAGTCCCTTTCCTAAGAGAGCAAGGACAAGGTCCTTCTGGATGGTACCCACCGCCAGCCAGTTCAGACCACCCACTAAAACCAGCGCAGTGGCCAGCATCGTAATCCACTTCCAGGCAACAATATTATCACCGCACATATCTTCTTTCTCCTTAGAAATGAAATCACCTCCCTGCACTCAAAATCGCTGGGGGTCGGGTACAACCTGTGAAAAACAGGCAACCACTGAATCCTCCAAGGAGCTGAACGATAGACTAGCCACTGTGATGGCTGAACGCAGCAAACAAGACTCGTTGTGGTCAGCACCTAGTAAAAAATCTGAGACATCTGAAATTTATGATACAACTCTTTTACTTAGACGTAGAGATGGGCAACACTCTCATTCACCTGCTTCTTCTTAAGGAACATGTCAACATGCTCCTTCTTCACCACAAAGGGGAGCTGAAAGTTAGGAATATAGAACGGGAGGTCCTTGCTGTTGAAGATGCGCAGCATATTCACCTTCTGAGTCACCTGCTCAATGCAACGCTTGAGCTCACGCACACCACTCTCCTCCTTCGCATATTCCTCAATGAGATGCTGGAGAACCTCCTTGGATAGGCTGACCTTCTCCTCGAGATTGACCTCCTTGAGAGCACCAGGCACAAGGAAGTTCTCCGCAATCGCAAGCTTCTCCTTCGCCGTGTAACCCTGCAGGTTTACAACCATCATACGGTCAAGCAGAACACGGTCAATCTTGTTCAGGTCATTGCCACTGAAGGCAAACATCGCCTTGCTCAAATCAATAGGAACACCTGAGAGGTACTTATCCTCAAAATCGCCATTCTGCACTGAGTCTGTGAGATGGATGAGCAGATTCTGCACCTCCTCTCCCTTAGGAGTCGCTGAAATCTTATCCAGCTCATCGAACATCAGAACCATGGACATGCTCTTTGCAGCAATGAGAGAGTTTACAATCTTACCGCAGTGGCTGCTCTCATAGACAAGCTGGTGACCCGTATACGTGCTGGCATCACTGTCGCCACCGAGAGAGATGAACTGAAACGGCCACTCAAGAGCCTTCGCAATACCATTCTTGATAAGGCTGGTCTTGCCAATGCCAGGAGGTCCCGCCAGAAGCAGACTCAGTCCACGCGCAGTCGGATTGGAAATCTTCGTGGCGATGAACTGCAGAATCTGGAGCTTGGCCTCCTGCTGCCCATAAATTGCCTCGCCGAGACACTTGGTCGCGCGATTCATGAAGGCTGAGCAGGCCTCAGTTCCATCACCAATCTTTGCAGGAATATCCTTGTAGATTCCAAGAGGAAGGCTCGTCAGCTTCTCAAGCCAGGCACGCATCTTGAAATACTCTCCTGAGCTTGCATCGAGACCCTGGAGAGCATTGTACTTGGCAATGACCATGCTCTGCGTATCCTCAGGAAGCTTCATCGTCAGAATCTTGAACATGAGATTCTGCGAGGCATCCGTGGAAGGACGACGCTCAAGTGCCTTCACAAGTGCCTCCTGCTTCTCGGCAGAGAGCGTCTTGAACTGGTCAATCTGGTCATCGATTGTATTATCCTCAACGGGAGTACTGACCAGCTTGAAGAACTTCTTGACAAGCTCGCTCTCCTTCTTGATATTATAACGCTTCGGTGTCATGCGCTCGGCAAAAGCGTTATTCTCACCGAAGGCACCAATGTTAATGCTAATACCTGGGGCATCGTAGTCCTCATCTGCCTCCTCGTCCTCATCCTCCTCATCCTCCTCCTCTTCCTCATCCTCATCCTCATCCTCCTCCTCATCCTCTTCCTCCTCTTCCTCCTCCTCTTCCTCCTCCTCACGCCGCTTCTTGTTGACAATGCGCTTTGGAGGCTCACGCTTAGCATGACGCTTGGCATAACGTGACTCATCCTCCTTCGCCTTCTGCATACGCTCACGGGCCTTTAGGGCAGCCTTGCGAGCAACACGACGAATCTCCGTACGCTCCTGAGGAGTCAGATTAGACTCATCGGTATCATAATCATCCTCCTCATCCTCCTCCGAGGATACAATTAGATTACGAATATTTCCACGGCTATCGACACTCTCATCATCATCGTCATCATGATGATGAGCCCCGCCCTTCTTAACACTCTTCTTCTGTGCAGGTTGCTTGCGACCGGAGGTCTTATCCTCACCGTCGCCAGCCTCCTTCTTGTTTCCACGGGTCTTGTTCATCCTATGGAAAAGTTGGTTTTTCATATTAACTGAAACGCGCTATAAAAAAGTAAGCGGCTCACCGTTCATCAATTTTTAGCGGCGGCGGCGCTCCTGCTTACGCGTATTACGACGCTGTTGTCTCTTACGACGCGTCATGTTCGTAACCGCCTTGTCCGTACGGGTCACAGCCGCACGACCAAGACCATTGACCGCACGAAGGGTGCGCTGAACAAGATTGCGTGTCGTATTGGTGGCAACACCGACCGCATCGCTTGTAAAACGGAGAGCCTGGCTCACGGGGGCATATACGCGACCAAGAATTCTCATTGTCTAGATATTCATTATATTTTTTTTAATTATGAGGCTTAAGAATATCATGAATATCCATAAGAATAAAACGGCATTTAGGTGAACAGCTCACATACGTATCCTTCGCGTCCTGAAAATGCTGATAAAACTCCATAAAGGTAGGGCAAATCGTCTCACGAGCCTTCTTCGAAAAGCTGCTCGTGCGGCCCTTAAAGACCACTGTCATCTTAAATAAACAATCAGTGTACTCTTCGATAAGTACGCGCTTATCAGGAAGACAGCCAGTTGTACGAATAAGAGTGAGTAATTTCTTGAATGTCGACAGCAGGATAGGAAGAGGCAGAATTTCTTGCTTAACAAGTTCGGAGAGAAACTGGCTATATCCAAGACGATACTTCTTCTCAGAATTCTTCTGTACAAAGGTTGCATAGTCTGCTACAGTTTCTTCAGTCACTTCGTCGAATACCTCAAGATAATTATCACTGAGGAGATTCATCTCCTCCAAAATAACCGTATACTTTACTGAAATCTCGGAGAGTAGTTTTGCATAAAGTGGGCAAAATATCTCTTCAGAAGCCGCCTTCTTAAACACAAGTCGCATAAAATCACGGACAAACTCTTGAAGGTCCGCCTCACCACCACCAAGAATCTGATACAGAAAGTCGCGCACATCAGTATATGTTGCCTCGCTAAACTTATTCAACTTGGAAAGGATAATATTGTTGAGAATCTTCTCTTCAACCGGTTGGCTGCTATTCTTAAATTTACTCTGGTATCGTCCAGCTGTACTCGGTAACGTACCAAGTTCAGGAGTCGTGTGATGTCTAAGAGGTGTATACTGCTCTTGTTGCTGCTGCTGTTGCTGCTGCCCTCCACCCTTCCTCCACTTCTGCTGAACCTGATATGTACCTGAACCTCGTCTCCAATCCGAGTTCGGTGCCCGGACTGATGACCCACCCATCTCAGCCAACCCCTGAAGACTTGCAATTTTTGTACAAATGTCTTCGGAGGGTCTATCAACATTGGCAAGTAGAAGAGTGGAAAGGAGGTTCTGAATATCTATGATTGAACTCATCGTGTAGTTTCTATTTATCTATGAACAACTCAATTTTAGATGGTTAACGCGGCTTCCTTACAAAAGACTTTTACAGTCTTCACCTTAGAATGTTTGGCTGTCTCGAAGAAACACTGAACCTCGAGATGAAGGCAAGCAAGACTGTCTTACATCGTTTACTCGCAGGTGCCACTCAGTCAAAACCACCTCGTTCAACTATACGTAGCCTAAGACAGCACTCATTCGATGAGTGGGGTCAACTTGCGAAGCTGGAAACACTGTGTACAGAGTACTTTGGAACCCTAGATACAACAAAAAAGGATTCAATTGGTCAACTCTCCTTTCAACACGAGGCGCTTCGCTCTTTGAATCACATACCCTTTATTCTCATAGGCCTCAGTCTGTTCAAGATTTATCTTGTGCCTGCGATGGCTATTTTTATGCCTGTGCTGGCCTTTATTTTACCCTTCCTCATTATCCGTTGTATCTATAAAATTCAAATGACTCTCACACGTTATATTGACCTTATTAAAGGTATCTGGTTTGGGAGTAAGGACACCTCGTATATACAAATCGCCTTCTTCGTATTTAGTTTACTACAGGGTCTTATTCAGCCCATACAGAATGCCATACATTATCATACCTCAGATACAATCATCTATGAAACCGGCGCCACTCTAATTCAACTGCGTGCCTATTGTATAAAACTTCGAACCACGACTGATTTTCATGTCACTCGTATTCTTGACGAGTTTCCAGTTCATGACCCGCGCCGTTGCTTTGCCCTCGTTTTTGAGAGTCCTACGATTATAACAACTGTTTTTGAGAATCTAGGGCACCTTGAGGTTTTGTGGAAGGTTGCTCACACTCCCTGTCTGAAGGAAGTCACCTTCATCGAGTCAGGAGATGAACCGTATCTCGAGGTCGACGGCTTGCAAGACCTGTCCATTCCTGTTGAAAAGAGGGTTCTGTCCAGTATTCAACTGGATAAGACCTCGCATCACTGTCTAGTCACAGGGCCAAATGGTGGAGGTAAATCCTCAGCTATGCGAGCTATACTGCAGAGTGTAGTCATAGCCCAAACCTTTGGTGTGGCGGCTGTCAACTCGATGACTCTGAGACCCTTCAAATGGATTTCATCAGGTCTATCTCTTCACGATACACCTGGAATAAAGAGCATGTTCCAGACAGAAGTTCAATTTGCAGCTCGACTTCTCCGAAAACGCAAGGGTCCGGGTCTCATCTTATATGATGAACTCTTCCATAGTACAAATCCTCCCGATTGTGTACGCACTGCTAATATTTTCATGAGGCAACTATGGAAGCGCAAAAATATTGCAAGTTTTTTGAGTACGCATGTCTTTGAACTGGTTGAGACGGCTCCTCCTGAAATTCAGCGCTTATGTGTGTCTGCCATCTTTGAGAATAAGAAACTACGGTTTCTCTATAAACTCACTGAGGGTGTGTGCAAGGTCTCCAGTGTTTTTACTATCTTGAAACGTGAAGGCCTCGCTGCGGCGAAAGAGGATATCTAAAAAAGATAAGATGTGAAAGAAATGGGCCCTGGTCTTAGTGAGTCCGCTACAATTGCAATCCTTTTACTTCTTATTTTCGGTGCTGTCTCATTCTATCTGTATTCTCGTGTAAATTGCACGGAGAAGCGCATGAGTCTCATGGAGAATATGCTTCTTGATATCAAAATGGGTCTCGATTCCATGAACAAGGAGGAAACTGAATATACTCCCGAGCCGATTGGTGGACCTCGGCCGATGGAGACGGAGGAAGCTGAGCTTCTTCCCGAGGAGGAGAAGTATTACAAGCAGGTTATGGAGTCAGCTCAGGAGGAGGAGGTGACGGTACCCACCCTTGCTTCTGCTTCTGCTTCTGTTTCTGCTTCTGTTTCTGCTTCCTCTTCTGCGCCTCCAACTGTAAACTATGAGTCAATGACGAAGGATGACCTGATTGCCCTCGCTGAAAAGCGTGGACTTAAGCTGGGTAAGCGCCCCGGTCGCAAGGACCTGATTGCGGCTCTGCGCAAGGAGGAGGAGGTCCCTGGTGCACCTGCCTCAACGGAACTGTTTCCTATGGCTGCAGTTCTTGAAGAGGGTGAGGCAGTGGAAACGCTTGAATAAGCATTCACAAGATAGTATAGAGGTAGCATGGACGCGAATTTATTCAGACTTCCAACACAGCCTAATCTATATGCTGGAAAGCGCATCTCCCAGGCATCTATTTCAGCAGGTATGCCCACGGAAGACTCCAGATTCCCTGGCTGGGCGGCCCCACTCCAGGATGGTCGTCTGGTGACTGATTATCGCTCGAACCGTGAAAAGAATATCCCTGTCGAGGCGCAGGAAAATTCTCGTTTATGGATGCAGCGTAATGCAAATGAAATCATTCATCTCTCACGTCAACGTCTTGCTGAGAGAACAGGTATGGTCTATGGGGTTGATGCCTCCCTGGTGCCTGGGCCTACCTCCACAGTCACCTGCAAACCTGCAGGATGCGAGGTCGCCACGCATAATCTCGTGAATGCGATTGGCGTAGAGCGTGGTGATTCCAAGGTACCTCAGCTGTTTGGAACGTATATGCCCGCAACACCTTTAATGTATAAGTCTCCGAAGGTGCAGGTCACACAGCATTATGAGGGTGGTCGTAATTCTCTTAGGGGTTAAATAGTTCTCATATATAAACTACAAATGTCAGTGGTACTATCCTTTGACATTGGTATTCGGAACCTTGCCTGGTGTCTTATGAAGAAAACAGGTGATACACTCACCATACTTGGATGGCAAAATTATGACCTGCTTCGTGGTGAGGGTAACGAGGTTGCAGTGGTATCTGCATCTTGCAACTCGTGTAGTGCAAAGGCAATTTATTCACATGGAATTACAAACGCCTGTGTGCGTCATTGCCCTGTATCTCATCCTGCATTAAGAGACCTGAGTGGAAATTTACTGAAGACTATGCCAGCCTTACAGCCTCTCAAACAACTTCTGGCCGCAAAGGGTGTTACGAAGGGCATCTCAACAAAGGCCGCAGTCCACGCAAAGCTAGAAGAATTTTACAGCTTGCCCATTCCAAAACTCAAGGTGAAGAAGGCGCTAGAGACAGAACTCACAACTCTTCATGATGCCATACGCAAATTTATCACAGAGCATCAGACTCTTTTCCGCACAGCCACAAATATCCTTCTTGAAAATCAGCCTGTTCTGAAGAATCCAACAATGAAGTCAGTGCAAATTCTGCTGTTTGCCACACTTCGAGATATGCTGCAGCCGAATCCTCCCCAGCTCTCCCTGGTTCACGCTGGAAAGAAGGTACAGGTTGAGGCGAAGGGTGATGAGGGATATAAGGATAGAAAGCAGGCCTCAGAAGCCCGTGTACGCAAGTTACTAGGAGAGACAACGGAGGATTCTGCAAAGTGGCTAGCCTTCTTTGCCTCTCATACGAAGAAGAATGATTTGGCCGATGCCTTTTGTATGAGTGTGGATAAACTCGGAGTATAGTTCCTTGACTTTTAAAAAATGCAAGTGCCTGTTTGTATCATACCTGAGGAGATACCACCACCCTTCCGGTTTTATATTATTTTTCATAAGTTTATCACCCCACTCGCTTATGAAAAACTCGACAAGGCCTATCTTCAAAAATATTGCCGTTTTGTCGGTGTGAATGGAGCTATTCAAAAACATGTTGACCCATCCTTCTATCCACTGATATTTGAGGAGACACAGCTGCCTTTTTTCGACCCCTTTCTACAATTCAATCGTTTCTGTGAGAGCAGTGTCTTTATTCATACATTCAAGAATGCACAACTGCTCTTAGACCCCTACAAGTTCGTTGGCTTCTTGCAATATGATATGGTTCTTGAGGATGAAATGTTTAAGGAAATCGAGTATACTCTCGAGACAATCGAAAATCCTCATAAGAAGTTGTTTGTACACTATGCTGAAAATAGTGCTCGCCACTTACAACAGGGTATCGATGTAGAGGGGTGGACGTATATTGTAAATATGTATAATCAAATGTTCTCAACACAGCACACTCTAGATGAAGTTCTTGCGAGAAATATTCCACTCTATCATACGTACCTTGTTCCACGAGATATTTTCAGGAAGATGATGTTCTTTGCTGAGCGGGCCGTTCCACGAATCTTCGAAATGCTTGGTTTTGAAACGCGCCATCTTCCTTATCATATTGAGCGCTCACATGGAATCTTTCTTGCCTTGCAGACAATGGATAAACATCTTGATATGTGGATTCGTTTACCCGGCATTGAACACCGCGATGATTTGAAGGACCCCTGGCAAGAAATTGAAAATGCGAAATATGAAATGAGTTCTATAAAATCATAGCGCGTGTTTATGGAGTTTAAAAAAGACAAACCAAAACGAAGAAAGAAAATGGCAGGTGTCAGTCTTCGTGAGATGGAAGAGATAGCTATTAATCTAGATTCAAATGACCTTGGAAATGTGATTAATATTGGTGGCGGAGGTGGTATGGATGATGCTCTTGGCTTAGGTATGTTGGCAAATCCGAGCAAGAGTATTACCGTGAATGAGAGTGCGTGGAATCCTCCCACTTCCGGTGGTGATATGGGTGGACTCTCTGAGATTGAGGTTACAAATATCGGCGAGGCGCCTGGAGTCACGATAAATATGCAGCCAGGAGGTGGAAGTGCACCGATAGATTTTGAGTTTAAGCGTGCTGAGACCGACAAGAATACCTTCTTCACGAATAATCAGACGGCTTCGGGTCCGACGATTGCTCTCTCCCCTGCAGTCTCCCAGCGTGACCCTCAGGAGGAGAAGAAGGAGAAGATTGAGTATCTGAATAAGCTGCAGCGTCTTGAGCAGAAGGGGTTTAACGTGAGCCGTCGCTTCACGATGGACAATTCGCTCGACGAGATGAAGCAGGAATATATGCGTCTTGTGGATGCACGCAACCTGGAAGCCTCTCTTCGTTTCCAGCGCCAGGCGATGATTGGTCTTGTGACGGGCATGGAGTGGCTCAATGGTCGCTTTGACCCCTTTGACCTGAAGCTGGACGGATGGTCCGAGTCAGTTCATGAGAATGTCGAGGATTTTGATGAAATCTTCGAGGAGCTCTATGATAAGTACAAGGACCGTGGCAAGATGCCGCCCGAGATGCGTCTGATGACGGCACTCGCAGGTTCTGGTTTCATGTGCCATGTCAGCAACACCTTCCTCAAGTCACGCATGCCATCTGCAGATGATGTTCTCCGTCAGAATCCTGACCTCGCGCGTCAGTTTGCTGCGGCCACGGCCCAACAGGCGGGTCCTGGCTTTGGCAATTTCATGGGGATGGCCATGGGTCAGAAGCAGCAGCAGCAGCAGCCGCAGCCTCAGCAGCCGACGGCAGGTGCCTTCTTCCAGGGACAGCAACAGCAACAGCAAGGACGCTCTCCTCAGGCGGTTGCCTCCGTGGAGGAGCCGGTTAAGCAAACGGCCCGTCGTGAAATGAAGGGTCCAACTGGAGTTGATGATATCTTAAATGCGTTCCAGGAGGCTCGTGAGCGTGAGCTCAATGAGATGCCTCAAACATCGGCGCAACAGTCAGCTGTCGCAGCGGCGGTTGAGATTCAGAGTATGCAGTCAGAGGATATTCAGAGTGCGGCGGACAGTACGCGGACGGGTCGCCAGGGAGGTCGTCGCCGTCGTGCCGCAGTAGGAAACACGCTGAGCCTAGCGGTTTAGAGTTGAAGTAAGCTCATATTTGTTGTATAGGTCTGGAGGACACTATATGATTTTTCATCCTGTGTAGTATTTACCTGGGCTTGAGGGCGAGTCTTCGCAAGTTTATCGGTTAGTTTTCTGTAAATATCTGCTTCCTCTGGAGTCAAGACATTCGCAGACGCCCCCTGGAATTTTTCACGAGTGAGAGGGGTCTCCTTTTTTAATAGATACAGGCTACTATTCTCATTCAATAGGAAACGCAGAAGAGTAATGACAATAACAGAGAGCCAGAAGGCTATGACAACATTACGTGTGGCGACGAAGATAACAACAAAAATAAGAATTGCACGAACCCAGGTATGTTGAAAAAACTTCTCCTGTTCCTTTGTCACTTCCATAGCAAGAAAACGGCCTCCAAGATTGAGAAGTAACATAGTAATTCCAATGAAATATGGATTTGTGTTAAAGGCCACGAGTGTCATTTCTAGTGGGTTCACGCTTTGTGCAACTACAGGAGCAACAACTGCTGATGCAGCTGCTAGGCTCATCCTGTTAGCTTATTAGAGTTAAATTATTGCCTTGCGTTATCGGTGACAGACCTTCAAATAAATCCCTGAGTATCAATTGTAAGTGACGACGTTAGTATACCAAGGCTTTATGAAATGCGACATATCCATAAAATAGAAGAAGAGCGCAAGTGCAACCATAAGGCCTATTTCTTGTGATATCATTGATGCTATTAAAACAAAGAGCACAAGGAGAAATCTCCAAAGGGGATAGACATAGAGAGTCACAAGACTATGAGGATACGGTGTTTGAATCAGAGCACCATAGTATAAGTTCCATATGAGAAAGGCCACGACTATGAAACCGGGAACTGCGTCGTTCATCTACTAGATGATTTGGTATCCTGAGTCCTGGAGTTCGTATTTTGTTCATAATCTTGAACAGGCTGTGTCTTCACTTTTTCATCTTGAATGGCAATGGGATTCTCATTTAACACGGTCTCAACAAACCAGCGCTTCTTATTATCAACAAGCTGCACACTGTAATCACTCATAGCTTCATCTGAAGACCGGGTAGAGAGGATAACCGCAATTAGCAAGGCAAAAAGAATGCCAGCAACCCACTTTGTATAGTAGAGTATACCTACAAGTGTACCGAAAAGAACAGTTCTTCCAAGAGTCGATGACAGTTGTTGACGTATATGTGATGGAATATTGGATGAGAATATCAGTCCAATGGAGATAAGTAAAATGAATACGAGTTCAAGATTTGCATATTGTTTCTGGGAAAAATCGATGAGTATCTCTTTCATGCCACCTCTTAAAATAACCGGAGACACAGGATGAGCCATCTTCTTTTTTGCGTTATGATTTTCTGAACAGAACATCAGAGTGAGGATGGACTATTGCCTCCTGCAGGATGTATTCCCAGACTGGAAAAAAAACATGGAAGGCTCGACAGAAGCATCTATAGCCGTTGGCTGCACTGATACAAAGTCGGCTGAGAAGGCGCGAAAGGAGCAAAAAGAGCAAAAGAAGAAGGCGAAAAAGTGCAAGGACCCTGCCCTTCGCTATCTTGAACCTGAGTATTCTGACCCCGACAGGCCCTTTCTACCCTTCAATAAAGACACACAGGTACAAAAAAAGGTTCCCGGAACCGGTGAAGAGTATGCATCAAAGAAGCCGGCTTATTTTGGAGCATCTGAGGATGATGAGCTTACTGAAGGTTTTTCATCATTTACAAATGTGATTGGTTCTAATCAATCTCAATATGAGCAAACTGACCTCGAGAAGGAAGTCCAGTCAGTGATGGAGAAAAGCAGTGGAAAACTGCTCCCTAGCCCGTCCCTTCAAGATGCATGGAAACCGCTGACACCGGCAGGAGTTCATACTGCTTTTTATGAAAATCTCTTAACACCTGAGCCTAGAAAGAAGCATATTTCCAGCTCTGAGCCAGATGAGTTATCAAAGAAGATTGATAGCATTTTTGGCCGTCTTGAGTTATTAGAGGCTGAGAGACGTCAATCCACACAAACAGAGGTCTTACTCTTTGTAGGGAGTGGTCTGGCTCTCATTCTGTCTCTTGATATCCTGTCTCGCATTTAGAATTCATCCCTTAGGGTATGACAGATTAACGTAACCTCACTACATATGTGGTTTTTCAAGAAGATGCCAAAAACGTCCCTTCTTTCGTGTAGATGGTTTCGGTAAACCCTCTATAAAGTGAGAAGCAGTCTTCTCCATATTTTTCCTGAGTTTACGCGTGTTTACTGTTGACCGATTGATTATAGCTGTGCTCTTATGCGTGTCATATACCCTACGCAGTTGTAACTGCATTTCACTTGAAAGTCTTTCAAATTCCTTGTCTATCGTGGATGAAGGCTTTGCAGTTGCAGGGGGTGCAACTTTCGCAGTTGCCTTTGATTTTACAGTATTTTTCATTCTATTTAAGAAGGATTTCGCAGGCGCATTTGGAGTCAATGTAGGTAGAGTTGGAGGTAAAGGAGCAACCTTTGTGCTGGTTCTCACTGTATTCTTTAAGGTATTCAGAATTGACTTTTTTGCAGGTATTGCTACAGGTCCTGCTGCAGGTCCTGCTAGAAGTCCTGCTAGAAGTCCTGCTGCAGGAGGAGAAGTACTCTGTACTCTTGGAAGAGCAGCTCGAGGTGCCGACATCTATTTTTATCAAATATTTAATTAATCTTTGATAAAAATTTTATAATTAACTTATTTACTTGTGCATTTTTCTTGTCTTCTTAGACTTTCTTGTCTTACGTCCACCATCCTGGATATTACCTGCTAATTTAAGAAGTGCCGCCTTGATTCCCTTCACACTGCGAGGGGCAGCATTCCTAATCTTTTGAAGTAAAAGCTCTTGTGTGGCCGCCTCAACGTAGGTCGGCTTACCCGCGGGAATTTCGGCCTCAAAGACTCCCTTATTCGGATTGTAGCCGATATTTACAATTGTATTACGCTGAGGGTGTGTGGCAGCTGCAAGATGCGCATTTGCCGCAGCCGTGTGGGCCGCAGCCGCCGCAATATTTGTGGCGACAGAGGGATTCACTAAGGCCGCATTTGTAGCAACCGCAGCGGTTGTCGCAGCCTCTGCAGGGGCTGCCGCCGCCTGTAGAGCTCCCAGAGGTCCAGGTAAGGCGGGCACTGCAGCCGTAGTAGCGCCAAAAAGGCCCGAAAGTGTACTGGATGTCCCAGGCTTAGCAGCAGGAGCAGCAGCGGGTGCAGTGGCAGACTTGGCACCAGGAGCAGCTGTTGTCGCTATGGCCCCAGAAGCAGGAGCAGTAGCGGGTGCAGTGG
>Ga0136641_1000902_pt1 | contig 12533 bp, 10 predicted proteins | sample EliLak1302023Y_FD_115312 | JGI IMG/M metagenome (GOLD analysis project Ga0136641, IMG submission 115312) | Freshwater microbial communities from Elizabeth Lake, Yosemite National Park, California, USA - 13020-23Y | ecosystem: Environmental > Aquatic > Freshwater > Lake ...
TATTTGTGGTGAAGAAACCGCCTTGCTAGAGTCCTTAGAAGGCAAAAAAGGTCAGCCACGCTTTAAACCCCCATTTCCGGCAAGCTTTGGTTTGTATGGCAAGCCAACGACGATTAATAACACTGAAACCTTTGCTGCTGTGCCGTTCATATTGGCAATTGGTGGCCAAGCGTATTTAGATCTTGGCAAGCCAAATAATGGCGGAACAAAGATTTACTCTGTCTCTGGTGATGTGGTTCATCCAGGCAATTATGAGATTCCACTAGGCACACCATTTGCAGAATTGTTGAAACTTGCTGGTGGTATGCGTGAAGGCAAAGCATTAAAAGCGGTGATTCCTGGTGGTTCATCTGCACCTGTAGTCCCTGGTGCGCAGATGATGGATCTAACCATGGACTACGACAGTATTGCGAAAGCCGGATCCATGCTGGGTTCTGGCGCAGTCATTGTGATGAACGACACCCGCTGTATGGTTCGTGCCTTAGAGCGCTTGTCTTACTTCTACCATGAAGAATCTTGCGGTCAGTGCACTCCATGTCGCGAAGGTACCGGCTGGTTATACAGAATTGTTCATCGTATTGAGCATGGACAGGGACGCCCTGAGGATTTAGATCTACTCAATGATGTAGCAGCTAATATTCAAGGTCGGACGATTTGCGCCTTGGGCGATGCCGCTGCGATGCCAGTGCGCGGCATGTTGAAGCATTACATGGATGAATTTGTGTATCACGTGGAACATAAGCGCTGCTTAGATTCTGCACAACCTTTATAAGTTATTGAGTACGGGACATCTTAAAGTGAGCATGGTTGAAATCGAATTAGATGGCAAAGTAGTAGAAGTTCCGCAAGGTTCGATGGTGATGGACGCCGCGGGCAAACTTGGCACTTACATTCCTCACTTTTGCTATCACAAGAAATTATCGATCGCCGCCAACTGCCGGATGTGTTTGGTAGAGGTAGAGAAGGCGCCAAAACCACTTCCAGCTTGTGCAACACCAGTAACTCAGGGCATGAAGGTGTTCACCCATTCCGCTAAGGCAGTAGAAGCGCAACGTTCTGTTATGGAATTCTTACTCATTAATCACCCATTGGATTGCCCAATTTGCGATCAAGGTGGTGAGTGCCAGTTACAAGACTTGGCCGTTGGCTACGGTAAGTCCAATTCGCGCTATGACGAAGAGAAGCGTGTTGTCTTTCATAAGAATGTAGGCCCGTTGATCTCCATGCAGGAGATGACCCGCTGCATTCACTGCACGCGCTGTGTTCGTTTTGGTCAAGAAGTTGCTGGCGTGATGGAATTGGGGATGGTTAATCGCGGTGAGCATTCAGAAATTACAACCTTTGTTGGTCAAACAGTCGATTCAGAACTTTCTGGGAATATGATCGATATTTGCCCAGTTGGCGCTCTCACTAGCAAACCATTCCGCTACGCTGCGCGCACTTGGGAATTGGGTCGTAAGCGCTCTGTGAGTCCACACGATAGCTTGGGTGCAAATACGACTGTGCAAACTAAAGCCAATACAGTGATGCGTGTCGTTGCTTTAGAAAATGAGGCCATTAATGAATGTTGGATTAGCGATCGTGATCGCTTCTCCTATGAAGGTTTGAATAGCGCAGATCGCATCACTACACCCATGGTGAAGCAGGGTGGGAAGTGGTTGGAAACTGACTGGCAGTCAGCGTTAGATTATGTTGCGCATTCGCTTAAGACGATCGCAGCAGAAAGTGGCCCAGAATCAATTGGTGCATTAGCCCATCCAATCTCCAGTACTGAAGAATTACACCTTTTACAGAAGATGATTCGCGGCTTAGGATCGAAACAAGTTGATACCCGTCTGCGTCAGAGTGATATCAAGGCTGCTGCAAGTGCGCCATGGTTAGGGATGTCCATCACGAAACTCAGCGAGCTTGACCATACATTAATAATCGGTAGCTTCTTACGTAAGGATCAACCCATCATTGCAGCGCGTATTCGTACTGCAGCAAAACGTAAGCTACAAGTATTTAGAATTGATGCGGGTGGGGATGATTGGCTCATTCCATCAATTGGTATTGCTGCAACACCAAGCGCATGGCTGAGTGTATTAAGTGAAATTGCGTTAGCAGTTGCTAAAGCAAAATCTGTCACTGTGCCAGCAGGGACAGGCAATTTGTCAGTATCACCAGCAGCACAGAAGATTGCCGATAGCTTGCTGGCTGGTTCAAGCAAAGCAGTATTGCTAGGTTCTGCGGCTATTGCGCACCCTCATGCATCTGACTTGCATGTGATGGCGCAGTTCATTGCTGAGCAAACGGGTGCTACTTTGGGATTCCTGCCAGTAGGCGGTAACGCCGTTGGTGCATCCCTCGTTAATGCTAACGGCGCGGGCGTCGAATCTGTTCTCTCTGGTGATCGCAAGGCTGTATTGCTGATGAACATCGAGCCGGATGCAGATTTACCTAATCCAGTACAAGCTCGGACTGCCTTGGCAAAAGCCAATACCGTGATTGCATTAAGTGCTTATAAGAGTACAGAGTTACTTGAAGTGGCAGATGTAATTTTGCCCATCTCTACTTACACAGAAACCGTTTCTACATTTGTGAATGCGGAAGGTAGAGCGCAAACAGTACAGCCCTCTGTCAAGCCATTAGGCGATTCACGTCCAGTATGGAAAGTATTGAGAGTACTCGGTGGGCTCTTAGGTTTGGACGGTTTCTTATTCAACATGCCTGAAGAGGTATTGGGCGAGGCGCTCAATGAAGACTATTGCACTCGTTTGAGTAATCAGGCTACAAGTAAGACAATTGAAAATGGTAATCATGCTCCGATCAATGGTCTTGAGCGTTTAGCTGATGTCAATATTTATGCTGGCGACCAAATTGTGCGTCGTGCCCCAGCATTGCAACTCACCCGCGATGCGAAGCGGGGTAATCAAGTAGGCCTGAATCAAATAATCTTCTCGGAGCTGGGTTTGAAAGAAGGCGATGCGGTGCGTGTGACCCAAGGTTCTCAGTCCGTGGACATGCCAGCAACTTTGGAAGCAAATCTAGCGCAAGGCGCTGTGAGAATATCTGCAGGTACCTTGGCGAGCGCCAAATTGGGATCGATGTTTGGTCCAGTAGCTGTTAGTAAGGCGTAAGGTTAGAGATGGATGATTTCTTGAACCTGATTACTACTCAAGGCGAGACTATTTTTGGCTCTCTATGGCCGCTTGTTTGGGCTTTGGTCCGAATTGTGATTATTGTCTTGCCAATGTTTGCTTGTGTTGCTTACTTAACCCTGTGGGAAAGAAAGCTTATCGGCTGGATGCATGTACGTATTGGACCCAACCGCGTTGGACCTTTAGGACTATTGCAGCCAATCGCTGATGCATTGAAACTCTTGATGAAAGAGATCATTGCGCCTACTCAAGCGAGCAAGGTTTTATATTTTATTGCTCCCATCATGGTGATCATGCCAGCATTCGCTGCATGGGCAGTCATTCCGTTTCAAGCCAAAATGGTTCTAGCAGATGTTAATGCTGGCCTCTTGTACATCATGGCAATTTCATCGATTGGGGTGTATGGCGTGATCCTGGCTGGTTGGTCCTCTAACTCTAAATATCCATTCTTAGGCGCAATGCGCGCTTCTGCTCAGATGATCTCGTATGAGATTGCTATGGGTTTTGCATTAGTAACAGTATTGTTAACTTCAGGCTCCTTAAATCTCAGCACCATTGTTGCCTCACAAGAGCAGGGCTACTTTGCTAGCATTGGCTTGAACTTTCTATCCTGGAATTGGCTGCCTTTACTGCCAATGTTCCTGATTTACTTTATTTCTGGTGTTGCTGAAACTAATCGTCATCCATTTGATGTGGTTGAGGGAGAATCTGAGATCGTTGCTGGCCACATGGTGGAGTATTCCGGCATGTCATTTGCTATGTTCTTCTTGGCTGAATACGCCAATATGATCTTGATTGCGGCGGTAGCGTCCATTATGTTTTTGGGCGGCTGGTTACCTATTGTTGATTTGCCAATTCTGCGTGATATCCCAGGCTTCTTCTGGTTGTTTGGCAAAACGTTCTTCCTTCTTTCTTGTGTGATTTGGTTACGCGCAACATTGCCGCGTTATCGCTATGACCAAATCATGCGCTTGGGTTGGAAAATCTTTATTCCCATCTCAGTTTTCTGGGTGGTTGTCGTTGGCGCATGGGTAGTATCACCATGGAATATTTGGAAATAAGTTGATCAATCATGTTTAAGAAAATTTCCCAATTCCTTGACAGCTTGATGTTGAAAGACATCTTGACAGGCCTATCGATTACTGGCGGCTATCTCTTTAAGCCAAAAATTACGATCCAGTATCCAGAAGAAAAGACGCCTTTATCACCTCGTTTTCGTGGTCTTCATGCGCTACGCCGTTATGAAAATGGTGAAGAGCGTTGCATTGGCTGCAAGTTATGTGAGGCAGTTTGCCCTGCGTATGCAATCACGATTGAGACTGCTCAGCGTGATGACGGCACCCGACGCACCACACGCTATGACATCGATTTAACCAAATGCATTTTCTGTGGCTTCTGCGAAGAGGCTTGCCCGGTTGATGCCATTGTAGAAACCAATATTTTTGAATATTTTGGTGACAAGCGGGGCGACCTGTATTTCACAAAAGATATGCTCTTGTCTGTAGGCGATAAGTATGAAAAAGAAATTGCTGCTAACCGTGCAGCTGATGCACCTTATCGTTAAACGGATATTGCACACATTACTATGACATTTGATCCATCTACTTTATTTGCTGTTTTCTTCTACGGATTTGCGGGCTTGTTGATTATCTCTGCAGTGCGTGTGATTACAGCGCGCAATCCAGTACATGCTGCACTCTTCTTAGTACTATCTTTCTTTTGTGCTTCCGGTTTATGGATGCTTCTTAAGGCAGAATTCTTGAGTTTGGCGCTGATCTTGGTGTATGTTGGCGCTGTGATGGTGCTCTTCCTCTTCGTTGTGATGATGTTAGACCTTGACATCGAGCATCTGCGCCGTGATTTTAAAAAATTCTTACCAGTTGCAATCCTAATGGGCTCAGTGATTGTGCTTGAGTTATCGATTGTGATTATTCGTAGCTTTATTGGCACCAACGCACCAGTACAGCCGATGCCAGAAGAGCTTGCTGCTAACAATACACTTGCCTTAGGAAGACTAATTTTTGTAGATTATGTGTATGGCTTCGAGGTTGCTGGCGTGATTTTGCTGGTAGCGATTATTGCCGCTGTTGCGCTTACTCTGCGTAATCGCAAAGATTCTAAGTCGCAAAATGTTCACGAGCAAGTGAACGTGGTAGCTGCTGACCGTATGCGGATTGTCAAAATGGGTTCAGATATGGCCGCAAAGCAAGATACTAGAGCGGAGAAGAAATGAATATCACTCTAGCTCACTACTTAGTTCTTGGTGCAATTTTATTTGCCACCAGCGTGATTGGTATTTTCTTAAACCGTAAAAATATCATCGTACTTTTAATGGCAATTGAACTCATGTTGCTCGCAGTTAACATGAACTTTATTGCTTTCTCTCATTACTTGGGTGATATGGCTGGTCAAGTATTTGTATTTTTTATTCTGACTGTGGCAGCTGCTGAAGCGGCTATCGGCCTGGCGATTTTAGTGGTGCTCTTCCGTAAGGTTGACACCATCAATGCCGATGATCTTGACCACCTAAAAGGCTAGTCATGCAATTGACCTTAAATATTCCTGTTCTCTGTGCAATTCCCTTGGCGCCAATGATTGGCTCCATGATTGCCGGTTTCTTTGGGACCAAATTAGGTGGTGATCGTATTGGTCATGGCGTATGCCAATTTGTCACCATCTTGGGAGTAACGATTGCGTTTGCCTTGTCTTGCAATGTTTTATCGCAAGTGATGGATGGTTTTTACTTCAACGGCACCGTATATCGTTGGATGCAGTTGGGTGAACTCAATTTAGACATCGGCTTTTTAATCGATCCCTTGACGGCAACAATGATGTGCGTTGTTACCTTTGTCTCACTGATGGTACATATTTACACAATTGGCTATATGCGTGGTGAAGAGGGCTACAACCGCTTCTTCTCTTATATCTCCTTGTTTACCTTTGCCATGTTGATGCTGGTGATGAGTAATAACTTATTGCAATTGTTCTTTGGCTGGGAAGCGGTAGGGGTCGTATCTTATCTATTGATTGGTTTTTATTTCGAGCGCCAATCTGCAGTGTTTGCCAATATGAAAGCCTTTTTAGTAAACCGCATCGGTGACTTTGGCTTCATTCTTGGAATTGGCCTATTGCTAGCAAGCACAGGATCCATGCAATATGACGTGATCTTTGCACAAAACACTGCATTAGCAGCACAAACCTTGCCAGGAACTAGCTGGAATCTCGTCACTGTTGCTTGTATTTGCTTGTTTATTGGTGCCATGGGTAAATCTGCCCAGTTCCCATTGCATGTTTGGTTGCCAGACTCGATGGAAGGTCCAACCCCGATTTCTGCATTGATTCATGCGGCAACGATGGTTACTGCGGGCATCTTTATGGTGGCGCGTATGTCGCCCTTGTTCGAGCTTTCTGATGTGGCCCTGAGCTTTATCTTAATCATCGGCTCTATTACCGCTCTCTTTATGGGCTTTTTGGGTATTGTCCAAAACGACATCAAGCGCGTTGTGGCGTATTCGACTTTGTCACAGTTGGGCTATATGACCATTGCCCTCGGTGTTTCTGCATATCCCGTGGCGATCTTCCACTTGATGACCCATGCCTTCTTTAAAGCGCTCCTATTCCTTGCGGCGGGTAGTGTGATCCTCGGTATGCATCACGAACAAGACATGCGCAAAATGGGTGGCTTATGGAAGTACATGCCAATCACTTGTCTGATGATGTTACTTGGCAACCTAGCCTTGATCGGTACACCATTCTTCTCAGGTTTTTACTCCAAAGATTCCATCATTGAAGCAGTTGCAGCCAGCCATATTCCTGGCTCAGGCTTTGCTTACTTTGCGGTGATGGCCAGCGTCTTTGTGACTGCTTTGTACTCATTCCGTTTGTATTTCTGGGTCTTCCACGGCAAAGCCCGTTGGGGGCATGCAGCTGATCATCATGCCCATGCAGAACAGGGCGATGATCACGCACATCACGGCTTAGCCCCAGGCGAGAAGCCACACGAGTCACCATTGGTGGTGACTTTGCCATTGATTCTGTTGGCTATCCCATCAGTCATTATTGGTTTCTATACGATTTCACCACTCTTATTTGGCACTTACTTTGGCGATTCGATCTTTATCGATTTAGCGCGCCATCCCGTGATGAAAGAGCTCGAAGATGAATTCCATGGCCCGATTGCTATGGCGCTCCATGCTTTCACCTCACCAGTGTTGTTATTAGTAGTCTTAGGTGTGCTTACTGCAGCCATTGGCTACTTATGGGCTCCTAAATTGCCTAGCAAGTTTGCTGAAGCTTTCGCGCCCCTTAAAAAATTACTGGATAACAAATACTATCTCGATGATTTCAATCAAACGGTATTTGCTAAAGGTTTGATTTGGATTGGCGGCGTCTTATGGCACCGTGGTGACCAAAAGGTGATCGATGGTTTCTTTGTTAATGGAAGTGCGCATGCAGTAGGGCGGTTTGCTGGTGTGATTCGCCATTTGCAGTCCGGTTATCTCTATCACTATGCTTTTGCAATGATTTCAGGCTTAGCGGTATTGCTGGCTTGGGTTTTGTACGCCTACCTGCCTTTTGTTCGCTAGACCTTTGTTATTTAAGTAGCCACTATGACTCTTTCTTTCGCCATTTGGACTCCGATTCTTTTTGGACTCATTATTTTGTTTTATGGGTCTGAAAAGTCATCCGCTGGCATTCGCTGGTTAACGTTGATCGGTGCCGTCATTAGCTTTATTGCAACCTTGCCATTAGTCATTAATTTTGACATTGCCAACGCGGGTATGCAGTTTGTTGAGAAAGTGAGTTGGATTCCGCGTTACGATATTAACTACTACCTTGGTATCGACGGTATCTCAGTGTGGTTCATTGTTCTCACCGCCTTCGTCAATGTGATTGTGGTGATTGCTGCTTGGGAAGTGATCCAAACAAAAGTTTCTCAATACATGGCCTCATTCATGATCCTGTCTGGATTAATGATTGGCGTGTTTGCCTCACTAGACGCCTTGCTGTTCTATGTTTTCTTTGAAGCCACCTTGATCCCGATGTACATCATTATTGGCGTTTGGGGTGGTCACAACCGTATCTATGCTGCATTCAAGTTCTTCTTGTATACCTTGCTTGGCTCCTTATTAACTTTGATTGCCATGCTGTATTTGTATAACGTCACTAATAGCTTTGATATCTTGGTTTGGCAAAATGCTCGCTTAGATATTGTTGAGCAGATCCTCCTGTTCTTTGCATTCTTCATGGCTTTTGCCGTCAAAGTACCAATGTGGCCATTACATACTTGGTTACCAGATGTGCACGTAGAGGCTCCTACTGGTGGGTCAGTAGTATTGGCTGCCATTATGTTGAAGCTTGGCGCCTATGGTTTCTTGCGCTTTTCATTGCCGATTGCACCAGATGCAAGCCAATATCTTGGCCCCTTCATCATCTTCCTTTCCTTAGTAGCAGTGATTTATGTGGGAGCGGTTGCCTTAGTCCAAAAGGATATGAAAAAATTAGTAGCTTACTCATCGGTAGCACATATGGGTTTTGTTACTTTAGGATTCTTTCTTTTCAGCCCCCTAGGGATTGAAGGTGGCATAGTGCAAATGATTTCTCATGGCTTTGTCGCTGGCGCGATGTTCCTTGCTATCGGCGTGCTCTATGACCGTATGCATACCCGCCAAATCGCTGACTACGGTGGTGTAGTGCATCGTATGCCAGCCTTTACTGCTTTCGCTGTATTAATGGCTATGGCAAACTGCGGCTTACCAGCCACATCCGGCTTTGTGGGTGAGTTCATGGTGATTTTGGCGGCTGTTGATTATGACTTTGTAATCGGTATCTTGGCTTCAACCGCTTTGATTCTTGGCGCTGCTTACTCCTTATGGATGGTGAAGCGCGTGTTCTTCGGAACGATTAATAACGCACATGTCGAGGGTCTGAAAGATCTCAATGCCCGTGAATATTTCTTGATGGCAGTGCTCAGCGTCTGCGTTATTGGCATGGGTGTTTATCCAAAGCCATTTACCGACATCATTCATCCAGCTGTGATTAATCTGCTGCAGCATGTTGCTGTCAGCAAACTCTGAGTAAAAGCAAATGCAAGCATTCGACCTATACGCTATCCTGCCTGAACTCGTTTTACTCATTGCTACCTGCCTATTGCTAGTAGCTAGTGTGTTTGTTCCTGAGAGAGTGACTGCAACCCCTGGAGTAGAGCAAGATATTTTCCACACTCCACGCGGAGTGGGTTTTGTTTATTTTTTCTCCATCATCCTATTGGCCTATCTCATTTTTGCATTCATGGGCCGTATGGGGGACCCAGCACTAGTAGCGATGAATGGATTATTTCAGTCTGACCCTTTCTCCAACTTGCTCAAAGCCTGTTCATGTGGAGCGGTGTTGGTAAGTTTGATTTACTCAAAACAATATCTCACCGATCGAGCACTATTTCGCCCAGACTTTATTGTTCTTGCTTTGTTAGCCTTGCTTGGACAATTTGTATTAATTTCTGGCGCTAATTTATTGACGCTGTATTTAGGTCTTGAATTGATGGCTTTGCCAACATATGCCCTTGTCGCAATGCGCCATAACAGTGAGAAGAGCGTTGAGGCGGGTATTAAGTACTTTGTCTTAGGCGCATTGGCATCTGGCTTTCTGTTATATGGCATGTCTATGTTGTACGGCGTTACTGGTTCGCTCGATTTAATCGAAATTTTCAAGATTGTGGCTGACCCACGCGTTAATCATTTAGTGATGGCTTTTGGTTTGGTATTTATTGTGGCTGGGTTGGCATTTAAGCTGGGAGTAGCGCCTTTCCACATGTGGGTGCCTGATGTGTACCAAGGTGCACCCACTGCAGTGACGCTCATGATTGCTGCAGCGCCTAAGTTGGCTGCGTTTGCTTTGCTATTTCGCCTGCTGATCAATACTTTACTTCCGCTGCTTGGAGATTGGCAGCCGATGTTGGTATTACTTGCTGTGCTCTCCCTCGTTGTCGGTAACGTAACTGCGATAGCACAAACGAATATCAAACGAATGTTGGCTTACTCAGCGATTGCGCAGATGGGTTTTGTTCTTCTGGGTATGTTGTCAGTATTTGATGAGCACGCCTTTAGTGCCTCTTTGTTTTATATCATTACCTATGTATTGACCACGCTCGGTACCTTCGGCTTATTGATGGCACTATCCCGTAAGGGCTATGACTGTGAGACGCTAGATGGTCTCAAGGGTTTGAATAAGAAACATCCTTGGTTTGCCTTCATTGGCTTGGTGATGATGTTCTCGTTAGCTGGTATTCCGCCAACCGTCGGTTTTGCAGCTAAATTAGGTGTCCTTGAGGCTTTGATGGATGCGGGTCATACCTTCCTGGCGATTATTGCGGTCATGGCTTCATTGATCGGCGCTTTTTACTATTTGCGCGTAGTGAAGGTCATGTACTTTGATGAACCAGATCATGAGCTCACAGTGAGTGGATCTGGAGCTGTTAAGGGTATTTTGAGTTTGAACTGCATCTTGGTATTAGCTCTAGGTATGGTACCTGCGGGCTTAATGAGTCTGTGTTTAGACGCCATGCGCCGTACTTTATTAGGTTCATAAGTCACCATTGATTCTGAAACAAGGCTCCCTAGATAGTACTTTGGAGCCTTGTTTGTTTTGGGATACCGCCTTAGTTGCTACCTATCTTTTGTATGATGGAAAAATTAATTAACACAAGTAGGCTATTTGGAATCGATATCGTATGACTGAAAAATTTTTGCACGATCTACCTGTCAGTGATGAACATTTGCGCGAGGAGCGTTTATCTGGTGAAGATATCTACGGCGGCATTTTCTTAAACATGAAGCGGGACACAGTCAGCTTGCCCGACGGTCAAGAGGCTATTCGTGAATACCTCACCCATCCAGGCGCTGTTGCCATCATCGCCATCTTGGCTGATGGTAGGGTTCTATTAGAGCGCCAATATCGCTATCCCATCGCCAAGGTTTGCATGGAAATTCCAGCAGGTAAGTTGGATCTTGGCGAAGACCCCCTCTTATGTGCCAAACGTGAACTTGAAGAAGAGACTGGTTACACCGCTAATAAATGGAGCTATGTACGTCGCATTCACCCGGTGATTTCTTATTCGACTGAGTTTATTGATATCTATTTAGCAGAAGAGCTTGAGCCAGGCAAAAGCAAGCTAGATGAAGAAGAGTTTCTGGACGTATTTGCAGCCCCGCTAGAGGAGCTGATTGGCTGGGTGGAGCAGGGCGTCATTACCGATGTCAAAACGACTATTTCAGCATATTGGCTTGACCGATATCGCCGTGGCTTGGTATTGCCATCCTTACTTTCCTAGGGTTATCAGAAAACCCATTTAAAATGGGGCTATTGAATTTGCTGTTTTTGCCCCGATATAGATCTTATGAAAGTTTATAACCTCGCTTGCCCTTTAGATCATCACTTTGAAGGATGGTTTGCCTCAGAAGAGGATTGTGTTGCTCAGCAAGACAAGGGAATGCTCGCTTGCCCATTATGCGACAGCACTCTTATCAGCCGCATGCCCTCAGCCCCCCATATTGCTAAGTCTGGCACTGCTAAGACGTCTAAGCCTTCAGCGACCGAGTTGACAGTTGCCCATGCCAATATGGAAACGGGTAGCCTCAGTGGTGAGGTAGTAGCGCTTACTGGTAGTGATCATAGCCAATTGGAGGCCCAGGTACAAGCTGCTTTCCTCAAGGGGATGAGAGAGCTGATGGGCCATTCTGAGGATGTGGGCAGCTCTTTTGCTGAGGAAGCACGCAAAATTCACTATAAAGAGTCACCTGAGCGCAGTATTCGGGGTCAGACCACCCTAGATGAGGCCGAATCCCTTAGGGAAGAGGGAATTGAGGTATTAGCCATCCCAATGCTACCCGCCTTCAAAAATACACTTCAGTAAGCAATCAACACAAGAAAGAAAATAGCGATCTACGGATCGCTATTTTCTTTTACAAAAGCTAGCCGCAAATTTACTTTGATGTCGGCATGACAAACTCAGCGCCCTTAGCAATACTTTCAGGCCAGCGTTGCATCACACTCTTTTGTTTAGTGTAGAAGCGCACACCTTCTTTGCCATAGGCATGCGTATCGCCAAAAATCGACTTCTTCCAACCACCAAAACCATGCCATGCCATTGGCACAGGGATGGGAACGTTGATACCTACCATGCCTACCTGTACGCGGCGGGCAAATTCACGAGCAATATTGCCATCGCTTGTGAAGCAAGCTACGCCATTACCAAACTCACAGGAGTTGACGAGATTCAGAGCATCGGTGAAGTTGGCAACACGTATGCATGAAAGCACTGGGCCGAAGATTTCTTCGAGGTAAATCTTCATATCAGGTTTGACGTTATCAAATAGTGTGCCGCCGATAAAGAAA
>Ga0136641_1000903_pt1 | contig 12531 bp, 10 predicted proteins | sample EliLak1302023Y_FD_115312 | JGI IMG/M metagenome (GOLD analysis project Ga0136641, IMG submission 115312) | Freshwater microbial communities from Elizabeth Lake, Yosemite National Park, California, USA - 13020-23Y | ecosystem: Environmental > Aquatic > Freshwater > Lake ...
ATGGCAACTTATTCACGCGCTGGCGTATACGTTAACGAAACGCTAAACCCAGTACCACCATCAGTAGGGGCTGGAACCACTGCTGTACCTGTATTCATAGGTGCAATTAACCAAGGACCAACCACTGCGGGCACCCTCATTACATCTTGGAAACAATTTACTAATCTTTACGGAAACTGGGCATACGATGCAACAGACACTTTGCGTTATGCCGTTCGTTCGTTTTTAGTAGACGGAGCTGGCGGACAGTGTTACGTAAATCGTGTTTTAGGAACAGGTTCGTCAACAGCTTCTCGTTCTTTTTACGACAGTTCAGGAGCAAACAACACAGCTGGTTCTACATACACTCTTCAAATTAACGCAGCAAACGCTGGTGCTTGGGGTAACGGAGTTTATGTTGACATTAGCAGAGCATCTACAACCGCAACTTATTTTAATCTTACTGTTTACTATAATGACTCCGTAGAACGATTTTTAGACTTATCAATGGATACTACTAATAATCGTTATGCCTTAAAGCTTGTTAATGGAATTTCTCAATTTGTTACATTAACTGACCTTGCAGATGCAGCAACAGGAGTTGCTGACGTACCAGCATCTGTATCTGGAGCTCAACTTGGTGGTGGGGTTAACGCTACTGGTGGTCAAACAAGCACTGCTATCGCTACACAAGTTTCTCAATGCGACTCTTTGCAAGAAAGTTTGCTTATTAACGCTCCTGGAATCACAACCTCATCAGATGTTAATATTTTAATTGCATACGCTGAAACTCGAGGAGACTGTTTTGTTGTAGTAGACGCTGGTGCGTCAACTGTTGCAGACCAGTTAACTTTAGCAAGCAGTTACAGCGTAAGTTCTAGGGCTGCTGTTTATTACCCAAATATTGTTGTATCAGACCCAACAACGACTGCTCCTGGGGTAACAAAAACCATTAATAATGGTGGAGCTGTAATTGCTCAATACGTTGTTACTGATAGAACACGAGATGTATTTAAAGCACCTGCTGGTCTTTTAACTAAACTTGGCGGTGCAGTATCAGTAACAAACTTAACAAATACAGAACTTGATTCACTTAATACCGCTGCAAGCCCAGTAAACGCTATCCGTTACATTAGTGGTTCTGGAATTGTTATTATGGGTGCTCGTACACTTAAACAGGGATACGTAGATAAGTACGTTCCAGTACGCCGTACCTTAACTTATCTAGAAAAAAGTTTGCAAAGCCTTACACGCTACGCAATTTTTGAACCAAATGACGGACGTTTGCAACGTCAGCTGACTGCAACATGCGAGAATTTCCTTAACGCTTTTTGGCGTAAGGGTGGTCTTCGTGGAGCAACAGCCTCTGCTGCGTATTACGTTGTTTGTAATTCAACAAATAACACACTTCAATCTGTTGATGCTGGAGAAGTCCGCATCGAAATTGGAGTATCGCTACAACGTCCAGCCGAATTCGTCGTCATTAATATTTCACAATATGACGGCGGAGTAACCGTAACCACTGTATAAGGAGATAAATAAATATGGCAGACAATACATCGTTAGTGGATATTCGTCGTTTTAGTTCTCGCTCACACGACCCACTACGCAACTTTAAATTCTTTGTTGAATTTTCAGCGCCTTCAAACGGATTAAACTCCGTTGTTCCTACCTCCTTCACTGGTGGATTTACTCAGGTTCAAGGCTTGTCAATCAACACCCAAAATATTCAATACCGCGAAGGTGGCTTTAACACCACAGTTCACAACCTTCCAGGAATGACTAGCTTTAACCCGCTAGTACTTAACCGAGGAATGGTTTATGGTCAAGACCAAGCTATCATCTGGATGAAAAGCCTTTTTGATGCAGCAGGCGGAGCGGGAACTGGCATGACTGGTAAAGACTTCCGAATGGATGTCAAAATCTATGTCAATGACCATCCAGCAGCTGGTATTGCAGCTGCTGGAATTAACAAGGCTGCTTCACGCGTGTGTTTCACCGCTTACAACGCGTGGATTAGTGGTCTATCATATACAGACCTCAATGGAACAGATAACAACGTTCTCTTTGAACAGATGACTTTGGTCCATGAAGGTCTATCTGTCTCATTCACTAAGGCAGATGGAACTCAAGTTTCATCTGGATACGACGCACTTATCTAATTAAAGGAATATATCTGTGACACAAGTTAGTACAACAGACGCATCACAAATTAATAAGCTTGCTGAAGGATTGACGGCGGGACCTCAGGTTATTTCAACTGAGGCTCCTGCCGCAACCTCTGTCACGCTTCCAGGCGGATATGTAACTTCAGAAGGAATGCTGATTAAAACAGCAGAGGTTCGTGAGCTTAACGGTCTAGACGAAGAGGCTATTGCCAAATCTGGTAGCACTGCTAAAGCTCTACAAACTGTTTTAGAACGTGGTTTGGTTAAACTTGGAGACAGGGACGCTACTCGAGATGATTTAAATAACCTCTTGGCTGGTGACCGTGATGCCATTGCTTTAAGCATTAGAAAAGTAACTTTTGGCAAAACTGCAGAATTTACTGCTTATTGCGATGGTTGCCAAAACGTTCAAGAGTTTATGGTTGACCTAGACGCAGATGTTGAAGTCAAGGAACTTGATAACCCTATTGCTGACCGCTCTTTAACTATAAAACTAAGAGCTGGTGTTGCAAGAGTTAGCTTGCCAAACGGAGCAACACAAAGAAAAATTATGGAAAATGCCACAAAAACTGTGGCAGAACTTAATACACTTATCTTATCTGGTTGTGTAACCAGCATAAATGAAGCACCTGTTAGTCCTCTCTCTGTTTTAGAACTTGGCATACTAGACCGCGAAACCCTCATAAAGGAAATTATTGAACACAACCCAGGTCCACGCCTTGGGGAGGTGAGCAAGGTATGTGAGGCATGTGGCAAGGAAGTTGACTTGCCATTAAGTCTTGCCACTTTGTTTCGACTATAAAGAATCAGACTACGAATATCTAATGGACCAGTACGAGCTTATTGCTCGTACCTTTGGTTGGACACTCTCTGATATTAGAGAACTGTCATCTAGAGAACGTAAAAATTGGGAAGAACGTTCTAAGAGAGGTAGGTAGCAATGGCTAAAGTTCAAGACCTTGCGTCTGCTTTAGGCTTAGTTAAAGACTTTGCTAAGTACTCTAAAGAGAGTGGTCAGAGCTGGACCCAGATTGCCCAACAAGCCAAAGCCATGGGTGGCAGCGGCACTGGCAACATGGGTGGTTCTGGTGTTGTTGCCAACCCTGGAAGTTTTGGAAACTACAAATCTTCTAATGGTGGATTTGGTTCCGCGCTAGGTAACTTTGGATTAGCTCTTCCTGGAATTGTTGCTAACGCACTACCAAGCCCAGCTGAGGCTGCTTCTTACGGTCTTTCTACATCACGCCAAGGATTTTTTGGTAATCAGAGTTATACATCTGTAGCACGTGCGCAGATGAGTGTAGCTAACGCTGGAACAAGCACTAGCGCGATGGATACGGTTCAAGCAATGACTGCTCTTCAAAGTGCGGGTCTTTATAACACTAATAAAATAGGTTCGGGTTTGGCTGCCTTATCTAATTATGGAGGGTTGGGCATCAGCGGGGCTGCACAGGCTGCCATAGCAATGAATCAAGCCAGAAGCGTAAATACGCTTAATCAACTTGGTATTCAAGTACGTGGAGCCGATGGACTGGCTCGAGACCCTAATCAAGTTATTAACGAGTTTGTAGAAAAAATTTTTCAAGCCACACCTCCACTAAAAGGAAGTGCTGTAGAAGCTTATGCATATCTTATTGGCACTCTTGCACCTGGTGGTCAACTTTTTCTAATGCTCAATAGCTACTTTACTGATGAGTATACAAAATCTTTAGTTCGAACAAAACTTTTTGCAAGAGCTAAAGGTCTTCCTGGAACAGCAACTAAAGAACAACTTATTGCAGCAGGAGCAATGACTAAAACTCAACAAATGATGGGTCAACAAAACGCAGCTGATTTATATAAGTTATCTACAACCGCAGCTGGAGTTAATGCTGGAACCGATAGAGCTCTTGGGCAACTAACTACAGCAACTAAAGAATTTGCTGATGTTGCACATAAACTTCATCTTGATTACGCATCAGGATATGGCAGCACAATGTTGGGTGGGATGAACGGTTCAGCTGGAATGGCTGTTGGTGCTGTAGGTGGTCTTGCTGCTGGTTTACTTGGAAAACTTCCTGGTATTGCTAAAGGTCTTTTTAATATTGTTAAAAGCCCTAGGGGAATTTTAACCGCTTTAGGTCTTGTAGCAGATGAGGCGGCAGGTGCTGCTGGTGCGATTGAGACTGGTGGTGCTTCTGAAATTGCAGCACAGGCTGGTGCAGCTGGTTTGATTGCTACCCTTTCAAAGATATATAAAGGAAAAGCTGCTGGTGGACCTGTCAATGATAAAGTTCCTTATATTGTTGGTGAAAAGGGTCCAGAACTGTTTGTTCCTCAAAGTAACGGAACCATTATTCCAAACCATGTTATTGGTCGTTCTGGTGGCGGTTCTGTAGACGCGGGTGGTTTTGCCAGCATGTTATTAGGACGTCTAGGAGCGCCACAGACTTCACAAAATATTGCTAACGTAACAATGTGGGAAGGTATGGAGGGTGGAAACTGGCAAAATAGCGCTCACTACAACCCATTTAATACTTCTTATCAAACTGGAAGCTCTGTTAACTTTAACACGGGTCGAAAAGGGAGCGGTGTTCAAGCTTATACTTCTTGGGAAGAAGGTCTTAACGCTACCGTTAACACGCTAACTGGTGCCTCAGCCGATGCTCGTGGGTACACAAACATAATTAATCTTTTGCGTTCTGGTAAAGCAACTAAAGCAGATTTTATGAAAGCTTTACAAGGCTCTGCGTGGGATGCTGGTCACTATAAAGGTGGTTCTTCTACCTCCGTTGGGGATAGTAGCTCTGGGGGTATGTATAGCACTAGCAGCTCACCTATGGGTGGTTTTGGTTCCCCAGCTCCTGGAACTGTTCTTGGTTCAGTTGGTGGAACTGCAGTGGGTGGGGGAAATACCGTTAATGTCTATGTAACCGTACCAGCAGCCACAGACCCTAAACACGTTGCAGCTACAACCAAGGCGGTAACTGATGCGGTATCAAAAGCTACGGGAGTAAAGGTAGATAGACACAAATGACAGCTACATTATCCTCGCTTCAAGGTGAGTACGGTCAGTGGTTAGCTGGAGCGTTTAATAACGGTAAAGCGCCTTCTGACGCGCAAAAGAAAGCATACGACACAGCTACCAAAGCGTATACGCGTGGTATACAAGAACAAAATATTGCAATTAATACTGCAAACAATGAGCTTGGTGCATATGCAAAACCTGGTGCTTACGCAACAGATTCTTATGGTTTAACCCCTTTAATCAGCCAACCTGCTGTATCTGACTCAACAGCAGTAACAATTCCTGCAATTTTGATGCAGCCAGCTAAAACTAGTCAATACGTAACTTTACCTGTTTGGTACACCCCGTATGACGGTATCGTAAATTTGGGTTTTTCTTGGGCTACACATTTTTCTTCTAACAAGTATAAAAATAATTTTAGTTATCCTACTGTCGACAAAGCAAATTTTGTCAAATATGTTTATTTAAAATTTGCTTATGAATACTATACAAGTAGTCAAGTTTCTTCTTATATAAATAAATTAGTTGTTGCATCCGCTAATGCTTTAACTATAGCTAACAATGCTCAACAAACCAACCCATCAAGTGGTAATCAAACAGCTGCAGCTTTTGCTAAAGCAGACGCAGATGCTGTTGCTGCTGCCTATACTTTGTTTTTAGCAGACAAAAATAGCGTCGTAAAAAGGTATGCTGCGCAACAAGCAAATATAACAAAAGCAAAAAAATCAATTGAGACAGTAACTATTACATATGTAAATACATTAAATCAACTATTTCACGGAGTAAAACCCCCTCCATCTGGAACCTCTGATGGTAATCCTAACTCAGGTGGTAAAAAAGAATTGGGAGATTTGTTAGGAACAGATAATTTTCCCCCACTTTATACGCTCCCTGCAGATGTTGAGTTTAACCTTCCTCCACACAACAGCAGCCTTCCACTATCACCAACCAAAGATAGCGCTATTAAAACTTATGACGACACACTTCGACGTGGAAGATTTTTCTTCTACGCTGATACTCAAGCTACTTTTACACAACAAGCTACAAAGTCATCTGATGTTAAAGGTCAAAAGGGTAGCGAGGGCAATCAAGGTAAAAAATATGGATTTCAATTTTTATGGAACCCAGAAACCTGGGGAACTCGAGTATCAATTAATCCAGATGTAACTCCTGGAAGTCCAGACTACTGGCAAACAAGTCTTCCTGTATTTCCTTCTGGTCAAGAACTAAGCCTTCAAATTGTTCTTGATAGAGTTAACGATTTTAACTATTTTGGAACAGATTCTAATAGTAGTGGTTCAGCAATAGATATTCAAGCATTAAACACTGGTACTTCAAACAAGTATTACGTAGATAATCAAATAAATAACGGATTACAAAATAAAATTTTATCTACAGCCGATGCTGAGCTATTAAAGTTAAGAAGCGGGTATGGTCCCAACGTTGGAAAAGACTTTAACGCAAAAATTTTAGATTTAGCTACGCGTGGAACGCTTGCAGATATTGAGTACCTATATAAAACAATTAATGGTGCTGGTTGGACTCGTTTGGGTCAAAAAACAGCAGATATTGGGTTTTTAATGATGACACTAGTTGAGGTTGAGATAGGACCATCTCGTTACTTGGGCTATCTCAACTCCCTTAATGTTAACCATACATTTTTTACTCCCAACATGGTCCCTTTACGTTCCACTCTTGACTTACAGTTTGTACTTATGGCTTCAGCAAAAGTTGCTCAACCTGCACCAGGCATTAACTCAAAGCCAGGAGGTTAATAATGACTACAAAAATTAAAGCTGGGTCACGATACTACACATCTGATATTGATTATATACAGCTTACTCAAAATGGTAAACAACTTCCAATTGTTCATTATTTTTTTGGTAACCTTGGAAGTATTAAGTATCAAACACACACTTTTGTTGAAGGAGATAGATTGGATGTTATTGCGTTTCACTATTATAAAAAACCTTCTTTGTGGTGGTTAATTGCAGAGTTTAATCCTAAGATACAAGACATAAATAATATTGCCCCTGGAACAGAAATACTTATTCCAAATGTATAATTTTTTAACTGTTGAATTTCCAGACTCAAATATAGGAACTGTTATATCTTACAGAACAACTTTGACTTTAGGAAGATACGCTCATGAAATGCTTACAATGTATCTTCATGCTTGGAGTCTTAGTTACAAGCAAATAGAAGTTGGTTCTCCTGTACGTGCAACAATTAAAACTCCTAATGGTTCAAAAGAATTTGTTGGGTATGTAAACTCTGTTGTTGCAGAAATAGATGCAAATAAACATTTTGTTGAAGTAGTGGCACTTGGAGCGTCAGTTTCAATGAAACAAGCTTCTCAAAAAGTGTGGACAAAAGTTACAGCTGACCAAGTTATTACAGAAATTGCACAAAAACATAATCTTTCTTATCACTGCACCGCCCACCCAAGAGTTTATGACCACCTTGTACAGACTGGTGAGACTGATTGGGAATTTATTTGTAAACTTGCTTACAAAAGTGGATACACTTTAAGAGCTGAAGGAACAGCAATATATTTTGACCCTTTCTATAAAGATTTTAACGAGTATAAAGAAGCTGCTCCTTATTTTGTTATTAGAGAAGCAAATAATCCAAATGGAAGAAACTTTTACAAATTTACTCCAGAAATTAGCGAATCTAAAGAACATGGTGGGTCAACTAAAGCAGCTACGTCGGTTGGCGGTGTTGATTTAGGGCAATCTAATCACGTAATTGTTACAAATCAAAATAGACCAAAAGTTAGTAGGTCTTTTTCTAGAACAGAATCATATGACCGTTTTCATACACACGCAGTAATTCCCAACTCGCAAATTGCAAAACACGAGTCCACTGCTGCCGATGAAAGGGGTAGATACCCATATAGAGGAGAAGCAACAGTTTTAGGTGATGCTCGCTTGCGCCCAGACATGCCCGTATATCTTGATGGCATTGGGGAAGATTACTCAGGATACTGGACAGTTTTAGAATGTACACATATTTTAGAAGAAATGAAATACACTACTGAAATTGTTGTGGGCACGGATTCATTAGGAAGTTCCATTTATGGTTCTACAGCTCCTAGCTCTACTCCTACTAGAATTTCTTCTCCCACTGTTTCTGGAAAATCAAAAACTCCAAAAACTGCGTTGGCTAAAAACACAAATCTTTACAATAAAAGTAAATCTGTAAAAAGCATTGGCACTAAAAATCAAATAAAAAATAGAACAAAAGTTACCACTGGTAAATCTGCAAAAACTTCTCCAGCGCAATGGGTTGGGGTTTCAGGAAATCTTAAAACGGCACCAGTAAAAAATTATGCTTCGGAAGCTGTTGTTAGCAATTTGAGGAGTCGCGGTGTTAGATAACTTGCTAGAAAAAAACTTACACTATGGTCTTTATCGGGGAATATGCCAAGATAACCAAGACCCTAGCTCACATAACTTAATAAAAGTAACTATTCCTGACATTTATGGTGATACATACGTAACTGATTGGATTCCTGGTTGCATGCCTGTGGTAGATAATGCAAATCACCCAGACCACGTAGCGCACACTGCTGCCAAAGTAGCTGAGCTACTCAACGCTCATGCTGACCACATTGTTACTGGAACAACAGGCTCTGGAGGAAATCCATCACACAGCCACAGTTTTAGTGCAACTGTTTCGCATACAAATAATCATACGGGCAACTCTAAAATTTTAACGCACGCTCACCAGACAAGTACAGACCCTTTAGATACAATAACAGACTCTCCAGAACATACTTATCATAGAACTGTTCCAAATATTGGACAGGTTGTATGGATAATGTTTGAAAAGGGAGACCCTAATTTTCCAGTATGGATGGGAGTGTATTTGTAATGACAGCTTATGTTGAAGGATATGCAATAGCATTTCCATTTTCCGTTAACAGTGGTGGTTCAATCTCCTATGCAACAGAAGATGCTGTTATTTGGGAAGATAGAGTCAGATGTGTTCTTTTGACTAACTTAACCGAAAGAGTTATGCGACCAGATTTTGGTACTCGTTTAGCTGCATTATCATTTGAACCAGAGGGTAGCGTCGCTGTGTTGGCGCAACAAATATGCAGCACTGCTTTTGTTCTATTATTGCCACAATTAACTCTTTTAAGCGTATCAGCAAAAATGAACGAAGTTACTCAAGGAGTAGATGTATCTGTAAGCTATCAAACTCCAGCTGGGTATGTAGAGACAATATCAGCCAAAACGGTTACATTAAATCGTTACGGTGAAATAATACAGGGGGCATAAAATGGCAACATCAAATTACAATAACTATGTCCCTCAAGTGGACTACACAGTCCGTGATTACGCATCTATTTCAGACGAGTTAAAAAACCTTATTCAGTATTACCTGCCGTCTTGGACAAACCGTGACACAGCTGACTTTGGAATTACTCTTATTGAGCTATTTGCTTATATGGGTGACATCATGTCATTTTACATTGACCGTTCAGCAAATGAAGCTTTTTTAACTACTGCTAGTCAGAGAAAAAGTGTTTTGCAAATTTCAAACCTTTTAAATTACACTCCTTCAAATGCTAGAGCTGCAAAAGTAACGTTAACTTTTAGTAACAATACAGCTAACTCAATTAAAGTTGATGCTCTTACACAGGTATCTACTACCTCAGTAGTGAACGCTGCAAACCAACAAATTGTTTTTGAAACTGACCAAGTAGTAACCGTTCCAGCAGCAACAAGCCTAAATCCACTTGTTCCTGGAACCACCGTTGTTCAAGCTACTGAGGGAACAACTATTACCTCAGACCCAGCACAGATATCAGATGGCTTGTCTAATCAAACATATCAACTTATACAATCCCCAGTTATTGATGGAAGTATTATTGTTGCGGTAGACGGAAACTTATACACCTACATTACTAATATTATTGACGCTGGAGCTAATGACCCTGTATTTTCTACGGTATTTGATGAATATGGAAACACATTCATTATTTTTGGAGATAACACTAGTGGTCGAGTACCACCACTTAATGCAGAAATTACTTTTCAGTACAAAACAGGAAGCGGCAATGCTGGAAATATTGCAGCAGGCTCTATTACTAAGTTTTTAAACACGGTAGTGGGACTACAGGTATCACAAGCCGCTGCTGCATACGGTGGAGCTGACCAAGAGTTAACAGACTCTATTAGAATTAACGCACCTAAAAAAATTGCAACCTTAAATAGGGTAGTTACCTTAAAAGATTATGCAGACTACGTAACCTCTACAGTAAGTTTGTGTGATAAAGCCAACGCTATATCAACAACTCCAAACAATATTATTTTATACGCTGCACAACAGGGCGACCCAGGGTCTTCCAATGGAGTTGTTACTACAAACTTTACAACGTTAAAAACAAAAATATCTGCATCATTAGCTGCTGTTACACCCCCAGCAGCTAGTGTTACTATTTTGCCACCAAGTTATCCAACAGTTGATATAGCTGTTTCAATTGTGGTGAATGCAAAACGCAGACAATCAAACACTCAAACAGCTGTAAACACGGCAATTGCAAATATTTTTACTTTTCAAAATACTTCTTTTAATCAGTCTATCCCAGCAGATATTATTCGAGGAGCTATTGCAGCAGTTGATGGGGTAGATAGTTATAATTTAAGTCTTTACAACAGGACTGGCAACACTGGGGTAACAGATTTAGCATTTAACTTTTATGAAATACCCGCACAGGGAACAATCACGGTTACACCTTCTGGTGGAATCATTTAATAAGGAGAAATAATGGCATCTGCATACCCATCGAGTATTGTTACTACGTTTTCTACACATCAGAATAACGTAGATATCATTGACTCCTCACACCCTAATAATATTCAGTATGAAGTGCTGGCTATTGAAACAACAATAGGTATCACTCCCAATACCACGGGTAAATTTGGTAAAAACACGCAAGGCGCGTTTTTGCCTGTTAACTCTGCTGGTTCTGCAAATCCAGACACGACAGTAAACATCTATACTGCGTTATCAACATTTGGAACAGTCGCAGATAGAATTACAAACGTTGAGGGTTTGGCTAACCTTGCCTACTCAACGGCTTCAGGAATTACAGCGGTGTCAACTTCGGCAGCTTTTGCAACTACAAATATTGATAACTTATACAAGATTGATTTGATGGGTGGCTTTTAGTAAATGGCACGCTATGGGGTTGATTACTATGGAAAGAGTTACTATGGAAACATAGCTCTTGCCAACTATGACGTAACCCCATTTTTTGCTACTGCTATTGACTACGGAAAAATTCACGTAACTTGGTCAACACCGACTGGCTATTGGACTGGTCTTCGTTTACTTAGAAGTACTTTTGGATTCCCTGAGACTGCTGACGACGGTCAGTTGCTTATTGACCAAGTAAAGGGTCAAACACCAGTTGAATATTTTGACCCTGTTGGAGTTGGAGGAACTGTTAATCCAAAAACAAATGCCTTTGAACTTCATTCTAAAAATAGAAAAATAAGTTCTTTTTATACAAGTGGAAATTATCTTTACATATTGTTGGTAGATGCTGCGTATATTTCTTCTGGTTCTTCAGTCAGCTTGTATGGTGGGACTGGAGTTGATGGTACTTATCTTGTTAACTCTATTGCTTTAACACAGCCTTCTAATAACCAAACAGTTGTTTTTCCACAAACCTATACAATTTCTATTCAGTTACCAGCAGCGTTGCCATCAAACCTATCAGGAACTTCTGGCTACTTATTAATTAATGAGTTAGAACAAGAACATTTTTATTACTATTCTGTATTTGTAAAAACATTAGCAAACGTAGTTGGTGTTACAAATGTATCTATTAGTTCTGTAGCGGGTACTGTAACGTACACAACGGGAGTTGCACATACATTTTTGCCTGGTACCCTTATTGGAGTTTCTGGTCTTGATAACACCTCACTTAATATATCTGGATACCAAGTAATCTCTTCAACTCCCTATACTTTTACAATTTATTCTAACGCTACTGGAGTAACAACTGGAGCGGGAGTAGCGGGAGTAAATACCCAATGGGTTAGAGCTGGAAATACTGTTGGACTGTCTGTAAAAAATTATGGTACTCAAGCTTTAATGTATGACTACCTACCCGATGTATACAAAATAGTAAACAAACAACAAACAATTGAAAATGCAGAAAATCCAACTCTTAGAAGTTTTCTTGCTATTTTTGGTTTTTATTACGATTTACTAAAAACATACGCAACTTTAGCTGGCAACCGCTATGACACAAGAAAAATAGCTGGTCAACTAATTCCTTCACTATTACAAGAATTTAAGTTAGTTTATGAACCTGAACTTGGATTTAAAAGAATGCGTTCTTTGCTTGCAAAC
>Ga0136641_1000904_pt1 | contig 12522 bp, 10 predicted proteins | sample EliLak1302023Y_FD_115312 | JGI IMG/M metagenome (GOLD analysis project Ga0136641, IMG submission 115312) | Freshwater microbial communities from Elizabeth Lake, Yosemite National Park, California, USA - 13020-23Y | ecosystem: Environmental > Aquatic > Freshwater > Lake ...
GATGGCCGATTCCATGGATTTTTGCCAGTCCGTGTTCACGCTGGGCACCGGAATCCAGACGCGGGTCTGGCCGCGCGGCGCGGCGATCTCGACGCGGGTGGTCACTTCAAAAGTACGCCAGGCGCCGGTCTGCGGCGCAAACTGGCGCTCGGGCGTATCGGCGCTTTGCGCAAAGGTGTACAGGGGAAGGCTTGCAAACGCCGAGGCAGCAGCTGCGCGAAGCAATTGGCGGCGCGCAGGCTGCGCGGCACCAGGGGGAACGGTGGTCATACAAAGAACTCCGGAAATGGAAAAAAGCGCGTACGGCGTAGCAATAAATACCCCGGATAGCGCGAAATCCACTGGCCCAAGGCAATCGCTTGTATGGAGCCAGCAGCGGGCGGATTATCACCGCTGCAACAGGTATATTGCAGGGCTGTCTTGGCGGTATGCCGCCACTTGTGGCCCTAAGCGCGTCCGTCTGCCTACCCGACCCCACTGAGTACCGTCTCCTTGTCATCCGAATCCCCGACCCCCACGGTCGCCCACGGCAGCCCCTCCACCTGGGCGCAGCATGCGTTTGCCACCTTTAACCATGTGCTGCAAGCAACACCGGGCTTTCGCCAACGCGAAGGCCAGATCGCCATGGCGCAATGCGTGGCCGACACCCTGAGCCGCGCCGACCTGGGCGACTGCGAGGATCCGCAGCGTGCGATCGCCGTCATCCAAGCAGGTACCGGCGTGGGCAAGTCGGCCGCCTATGCCAGCACCGCCATTGCCATGGCCTTGCAGCGCAAAACCCGGGTCTTGATTTCCACCGCCACGGTGGCGCTGCAAGAGCAGCTTATGCAAAAAGATTTGCCAGCGCTGGCCGCCAGCATGGAGCAGCCGTTTGCATTTGCCCTGGCCAAAGGGCGCGGGCGCTATGTCTGCAAGCTCAAGCTCGAGCGCTTGGCAGGTAGCGGCGGCGCGGAGGATGATTTTTTTGAAGACGATTTTCCGGCGGTAGCGCTGGGTACGGCCTCGCAGGAGGCCTTGGAAGAGCGGCGCTTTCGGCTGTATGAACATATGGCCGCCACCTTGGCTACAGGCCGCTGGGACGGCGACCGGGACAGCCTGAACGAGGCGCCCGACCCGCAGGACTGGGCCAGCGTAGCCGCAGAACGTCACAGTTGCACCGTACGGCATTGCCCGCGTTTTCGGGATTGCAGCTACTACCAAGCGCGCAACCGTCTGGCCGAGGCGCAGGTCATCGTTGCCAACCACGACCTGGTGCTCGCTTCGCTAGGCATGAAAACCCTGCCCGAGCTGGACAATTGCCTGCTGGTGTTTGACGAAGCCCACCACTTACCAGCGGTGGCGCTGGACCAGTTCAGCAGCGCCATGGAGCTGGCCAGTCTGCGCTGGCTGGACCGCTTGCCCAAGGTCTTGCAAGACGTCAGCAGTGCGCTGCAGCTAGACCTGGACCCAGACGTGAGCACCGTTAGCGGCCAGCTCAAGGCGACATTGAACCAATTGGCGCGCATGGTGCTGGACCTGGTGCATGCCAGCACCCAGGGGCAGGACGGAACGCTGCGCTTTGCCCATGGGGTGCTGCCCGAGGCCCTGGGCGAGCCCGTGGCCCTGGTGCTGGCACAGGCCACGGGATTGGCGCAAGCGCTGGACGCCTTGGGAACGCAAATCAAACAAATCGCCAAGGACGACCCGATGCAGGCGCTGCAATGCAGCCAGCAATACGCCAAGCTGGGGCCACTGGCACCGCGCCTGGACGCACTCACATCGACGGCCAGCCTCTTGCTCGAACATGGCGAACAGCCACTGGCCAAGTGGCTGCAATGCAAAAGCGAAGGCGGTTTTTTGCTGATCAGCGCACACGCCTGCCCGATGGTGCCGGGTGACTTGCTGCGCCAGTTTGTCTGGAGCCAGGCACGCGCGGTGATTCTGACCTCGGCATCACTGACCAGTTGCGGCAGCTTTGACTATTTTTTGCAGGAATGCGGACTCTCTGGCAACCCGAATGTGCAGGCGCTGGAAGTCTCCAGCCCGTTTGACTACGCCACCCAAGGCACGCTGACAGTAGTGCACACCCTGGCCGACGCCAAAAACGTGCAAGCCTACACCGGCGAAGTGGTGGAGTACCTGATGCAAGATATGGCGCAAGTGGGACATGGCGCTTTAGTCTTATTCACCTCGCGGGCGCAAATGCGTGCCGCTACCGACGCCATACCTGCCCGACTTTTGGAAAGCGTTTTGGTACAAGGCAGCACCTCACGAGCGCGCTTGTTAGCGGCCCATACGGCGCGGGTCGAGGCCGGTTTACCGTCCATTATTTTTGGCTTGCAATCCTTTGGCGAAGGTCTGGATTTGCCAGGCATTCTGTGTGAAACCGTGTTCATCACCAAGCTGCCGTTTGCGCCACCGTCCGACCCGGTGGACGAAGCGCGCGCCGAATGGCTGCGCCGCAGGGGACGGGACCCCTTTAATGAACTCGTGATCCCCGCTACCGGCATCAAGCTGCTGCAATGGACGGGGCGCGCCATCCGCACCGAAGAAGACCGCGCCCAGGTGATTTGTTACGACAAACGCTTGAGCGAACAAGCCTATGGCCGGCGCATGTTGCAAGGCCTGCCGCCCTACCGCTTTTTGCAGCGCAAATAAGGAGTTGGCAGGCGTAAAAAAACCGGCCCGAAGGCCGGTTTTTTGAACTAGCAGTCCGTGATTAACGGATCACCGACAGCACTTCCAACTTGCCACCGCGCACGGTTTGCAGCGTCAAAGCACCGTTCACGATATCGCCTTTGCTGTCAAAGCCGATAGCACCGGTCACACCTTGGTAGTCTTTGGTAGCAGCCAGCACAGGCAGGTATTTTGCGGGATCGGAAGAACCCGCCTTGACCATGGCAGCGACCATCAGCTTAACGCTGTCGTACACGTAAGGAGCGTACACCTGCACGTCAGCATTGAACTTGGCTTTGAAACGCTTTTCGAAGTCGATTTTCGCGGCTTCGTACTTGCTGCCTTTTTCTACGCCACCGGCTTCGGCGCAATAGACTTGGTTGTCAGCAATCGCGTCGCCGCCGAGCTTGACCAATTCTGCCGAGCAGATGCCGTCGCCACCCATGAACTTGGCGCTGATGCCCAAGGATTTCATCTGGCGCAGCATCGGGCCTGCCACAGCATCCATGCCGCCGAAGAACACCACATCAGGCTTTTTCCCCTTGATGGTGGTCAGAATGGCGTTGAAGTCGGTTGCTTTGTCGCTGGTGAACTCTTTGGCCACAATGCTGCCGCCTGCTGCAACCACGGCTTTGCTGAATTCCTCAGCAACGCCTTGGCCGTAAGCGGTACGGTCATCGATTACGGCAATGGCTTTGCCCTTGAGCGTGTTAACCGCGTACTTGCCCAATGTGCCACCGAGCTGGGTGTCATCAGCCACCACGCGGAAGGTGGTTTTGAAACCTTGGCGTGTGTACTTGGGGTTGGTTGCAGAAGGAGAGATTTGGGGAATGCCCGCATCGCTGTAAATTTTGGAAGCGGGGATGGAGGTACCCGAGTTCAGGTGACCAATCACGCCAACGACTTTAGCGTCAGCCAGTTTTTGCGCGACTGCAGTACCTTGCTTAGGATCTGCGCCGTCATCTTCAGTCATCAGCTTGATGGTGACTTTTTTGCCGCCGATGGTGACGCCCGCTGCGTTGAGTTCCTCTACGGCCATGATGGCGCCGTTTTCATTGTCTTTACCCAAATGGGCAATGGGGCCGCTGGTGGGGCCTACGTGGCCAATGGTCACAACGCTTTGCGCCATGGCCAATCCGGTAGACAGTGCCAGTACGGCGGCTGCGAGGGTTTTTAGTTTCATGACAGTCAAACTCCATTGAATTATTGAAAAATTTGCCTCAAGCCCTAAGGCCGGACAGCGGCGCAAATTCTACTGCTTCGCTGCCTCTAGGGTAGCGCATATTTCAATTGCGTGAAGCCGCGCCTTGTAAATTCAGAGGCGCGGCGGGATTTGCCATAGGGGTAATTACTTACAGACCGAGGCCCCCATGGGATTGGGCCGACATCATGAACAGCATAGGGATAGAAAGCATCGTATTGGTGCGTGAGGTCAGCATGGCCAAACGGGCTGCAGCCGCCTTCTCAGCCGGCTCCACCTGCACGATACCCAGGGCTTTCTTCTGATTGGGCCAAATGATGAACCAGACGTTAAATGCCATGATCAGTGCCAGCCACATGCCAATACCAATGGCAGCAAAGCCCACTTGCAGGCGCAGCGCTGCGTGCAAATAGCCTTGCAAGCCCGCCACTACCAAACCAGTGACCACCGTGGCCAGTGCCGCCCAACGGAACCAAAACAGTGCGGTCGGCGCAATCACCTTGCTGATGGCGGGCTTTTGTTCATCGGGAATTTTGGGCATGCTGGGGATTTGCACGAAATTGAAATACCACAAGAGGCCAATCCACATCACGCCGCAGGTGACGTGCAGCCAGCGGAACACAAAGCTCCACCATACAGGGGTCATTTGTAGGGGGCTGCCTGCCACAGCACCGGCGATCACAACGATCGCGATGAGCAAGACCAGACCGGCCAGCAGTGTTTTCTGCAGGGATTGCAATATTTGGCTCATGAGCAAAACTCCAAAAAAAGATGATTCAAGGGAACTGTCGGATATTAACCGCTGCGTTGATCTAACGCAAAAATGTGACCCATCTGCCGACCCGGACGGGCCCCGCTGTGCCCTAAAGCGCGAGCGGCGCAGCGCTAAGCCAAGCGGTCGCTCACTACAATCATTGCACTGCCATTGTTGGAGCGATGTGCCATGGAGCCGAGTAAACCGCCAGCTATGCGGGACTTCTCACACCTTTGTCCTGTGGAAACGCGCCGCTATGATTGAAGCACTCTTCTTGCTGTACTTTTTGGTGCTGCTGGCCACTTTGGTGTTCAAAAGTCGCATCGTGACGGGGCCTTGGCTCTTTTTGCTTAGGGCCTTTTTCCCGAATTGGAAGTTTTTTCACGCCACGGGCAACGTCCCTCACCTGTATGCCCGCTGGGCGCTGCCACCTGAGGCGCCCTCAGACCTACTTCAATGGTCTGATTGGGTTCACGTTTTCCCACGCCGCCCGAGACGCCTGCTGCACCTCTTCCACAACGCCGATACCAATCTAGCCCTGGTTCAGCAGAATCTGGTGGAGCACTTGGCGGCGGACCTCAACCATATGACGGCGGACGCGGACGCGCGCGCACTGGTCAGTTACCAGCTGGTTTCGCGCCTGGTATGCCAAAGCCTACAAGCCCAGCAAGCGGATTGCACGCACGGGCAATTTGAAGTGCGCATGGTGCTGGACGGGCCCATGGGCTTCATTCAAGAGGACACCATGATGCGCTCGCCGGTGCTTGCATGCCGGTAAGCAGCGCGGTCCGTGCGACCGAGGTCTTGCTGGCCTTGAGCATGCTGTTGCAAACGCTGGAATATCTGCGTATGCGCCAAGCGCTAACGGTCCAGGGCTTGTGGGCCTGGCCGGTGCAGCGCGCAGATATTCCGGCAGGCCCGGTGCAAAAGCTGCTGGATCTACTTTTTGCAGACCGCGCTATGCATGGGCACTTACTGCTGCGGTTGCCGGTCTTGCTGTTGCTAGCATGGCATGGCAGTGATCTGGCGCTGGCCGTGTTTCTTTTTGCAAGCCATGTTCTGATGCTTATCCGCTGGCGTGGCGCGTTTAACGGCGGCAGTGATTTCATGACGCTGGTGGTGCTGACTGGCTTGGTATCGGCGCAGCTGGTTCAACTGGGCGGTGATCCGGATTTGGCTTGGCGCGCCGGCCTGTGGTACATCTGTTTGCAATCGATCACTTCGTACTTTATGTCGGGTTGGGTCAAGCTGATGCAGCCCGAATGGCGCAACGGCCATGCCATGACTATTTTTCTCAATGCCGCCATTTACGGGCCCCTGTCAGCTTCGAGTTTCTTGCGCAGGCCCTGGCTGGCACGCCTGGGCGCCTGGGCCTTTATTGGCTGGGAGTGTGCCGCTCCCCTGGCCCTGCTGCACCCCTTGGTGGCTTTGGTTTTTTGCACCATCGCGCTGTTGTTTCATTTCTTGGTTTTCTGGTTTTTCGGGCTGAATCGCTTTTTTTGGGCCTGGCTGGCTACATTTCCAGCCATACTTGCGTGCTCGGCGCAGCGGGTGTTTTGGTAGGCAGAGCCACCGTTGCAAGCAGCGGTTCGGGCGACACCAGTGCCGACCGCTTTTGCGCTATGTATAAGGAAATACTATGTTGGAGTGTTTGATCGTTGGGGACAGCATCGCAATGGGCCTGGCCGAACTGCGCCCGGAATGCAAAACCTACAGCAAAGAAGGTCTCACGTCGCAAAAGTGGAACAAGGAGTTCATGAAGAAGACGCCGCTGATCGCCAAGCGGGTCATCATCAGCCTGGGCTCGTACGACCATTTTTATGTGTTTACCGAAACCGAATTGCGCGTACTGCGCAAGCTGACCGAAGCGGACAAGGTGTATTGGGTGTTACCCGCGGGCAACGACCCGAAATATCAGGTGGACATCAGCAAAACGCAAAACATCATCCGACGCATTGCACAAGAAAACGAGGACATTGTGCTACCCATCAGTCGCACCGAAGACGATGGGATAACTCCCAACGATACCGGCTACAAAATGTTGGCCGATCGCACTAAAAAATAAGCTTTCTGCGTCTGCGCCAAACCACCAGTGCCATCACCATGCCCGTCAGCGTCACCCACCAGGGCCAGGCCGCACGCAGTTTGGGTAGTAAGTAGTGGTCAATGGCATAGTGCAGACCCGCTTTTTGGAGGTCAAAGCCCTCGGGCACCGGCAATACGCCATAGTCTTGGGCATATTGATCGTAGGCGGCCCGCATCTTGGCAAAGACCACGGGCTCGGTGGACTGCAAATCCTGTGTTTCGCCCGGGTCTTGGTGTAAGTTGAACAAACGCCACTGCCCGTCGCCCAGCGGCGCAATATTTTTCACCAGCTTGTAGTCACCTAAAAACAGTGCCGCACTCCCAGCTAATTCATAGCCTAAGGCCTCGTCAGGGCGGTAGACGTAGTTGGCTTTGCCTTGAAGCAAAGGCAAGAGGCTGTGACCACTCAAGGTCTGCACGGTGCGGCCCGCGTAGAGACCTTGGTGCGGCGAGATACCGGCGGCATCAAGCAAGGTGGGCACGATGTCGTTGACATGCGTCAGTGCCGAGACCACGGCCCCCGAGACCACGCCCGGCAGGCCCGAGACAATTAAAGGGACGCGCAATCCACCTTCGCTAGCAAAGTACTTGTAGCCTTGCAATGGACCCACGGTGGCGCTGGCCCAGCTTGGCCCGTTGGCCGAAAACGTACCCTTGCCACCGAGCGGCTCCACATCCACCTGGTAGTTCATCCGTACCCAAGCGTTGGCGCTGGGAATGTTGAAAGGGTCCGCCGGATCGGAACCGTTATCAGACAAGAATACGAACACCGTGTTGTCGTATTGGCCACTGGATTGAAGGTGCTGCACCAAGCGGCCCACCTCGGCATCCATGGCCTCGGCCATACCAGCATAGACCTCCATCCGCCGCGCCTGCTGGCGCTGCTTTTCGGGCGTCAGAGTGTCCCAAGGCACGGTGCTGGGCAGCGTGGCCAAGGGCATGCCTGGCGGCATCATTCCGGTACGAACGGCGCCATCGCGACGCGCCTGACGCAAAGCCGTCCAGCCCTGGTCATAACGCCCACGGTATTTGGCCACAAACTCCGCCGGGGCCTGGATGGGAATATGGTTAGCCTGAAAACCGATATAGGCCATAAATGGCTTGCCATCGGCCGCCTGTTCGCGGATGTAGCCAATGGTCTTGTCGACAAAGAATCGTGAAGAGTAAAAATCCTTAGGAAGCTGGGCTGGGCGGTCTTGCTCAAACCAATAGGTTTTGTCGTAGAGCATCATGTAAGGCCGGTTTTCCCAGTTGTCAGTGCCGCTGTCCGCTTGGATAAACGAGCGCTCGAAACCGCGCCTTCCGGGCAGGTTTTCAGGCGCCTTACCCACGTGCCATTTCCCGGCGACATAGGTGTGGTATCCGGCGTCGCGCAACATGGTCGCCAAGGTCACGGTATCGGGTGCGAGCACACCGGCATAGCCGGGTTTTCCCTCCTGCTCGGGCGGCGTAGTCTCGGGCATATTGCCCACGCCATTGCGGTGGTGGTCCACACCGGTCATCAGCATGGCGCGCGTAGGCGAACAGGTGGCGGCCACGTGAAAGTTGGAAAAGCGGCTGCCCCTGGCCGCCAGGGCATCGAGATGCGGCGTGGCGATTTCTCCGCCAAATGCACCCACATCGCTAAAGCCCCAGTCATCAGCCACCAAAATGACGATATTGGGACGCCCTTTGTCAGCGGCCCCGGCCCCGGCCCCGGCCCCGGGCACCAAGCAGGCGCATAAGGCAAGCTGCAACACGAGAGCGCGCCAAAAGAGGTTTGTTTGCCGTATCACAAGGCTTGAGTCCGGGGGATTGATCAAAGCAATATTGTCGACGATAGGCAAGCGCTCGGTTGGTGCAGATCAACAATCAAGCTTGGAAGCGCATCGCGACTGTTATGCCCGGCCCGAAGGCGAAGGCGTGACGCTGGAGCATTGCGGCAAGTCCTAGCCCGCAGGGTGTGACTTGCGTGGTCCCGTTGTCAATCGTTTGCCTCTATAGGCCCAAACCGATGAGAGGCTAAACCGAATTCATTGATCTAAAGGGTGCAGAGACGCGCCTTGAAAAGCGCACGAGAGGAACTTATCCGGGCATCGCCGCAAAAGCATCACTGCGGTATTTTTTAGTCATCTTTGGAAATCTCCTCGACCTAGCCATTTACTGTTGACGCCGACGTCAACTTGACCCAGCCCGCCGACTTCCTATGGCCCAGCGCGATGACCTTGAACGCGTTACTGGACGAGGTACAGCAGCAGCCAATGGTGGGGCAGTCAAACGTCAGCGCCTGGTTCACATCTGCTTCGGCGTCAACAGCGGGCACAGTCGGACAAATAGCTAGTCAAATCACCTTGCTTGGATCGTGCATAAACTATTTCCGCACCCTGTCATGCGGCCAGTCTTTCGATCCGCGGGCGTTTGACTTTACCCGCCTGGTACAAGTCATATTGAAGCTGCATGCCTGCCCACAATTCAGCAGTGGTGCCGAATGCAGCGGCCAAGCGGTAGGCCATATCAGCCGAAATCCCAGACGCACCAGTCACTATGCGGTTCAGCGTCACACGGTTGACGCCCAATTTCACAGCAGCAGCAGTGACAGTAGTTTCACCCAAATATTCCCGCAGGACTTCGCCCGGGTGCGGCGGATTGTGCATTCGAGTCATCTTTTCACCTCAGTGGTAATCCAGGTAGTCCACCAAGACAGCGTCCGTACCTTCAAACATAAACACCATACGCCAATTTCCATTGACCGTAATCGCCCAATGTGCAGTTAAGTCCCCCTTGAGCTGGTGCAGCTTCCAGGCAGGTGCAGACATATCTTGCGGACTCATTGCCTGATCCAGCGCGGCCAGTTGCAATCGCAGTCTGGTTGCGTGGGCGGGTTGAATGCAGGCCTTGCTGCCTTCCCGGAATAAGCGTTCCAATCCTTTGTGTCGGAAACTTTTTATCCTCTGTGCATTGTAGCGTGTAGTGCATCTAACTACAATGCAAGCATCCTCAAAATTCCTATTTCTCCCAAACCTATATCCAAATCGTCGTGAGGCCTCGGCGCCAACAATCATGACCTGTAATTCTGGTCAGTGGAATTTCTGGCGGCGCCTAATGGCCTTGGGCTTGGGGGATTAAAAAGTGACCTAAAAGTCTTGAGGAGAAAAAATATACCGACAATGCGAAAACGATCAGTGTTTGTAAGCCGCTGAAAGGTAGAAAACCATGTCCCAGTGGCTATATGGTGGCGACATGGAGCTAAAACAAAAAAGCCCCGCTCTTGTGAAGCGGGGCTAAGTCGTTGATTTAATTGGGGTGGCTGATGGGGCTCGAACCCACGACAACAGGAATCACAATCCTGGACTCTACCAACTGAGCTACAGCCACCGTAGGCGCAATTATAAACTGCCCTCGCCTTAGCAAGTCCACGCCGCAAGCTTTACTCAGCCGTAGCGAGCGCAGCGCTAGCGGCGGCTTGGGGCTTGGCTATTTTTATCTGCACCTTGAAGCGTTTTTTCAAGACTTCATAGTAGGCGTCCCACTCGGCACCCGCCAACCAGCGCGCCATTTGGCCGCGCTCCTGATCGGCAACCGAGGGCGGCGGTGCATTGCGGGCTGCGACCTTGTTGACGCGGGCCACGGCATAGCCTTGCGCGCCCAGATCCACGCCCACCCAGGCAGGTAGCACCGACGTATCGGCACGCATGATGGCATCCATGAGCACAGGGCTCATGCCAGGCGCGGCTTGGTCACGTCCCAGTACGGTGGTGGCGCCGAGTTTGCCTTCATCGGCTTGCTTTTTCCAATCGGCGAGCTTCGCCTCGCCCTCTTTTTTGGCCAGCTCTTGGGCACGCGATTGCAGGAGGCGGTCTTTCACCTCCGCCTTGACCTCATCCATCGGGCGGGTACGCGCCGGGTAGTGCTTGTTGATCCGCGCCGCAAGCATTTGGCTGGGGCCGGTTTCGATGGCCTCGGTATTGTGTTTTTTCTCGATGGCATCGGCACTGAACAAAGCCGCCAGCAATTTCGCATTGGCCAGTGGGCCCGCTGCACCCCGGCCCGGCGACTTGGGCACGCCGTTGGCACTTTGGATGTTGAGCTTTAGACGATCTGCCGCAGCTTGCAAGCTATCGGCCTGCTCATAAACCGCATTGGTAAACACTTCGGCCTGCTCGGCAAACTTGCGCTGTGCCTGCTGGGTTTTGAGTTCGGCTTCTAACTTTTCGCGCAGGCTTTCAAAGCTAGGAGCCGCTGGCGTTTTGATGTCGGTCAAGCGAATGATGTGGTAGCCGAAATCACTTTCCACCAAGCCGCTGATTTCGCCTTTTTTCAGCGCAAATGCGCTTTCCTCAAAAGGTTTGACCATGGCACCACGGGCGAAGAAGTCCAGGTCACCGCCTTTGGCAGCAGAACCGGGGTCTTGCGAAAACTTGGTCGCCAACTGGGCAAAGCTATCGGGCTTAGCTTTGATTTTGTCCAACACATCTTGCGCCTGGGCCTTGGCTTTTTCACGCTCGGCAGAGGGCATGTCTTTGGAGGCGCTGATCAAAATATGGCTGGCACGGCGCTCTTCTTTGGACTGCAGGCGCGCTATGTTTTGTTCGTAGTAAGTGCGCACATCGGCTTGCGGCACGCTGATGGACTTTTTGACGGCCTCCAGGTCAAAGACCAGGTACTGCACATCGGCGGTCTCGGGCGCTTGAAACAGCGCGCTATTGGCTTTGTAAAAGACTTCGATATCGGCATCGCTAGTCTGCACTTTGGCCGCAAAATCGGCCGGACTGAAACGCGCCACTTGCACATCACGCCGCTCAAAAAAAGCATTCAAGGCCATATCGGCCACGGCCTTAGGGGCAAACGCTGTACCGCTTAAGCCTGACTCCACTTGGCGCAGTGACAAATCCTGGCGGATGCGCGCTTCCAGTCCGGCAGTGGTCAAGCCTTGGCTGGCGGCGATTTGTTCGTAACGCTCTCTATCAAAACTGCCGTCGGGCTTTTTCAGGGAAGCGATAGCGGGGATCTGTTGCAACTCGCGCGCCAAGCGCGCATCCGTGATGGGCAGCAAGGAGGAGTTGACGGCTTCGCTCATCACGCGTTCGCGCACCAGGCGCTCCAGCGTGACGTAACGCGCTTCGGCCGAATCCATCATCTTGGCGTCCAACTCGGGGCGCGACGCGCGCAGGCGATCAACCTCATTTTTGTGGGCGGCGTCCCATTCGGCTTGGGTAATGCTGTAACTGGCGACCTTGGCCACCGCAGCGCCATCGCCGTTGAGTCGGCGGTAACCGTCCACGCCCACCAGCACAAAAGCGGGAATGATCAACAAGAACATGAGAAACATCATGATCTTGTTGTGCTTGCGGACGAATTCAAACATGCGCTATCTCCAGGGACTCACAAAAAAGGCGAACCTGCGGTTCGCCTTGTGCCGGTTAGGGTGGTGGGTGATGACGGGCTCGAACCGCCGACCTACGCCGTGTAAAGGCGCCGCTCTACCAACTGAGCTAATCACCCCACCTGAACTTCTTATCTGACGCCAGTGGGCTGCGCAATCAAATGCGAGACCAGCACCAAGGGCTGTTGCAGCGATTTTATCGCCGCACTCCGGTAGGACCTGCCTTGGGTGATGTCCGGCAAGCCCGCGCGGGCGAGTCGCGCATTCTATGCGCAAACCGCCGGCCAAGCGATTCAGACCCCTAGTGGCTGCGGGCGCGTATTTCGGGAAGTGCTTTTTGCAGGTAATAGACCATAGACCAAACGGTGAGCACCGCCGCTAGCCAGATCATCCAGGTGCCGAACCAATGGGTATCGAGCACCCCAAACAGCACGCCGTCAAACAGCAAAAACGGGATGGCGAGCA